>Ga0302319_10007633_pt1 | contig 21255 bp, 21 predicted proteins | sample Bog_T0_2_FD_203319 | JGI IMG/M metagenome (GOLD analysis project Ga0302319, IMG submission 203319) | Peat permafrost microbial communities from Stordalen Mire near Abisko, Sweden - Bog_T0_2 | ecosystem: Environmental > Terrestrial > Soil > Wetlands > Peat | place: Sweden: Abisko, Stordalen Mire... | reverse complement strand
ACCGACCAACAAGGCGATGATCCGCGAAGACCAGACGGATCTGATCTACAAGACCGAAGAAGCCAAATACATCGCGGTGGTCGACGACGTCTCCGAGCGCTACGAGAAGGGCCAGCCGGTTCTGATCGGCACCACCAGCGTGGAGCGTTCGGAGTATCTGTCGCGTCAGTTCACCAAACGGCGCATCCCGCACAACGTGCTCAACGCCAAGTACCACGAGCAAGAGGCGGCCATCATCGCCGAGGCGGGCCGTCGGGGCGGCATCACCGTCGCCACCAACATGGCCGGCCGCGGCACCGACATCGTGCTGGGCGGCAACGTCGACTTTCTGACCGACCTGCGGCTGCGTGCCCGGGGACTCGACCCGGTGGAGACTCCCGACGAGTACGAGGAGGCCTGGCACCAGGAACTTCCGGTCGTCAAGGAGGAGGCCGTCAAGGAGGCCGCCGAAGTGATTGAGGCCGGCGGCCTGTACGTGCTGGGCACCGAACGGCACGAATCGCGGCGCATCGACAACCAGTTGCGCGGCCGGTCCGGGCGGCAGGGCGACCCCGGTGAGTCGCGCTTCTACCTGTCACTGGGCGACGAGCTCATGCGCCGGTTCAACGGCGCCGCGCTGGAGACGTTGCTGACCCGGTTGAATCTGCCCGACGATGTGCCGATCGAAGCCAAGATGGTCACCCGGGCGATCAAGAGCGCACAGACCCAGGTAGAGCAGCAGAACTTCGAGGTCCGCAAGAACGTCCTCAAGTACGACGAGGTGATGAACCAGCAGCGCAAGGTGATCTATGCCGAGCGCCGCCGCATTCTCGACGGCGAGAATCTGCAGCAGCAGGCCACCGACATGCTGGTCGACGTCGTCACCGCCTACGTGAACGGCGCGACCACCGAAGGCTATGCCGAGGATTGGGATCTGGACGCGTTGTGGACCGCGCTCAAGACGCTGTACCCGGTCGGGATCGAGCACGAGACGCTGACCCGTCGCGACGACGACTCGGAACGCGATGAGTTGGCCCGTGAAGAATTGCTTGACTCGCTGCTCAAAGACGCCGAACGTGCTTATGCAGCAAGGGAGGCCGAGCTCGAGGAAATGGCCGGCGAAGGCGCGATGCGCCAGCTGGAGCGCAATGTGTTGCTCAGCGTCATCGACCGCAAGTGGCGCGAGCACCTGTACGAAATGGACTACCTCAAGGAGGGCATCGGGCTGCGGGCGATGGCGCAGCGCGATCCGTTGGTGGAGTACCAGCGTGAGGGCTACGACATGTTCATGGCCATGCTCGACGGCATGAAAGAGGAGTCGGTCGGCTTCTTGTTCAATGTCGCGGTCGAAGCGGTCCCCGCGCCGCAGGTAGCGCCGGTGGCGGCCCCGGAAGGGCTCGCGGAATTCGCAACGGCCGCCGCCGGGCAAGAGGGTGCCGCCGCGCCGGCTACGGTTCGCGAAGAGACCCCGAGTTTGTTGCGCGCCAAGGGTATTGAGGATGAGTCCCCCGCGCTGACCTATTCCGGCCCATCGGAGGACGGCTCGGCGCAGCTGCAGCGCCACGGCGGTGCCCAGAAGACGCCGGCGGGTGTGCCCGGCGGCGGCAGTCGGCGTGAGCGGCGTGCCGCCGCGCGCCAGCAAGGCCGGGGTGCCAAGCCGCCGAAATCCGCGAAAAGGAGCTAGCGCCCGTCTCGGGCGTCAACCTCTGTGCATCCTCGGCGGAAAAGCACCGTCAGTGGTTAGCCCTCGAGGAGCGTTGCGATCCGATCCAGGGTGGCGCGCATGCCGTCGGCGGTCTGTTGCGGAACGGACCCGCGGGTGATCAGCGGCTTCTGCTTGTCCTCGGACACATCCCAGGTTTCGCGCACCAGCGTGCCGCCCTCGGCCGGACTCAATTCATAACGCCAGATCCGGCCACCGACCAGACCACCCATTCCGTAGGTCTGCCACGCGATGCGGCGGTCTGGCTCGTACTCGATGACCGTGTTGTTCGTGCGGTACGGGATGAACAGCGTCTCCTTGCGGCCCCGCATTGCCATTCCGAATGTCGAACCCTTAGACAGCGGAACCGAGCTTTGGGTCGCGTGATTCACCGAATCCGAACCGTCGAAGCTGGCGTGTTTGCCCGCGTCGGCCAGTAGCGCGAAGATCGTGTCCGGGGGCGCCTTGATGACACGTTCGACGCTGACCGTGTTTCCGTCCATCCCGACACCATAACGCCGCTGCGCTGCCGTGCGGAGGTCGTCGACCTCGATCAACCGATGTGCAGGGCGACCACTTGCCATCGAATCCCGTTTCCGGCAGGCACCTGTTCCACCCGGCAGGCGATGGCGTGGACCCGGCGCCCGCGGCTGTAGGACCCGAAAACCTCGGCAGCGGTCTCCTGGCCGCGGTGCGCCACCGCTTGCAACCCCACCCGGCGCAGCACCGCGGCACCCTCGTGCCCGGCGGCCGAACGGCCCAGCGACGGCACCGACTCGACCAGGCTGGGCGCCAGCAAGGGCCCTAGCTGGGCAATCGAACGACGGCGGTCGATGACTTCCAGCACTCGCCGCAGCGCGGCGTCGGCGAACATCGCCGCCTGGCGCATCGGTGCTGACATGACTGGCGTTGCGCCCGGCGCGGCCTCCGCTTGCCTGTGGTAAGGCCGGTGCGGCGCGCACTGGACGCGACGCGGCAACGCTGCGGGGGCCGCTGTCGGGCGGCGTTGACCGGCGCTTTGCGTCGGTGGCTCGTACTCGACGACGGGAACGACGGCGAAGCCGTCGAGGGGCGATTGGCTTACGACAGGACTAATGGTCAACGGGAACTCTCCAACTCACTCGAAACGAATGGGTAACGAAAAGATCGAGCCTGCAGGAGAGTGGCAGACCATGCTTTTCCAAGTGATTTCAGTTGTCGGCCATCATCGCACAATCGGCGCTTGCGCGTACCCGCGCCGTGACGGGCTTGCTCCGGGCGATTACCGTGGGCGAATAGATCGCCGGACGCGACCAATTCAAAAGGAGGACAGGGCCGTAATGGTGACCCGGTTGTCCACTGCGGATGCGTCCTTCTATCGGTTGGAGAACACAGCCACCCCGATGTACGTCGGATCGCTGTCGATCCTGCGCCGCCCGCGCGCCGGGTTGAGCTACGAGACGCTGCTGGCCACCGTCGAGCAACGGCTGGCCCAGGTGCCGCGCTACCGGCAGAAGGTCCGAGAAGTATGGATGGGTGCGGCCAGGCCGGTTTGGATTGACGATAGCGACTTCGACATCACCTATCACGTCAGGCGGTTGGCGCTGCCATCGCCAGGCAGTGACGAGCAGCTGCACGAGCTGGTCGCGCGACTGGCGGCACGGCCTCTGGACAAGTCCCGACCATTGTGGGAGATGTCCCTCATCGAAGGCCTCTCCAAAAACCGCGTCGCCCTCTACACCAAGTCGCACCAGGCGCTGATCAACGGCATGACCGCGCTGGAGATTGGCCACGTCATCGTTGATCGAACCCGGAATCCGCCGCCATTCCCCGAAGACATCTGGATACCGGAAGGCGAACCGGGATCCACCCGACTGCTGCTGGGCGCGCTCGGCGACTGGGCGGTGGGGCCAAGCGCGCAGCTGCAGGCCGTCGGTTCCGCCATGGCCGGGTTGGCAACCAACTACGGCGAACTACTGGATGCCGGTCGCCGCGTTGTCGGTATCGCACGCACAGTGGCGCGTGGCACCGCGCCCAGCAGCCCGCTCAACGCCACTGTTTCGCGCAACCGGCGGTTCACGGTTGCCAGTGGCCGGCTGGAGGACTACCGGACGGTGCGAGCGCGCTACGACTGCGACGTCAACGACGTGGTGCTGGCGGTGGTGGCCGGCGCACTCGGAAACTGGCTGATGTCACGCGGTGAACCGGTGCCTGCGACAGCGACCGTTCGGGCGATGGCACCGCTGTCGGTCTACGACGATGACCCGCTCGGCTCAACCGGTCCCGGTCAGGCGATCAGCCAAGTGACGCCCTTCCTGGCCGACCTGCCGGTGGGGGAGGCCAACGCCGTGGTGCGGCTGTCGCAGATCGCGCACGCCACCGAAACGAACCCGACGGCCGCCAGCCTGGTCGACGCCAGGACTATCGTCACCCTGTCCGGTTTTGCGCCACCGACTCTGCACGCCATGGGTATCCGCGTGGCCACCAGCTTTCCTCGCCTTTCCAAGCGGGCGTTCAACCTGTTGATCACGAATGCTCCCGGGGCTCAGTCGCAGATGTACATCGCCGGCACCAAGCTGCTGGAGACCTATGCCGTGCCGCCGCTGCTGCACAACCAGGCGCTGGCGATCAGTGTGACGTCCTATAACGGCATGCTCTATTACGGAATTAATGCCGACCGCGATGCCATGAGCGACGTCGACCTGCTGCCGGGACTGCTAGGCCAGTCACTTGACGAGCTGCTGGAAGCGTCCCGATAGTTCTCGACAGGTCAAAACCGCGGGATGCATATAGCATCCGTTGTCATGAGCACCTCGACTAACAATGGCGACTCGGCGAAGACGAAGACGAAGAAATCAAGCGCGTCGGCCGAGCGCAAGGTTCCCGACGATGTCTACGAAGCCGAATTATTCAGGCTGCAAACGGAATTCGTGAAGTTGCAGGAGTGGGTGCGGCATACCGGGGCCCGTGTGGTGGTGATCTTCGAGGGTCGCGACGCCGCCGGCAAGGGTGGCGCGATCAAACGGATCACGGAATACCTGAGTCCGCGGATCGCTCAGATCACCGCGTTGCCGGCGCCGACCGACCGGGAACGCGGCCAGTGGTATTACCAGCGCTACATCACGCATCTGCCCGCTAAGGGGGAGATCGTGCTCTTCGATCGGTCGTGGTACAACCGCGCCGGCGTCGAGAAGGTCATGGGATTCTGTACGCCGGCAGAGTATGCGTTGTTTTTGCGGCAGACGCCGATCTTCGAGCAGATGCTCATCGACGACGGCATTTTGCTGCGCAAATACTGGTTCTCGGTGTCCGACACCGAACAGCTCAAGCGGTTCAAGTCACGTCTGAACGACCCTGTCCGGCAGTGGAAACTGAGCCCGATGGACCTGGAATCGGTGTATCGGTGGGAGGACTATTCGCGCGCCAAAGACGAGGTAATGGTGCACACCGACACCTCGAGCAGCCCGTGGTTTGTCGTGGAATCGGATATCAAGAAGAACGCGCGACTGAACATGATGGCTCACCTGCTGTCCACTATCGAGTACGAGGAAGTAGAAAAGCCGAAGGTTAAGCTGCCGGACCGGCCGGTGGTGTCTGGTAACTACCAGCGGCCGCCGCGAGAGCTTTCGACGTACGTCGACGACCATGCGGCGAAGTTCCTTGCCAAATCCAAATAGCTGAGTGGCGATCGCAAGAGCGGCCGTGGCGATCGCAAGAGCGGCGGAGCCGGTCGCAGCGGGTCGCCACCAGCAGGCGGAGCCGATCGCAAGAGCGGCGGAGCCGGTCGCAGCGGGTCGCCACCAGCAGGCGGAGCCGATCGCAAGAGCGGCGGAGCCGGTCGCAGCGGGTCGCCACCAGCAGGCGGCGCCGGTCGCAGCGGGTCGCCACCGGTGACGCACGTCTACATCCCGGCCACGCTGACCATGTTGCAGCAGCTCGTGGCCGATGGCTCGTTGTGGCCGGTCAACGGTACCGCGTTCGCAGTGACGCCGACGTTGCGTGAGGCCTACGCCGAGGGCGACGACGATGAGCTTGCCGACGTCGCGCTGCGTGAGGCAGCGATGGCCTCGCTACGGCTGCTGGCTGCCCACAAAGCCGAAGGAGCCGACGAGGCCTTGGCGCCGCGACGCGCGTTGCTGGCCGCCGATGTCGACGACGTCACGTTCCGTCCCGATCTCGACGACGCCGTCGTGAGGCTCGGCGCCCCCGTAGCGATCGAACAGGTGGTCGCCGCGTACGTCGACAATGTGGGGGCTGAACCGGCCGTGAGCAAGGCGATCGAGGTCATCGATCTTGCCGACCTGGGCGACGAGGACGCTGACCTGATTGTCGGCGACGCCCAGGATCATGACCTTGCCTGGTACGCAAACCAAGAGCTGCCGTTCCTGCTTGACCTGCTTGAGCCCGGCAATCTGGCCTAATCGCCACGCCCTCGCGTCTGGATACGGTATCGTAGGTTACGGTACCGTAGCTTCCGTGGGGAGAACCCGACCAACGTAATGCGGAAGCCAAACGTCGCACCGTGAGCAGGAGCTTCCTATGGGGAAGAAATACGCATCGATTACCGGAAATGTCGTCGACACCAAGCGTCCTACGATCGCAGGGGCCGAGAGGCATCCCGGTTGGCATGCGCTGCGCAAGATCGCTGCGCGCATTACGACGCCGCTGCTGCCCGACGACTATCTGCATCTGGCCAATCCACTGTGGTCCGCGCGGGAATTGCGAGGCCGCATACTGCAGGTCCGTCAGGAAACGGAAGATTCCGCAACCCTGGTGATCAAACCGGGCTGGGGGTTCAGCTTCGACTATCAGCCGGGTCAGTACATCGGGATCGGATTGCCGGTAAACGGGCGCTGGCGCTGGCGCTCTTATTCGCTGACGTCGAGTCCGGCAGCTGTGGCGTCTGGGGCCGGCTCACCGCGCACGGTGACCATCACTGTGAAGGCGATGCCCGAGGGCTTCCTCTCCGCGCACCTGGTGGACGGTGTCGAGCCGGGGACCATCGTGCGATTGGCCGCGCCGCAGGGGAATTTCGTGCTCCCCGACCCCGCGCCGCCATCGATCCTGTTCCTCACGGCCGGGTCTGGGATAACGCCAGTGATGTCGATGCTGCGGACATTGTTGCGCCGCAACCAAATTACTGACATCGCACACCTGCATTCGGCGCCCACCGAATCCGACGTGATGTTCGGCGCGGAGTTGACCGCGCTGGCGGCCGACCACCCGGGCTATCGGTTGCAGGTGCGCGAAACCCGCGCGCAGGGGCGGCTCGACCTCACCCGGCTCGGCCAAGAGGTGCCGGATTGGCGCGAACGGCAGACCTGGGCGTGCGGGCCGGAGGGCCTGCTGAAGCAGGCTGAAAAGGTGTGGTCGTCGGCGGGCATCGGCGACCGCCTGCACTTGGAGCGGTTCGCGGTGGCCAAGGCGGCACCCGCCGGAGAAGGCGGAACGGTCACGTTCGCGCGTAGCGGGCGCAGCGTGGCTACCGATGCCGCCACGTCGCTGATGGATGCCGGCGAGGGCACCGGGGTCCAGATGCCCTTCGGTTGCCGGATGGGCATCTGCCAGTCGTGCGTGGTCAGCCTGGTGGACGGCCACGTCCGCGATCTGCGAACGGGTCAGGAACACGAGGCCGGAACGCGGGTGCAGACCTGTATTTCTTCGGCATCGGGCGATTGCGTTCTCGACATCTAGAAGCTACTCGCTGGTAACATCGCACAAGTAACCTACGGGAACGTAGGTTACGATAGCGTAGGTCATAGCCACACGACCGCAGGGGAGGTTAAGAGCATGGCGATCACAGACGTCGAAGAATTCACGCATCTGACCGACGCGGACATCGAAAACCTGGGCGTCGAGTTGGACGCAATCCGCCAGGACATCGAAGATTCGCTCGGCGAACGGGACGCGCGCTACATCCGCCGCACCATCGCGTCGCAACGGGCCCTCGAGGTGGCCGCTCGGGCGCTGCTGGCCGCCAGTTCGCGGCGCTCGGCCTGGTGGGCCGGCACCGCGGCGCTGGGTGTGGCCAAGATCATCGAGAACATGGAGATCGGCCACAACGTCATGCACGGCCAGTGGGACTGGATGAACGACCCCGAGATCCACTCCTCGGCGTGGGAGTGGGACATGAGTGGTTCGTCCAAACACTGGCGGTACACCCACAACTTCGTGCACCACAAGTACACCAACATCCTCGGGATGGACGACGACGTCGGCTACGGCATGCTTCGCGTCACCCGCGACCAGCGCTGGAAGCGCTACAACATCTTGAATCTGGTGTGGAACACGTTGCTTTCGCTGCTCTTTGAATTCGGCGTCGGCTTGCAGCACGTGGAGCTCGGCAAGATCATGAAGCACCGGATGGACCAGGAGGACGGTCGGCAACGGGTCAAGGAGTTCTTGGCAAAGGCCGGCCGGCAGGTGGGCAAGGATTACGTCGGTTACCCGGCGCTGACCTCGCTGTCGCCCGGAGCGACGTACCGGTCCACGATGACGGCCAACGCGACGGCCAACGTGATTCGCAACGTGTGGGCCAACGCGGTCATCTTCTGTGGGCATTTTCCTGATGGCGCAGAGAAGTTCACCAAGACGGACATGATCGGCGAAACCAAAGGCCAGTGGTACCTGCGCCAGATGCTCGGCAGTGCAAACTTCGAAGGCGGTCCCGCACTGCGGTTCATGAGCGGCAACCTGTGCCACCAGATCGAGCACCACCTGTACCCGGATCTGCCGAGCAGTCGGCTGCACGAAATCTCGGTGCGGGTGCGCCAGGTCTGCGAGAAGTACGATTTGCCTTACACCACAGGTTCATTCCTGGTGCAGTACGGCAAGACGTGGCGCACCATCGCCAAGCTGTCGTTGCCGAACAAGTACTTGCGCGACAACTCTGACAACGCACCCGAGACCCGCAGCGAGCGGATGTTCGCCGAGCTGGAGCCAGGCTTCGCGCGCACCGACCCGGCGACCGGTCGCCGGCGTGGCCTGAATACCGCCATCGCCACCGTGCGGGGCTGGCGACGCAACCGCGCCACGAAGCACGTGGAGCAGACGATGGGGCACGCCGACGACGTGGCGGCCTAGGCGCTGCGGGCGTCGTACGTCGCACGGTTGGCGAGCACGTCGTCCATGTGCATCTCGGCCCAGGTCTTGAGGCTGCGCATCATCTGGTGCAGCGAGAGACCGAGGTCGGTCAGTTCGTAGGAGACCGTGACGGGCACGGTCGGCGTAACGGTGCGGGTGATCAGCCCGTCACGCTCCAGCGAGCGCAGCGTCTGAGTGAGCATCTTCTGGCTGACGCCGGCCAGCAGCCGCAATAGCTCCGAGTAACGCATCGACCGGGGTTCGCCGGCGCAGCTGGTGTCTAGCTGATGCGACCCGTCGCTGCCCAGCGCGGCCAAGATCAGCGCGACCCACTTGTCGGAGAGGCGGTCGAGCAGCTTGCGGCTAGGACAAACCGCCAGGAAAGCGTCATATTCGGCCTTGCTCTGTGCTTTCTTCTGGGCCGCCGTGGTCGTCGCCATCGCCCGCTCCTTTTGCTCGCAGGTGCCTTACGCACCCGTAAGTGCCTACTTCCGATCAGGAAGTTACATCCTAATAATGATGCAAGGATCCGCTGGACACCAACGTCCAGCTCAACACGAGAGATAGGGGCATCTGCATGTCCTCCACTGCACTTCCCGGCGGAACGTGGGCACTGGGCGAGTTGACCGTCACCCGGTTCGGGTACGGCGCGATGCAGCTCGCCGGCCTCGGGGTCATGGGGCCGCCGGCCGACCGCGACGGCGCACTCGCGGTCCTCCGCGAGGCCGTCGACCTGGGCATCACCCACATCGACACCAGCAACGCCTATGGGCCGCGCGTCACCAACGAGCTGATTCGTGAAGCGTTGCACCCGTACCGCGACTCGCTGCACATCGTGACCAAGGTCGGTGCGATCCGCGACCAGCACGGCGGCTGGCCGCCGGCGCGAGAGCCCGAAGATCTGCGGCGTTCGGTCTACGACAACCTTGAGACCCTCGGCCTTGAGGTGCTCGACGTGGTAAATCTCCGGCTCGGCAACGCCCAGGGCCCCCAGCCGGGCTCGCTTGCCGAGCCGTTCGAGACGCTCGTCGAACTCCAGCGCCGCGGCCTGATTCGGCACCTCGGAGTAAGCAACGCCACAGCGGAACAGGTCGTGGAGGCGCAGGCCATCGCGCCGATCGTGTGCGTGCAGAACATGTACAACTTCGCTTACCGCGACGACGACAAGCTGATCGACGTGCTCGCCGGACAGGGAATCGCGTACGCGCCCTTTTTCCCGCTCGGCGGCTTCAGCCCATTGCAGTCCTCGGCGCTCTCGACCGTAGCCGCCCGGTTGGATGCGAGGCCGACGTCTGTCGCCCTCGCTTGGTTGCTGCGGCGGTCGCCGAATATCCTGCTAATTCCCGGTACTTCATCGGTGGCGCACCTGCGCGAGAACGTCGTCGGTGCCCAACTTTCGCTCTCCGACGATGACCTTGCGGAGTTAGACAAAGTCACTTAGCGAATAGTTATCGCACGATGTGCAGCACGGCCCACAACAGCAATGAGACCAATACGAGGCCAAGCGCGCCGACGAGGATCGTCATCATCGTCCGCAATTGGGTATCAACGGGGACAGACTGGTCCCATATGTGATTCTGGGGTACGGAAGTCATCAGACTGGACCTTTCCCATCTGCTATCGGGTCAACAACACACGGTCCGCCAGCGGAGCCGGCATTTCATTAGCTGAGCGAAACAACATCGCTCGGCGGCCGCGTATTCCGTCCTTTGGCTACCAGCGAGGTGCTCACCGCCAAACGAGCCGATGATCACTGCCGCTACGACCGCCTCTAGGGCATTGCCTTGGCCCACCCGATATGGCCACCCGGCTATTCGACGTCCGCGAGTTGTAGCCCCGACGTCCTGTTCACTGCATAAGCCGCCGGACGCTTTGTGGCAGAGTCTGATCGGGACGCGAGATTTTGCGAACCTTGGCGGCTACGATTAAGAGGCAGAAGGAAAGGTACGCGATGCTCGCAGCGTTCGGATTCGAAGCACTCGGTGTAGTCGTCGGGGACATGTTTTTCGTCGACCCAGACCCAAACGAAGGTCAGGACACACCGGAACGCGGAGTCAGACTGGAACTCCGCCTCGTCGACCGGGGCGCGCCCGAGGGCTCGATTTACGCGGGCGTCCCGATCGCCTTCACCCGCCCGGTCTGGCGAGTGGATCTTTTCGGCTCCACGGAGAGCCCGCCCGGGACGCTGGACCGCGCCCACCACCATCCCCGTTTCAACGGATGGGAACCCGGACGACGAAACTTCGTGCCCGAACTGTCGGCCGACCCGGTGTCCTGGCTGGCCGACCAGTTGGCCGACCCGGCCGCCGTGCTGGAAAGGGCCGGCGTCGGTGCCGACGAGTTCACCAAGGCCGACGAGATCGGTCTTGCCGCGGCCGCCCCGGAGATTGTCGCCGCAGTGAAGCGGATGCTCGACGGTGTGCGCGACGGCGAACTGGCCCCGGTTTCCGCCGAGCCGGTTGCTGCCGCCCGCACCGGCTGGCTCTGAGTTCGAGCCGCTTGTCCGGGGGCGCGGCGTCGCCGTTGTCTCCGGCAAATCCGGTTCACAGACGTCGCCTATAAGTCCTGCCTGTCTGCCGAAAAATGCGGTAGGTTTCCCGCCTAGCGGCGCGGTTTGGAGAGCTGGTCCGGTCGACGGGGGCCCGGGAGGTGGCAGGTGTCGTCGTTTGTCGGTGTGCTGCCCGATCTGCTGGAAGCATCGGCGTCACAGTTAGCCGGTATCGGCGGTGCGCTCGGTGACGCGAATGCGGTTGCGGTGCAACCAACTACGGGAGTGCTCTCCGCCGCCCAGGACGAAGTGTCGGCCGGGATTGCGGCGCTGTTTTCTTCCCACGGTCAGCAGTTCCAGGCGCTCAACGCGCAGGCAGCAGCGTTGCGTTCCCGGTTCGTGCAAACCATGTCCGACGCGAGCGGCGCGTATGGCAGATCAGCGCCGGTGTCGTGAACCCAGGCCATCGCGCCCCGGTCAACGACGTCGTCAAGGATGCGTGACTAGATAGGTTTCGTTGCTCAGCCCGGCAGTCAGTTCCTCAACGTCGAAGGGGCGGTCAAGGCGAGCGCGGAGCTTTGCGGGGTCGATGAGGAGGCTGATTTCGGCGGTTTGGCGTGCGAACAGCCTTCCGATGCGCGGGTAGAGCCAACGCATAACTGCCCGTTCCGCCTTGGTGCAGCGTGATGCGCAGTAGCCGACGTGGCCAACCTCGTCGGTGAGAATTTCGCTGTAGAGCAGTGCAATCCGTTCGGAGACTTCGGGTTCGTCGGCGAACAGTTCAATGCCGACGCGGCGCAGTTCGTCGAACATCACGCAGCCTGCCATCTCTGCTGCTCCGACAAACACGAATCCGAGCCGCTCCGGGATGAATACCCCCGTCTTGACGAACTGGCGCATGACGAACGGCGGGGGCACCACTTGGAAGGCGAGGTCGAATACGTCCAGCACGTATGCCAGCAGCCGGGTGTGGTAGTGCTCTTCAAGTTCGAGATACACCCGTTCCGGCGGAAGGTTCTCGTCGCTGTTGACGCCGTAGGTTTCTCCGAGGCCGACCCCGAATCGTTCTGCCTGATTGAGCTTGGCCGTGGCCAACAGAAACAGCATCTTCCGGTCCAACCCCGCCTCTGGCCTTCTGCGGCGCAGGTTCCGCAGGAAGGTCGGGCGATCGGCCGGGCAGGCTGATCGGACCGCTTCGGTCTCAATGCTATTGAAGAAGTCTTCGCGATTCGCCAAGCGCCGATTCAACAGATCGGCCTCCCCGTCGCGCCTCTTCAAGAAGTCTCGGTAGCCGTCGATCCCGTTGGTGTTCATCGTGTTTCCATTCCCTTGACGATCGTCATTACGTACCGGTCCATGACGGCGTCCGCTGTCGTGGAATCTTGAGTGCCAGTGGCTAGCAGCGCGAAGAGTCCGGTCATGAAGAACACTCCGAGTTCACTGGCGTTGGCCTCTGCGGGGACTCGACCCGCCGCCCGGGCATCTGTGATCGCGGCGATCACGAACTCCGCGAGCGGATGCTCCGATAGTTGGTCCTCAGCCGGTCGGGCTGCGGAGAAGTGCAACCCCAACATGCCTCGAAAGACCATCGGACCTAACCGACGTTCGGCGGCGATCACATGTCGAACCAATTGTGACAGGACCGATGACAAGTCATCGGGCTCGGCCTGCGCGTGGTTGAGTTCAGCGACAATCCTGATTTCTTCGTTTCGCTGCAACTCGACTAAGACGTGCTCCTTGGTCGGGAAGTGAAAGTAGAACGTGCCTCGCACCACCCCTGCCGCGTTGGCGATGGCACTGACGTCTGCACCGGCCAATCCACACCGGCCGATCTCGGCCAGTGCAGCATCGAAGAGTCGTGCTCGCGTTTTCAACCGTCGGATCTCCCGAACGCTGCCCACCGGTGATCCAGCTTCAGCGACGGCGTTCGACGACCCCATAGAGGCACGGTAGCTATTTCGTTGGCACCCGTCAATGACGATCGTCAACAAGTTCGTGTCAAGGAAATCCAGCAGCGTACTTCGTGGGCGGCGAGGCTGCTTAGCCCAGCGGGTTCATCGGCAACGGGGCCATGGGCGGGGTCGGGGTTAGCGGTCCGGCCAACGGAGGCAACGGGGTCAACGCTGTGGAATAGCGCGGCGGTGGTACCGCCAGATCAGCGCCGGTGTCGTGAGCCCAGGACGGCACGACGGGACGATACGACCGCGGTTGGTCTGCCGTTCAGGCCGGACTGAGCATCTGATCTAGAGCTTCCCTGTCCTCATATCCTCACCGATCTTGAGAATCGGAGTCTGGTTCTCTAGCTGAACCCTTTCCCACAGGCTGCCCTTGCCTAGCTTTTGACCCAACTCCTCTTCTCTCCTGAACCACTCCTCGGCGCTCCTGATCCGATTCGGGTGTATCTCGTCCAGCAGAGCATAATTTCGCTGGACGATCCCGTGCTTCCACAGATTCCAGAATCCGGTGAAGTTATCGCGAACGCTCATGGTGCTCTTGTCATTTGGGTCTGAGTTGTAACCGGCAGGCGCATGCGCGAGCCAACTGAGCGATCCGTTCTTCCAGTACGTCTCTAGATCGGTGTCGATGTAGCGCGCTGGATGCCCGGTGACATTCTCGAATGCGACAGCGAGATCGGCGTAGGCGATGTGGTCGATAGCGACTTCGAGGTCCATTCCAATGGCGCGCTCAGGATGGTCGAAGAGCCAACGAACGTAGTATCCGCAATCCTCAAGTGACACATGCGGCACGGCTCCCTCGCCGAGCGGGACTCGCCAAGTCATGACACCGTCTTCGACGGTCGGTGTCATCGGCGTGTGGGGAGAGATCGCCATCTCGATATACGGCCCCGTAGTGAAGACTGCTGCCCCCATCCGGCCGTTATTTACCTGATTCTGAAACAAGATCCACTCGCCCACACGTCCCTTGCCGTCGTAATGGCCGGTGCGGAACCTAGAGTCATATCCGGATTTCTTGAGCCCATAGTCCAGGTTTCCATAGACGAAGAACTTGACTCCTTCTTCGATGGCTATCTCGTAACTGCGGATCGCCCAGTAAGTTTCGGTTCTCTCGCCGGTGTTGAACCCGTCGATGTTGACGAATGCGCCGTCGCAGCCGCGGAATCCTTCCCGCAGGATCGCTTCGTCGGCAAAGGAGCCTTCCAGGACCGAGACGTTGTCGAGCGCGAGGAGATCGGCGGCTCGTCGCGAGGCAGGGTCGCGGCTAAGGAATCGAACGGAGTACTCCTTGTCGGAAACCAGGGCACGAATGATGGGAATGCCCTGGGCTCCGGTGCCGCCTATGACAAAGACTCTCGAGACAATGTCGGATGGCATCGTGAGTGGTCTCCGTTCACCGAGCGTCACAAGCGCTCGATAATGGTGGCGTTGGCCATCCCGCCGCCCTCGCACATCGTCTGCAGGCCGTACCGGCCGCCACGCTGTTCTAAGGCGTTGACCAGCGTCGTCATGATGCGCGCGCCACTGGCGCCCAACGGGTGGCCGATCGCGATGGCGCCGCCGTTGACGTTGGTCTTGGCCAGATCGGCTCCAGTATCGGCAGCCCAGGCCAGCACGACGGGCGCAAATGCCTCGTTCACTTCGAAGAGGTCGATGTCGGCCAGCGTCAGGCCCGCACGTTGTAACGCCTTCTCGGTCGCTGGGATGACTCCGGTCAGCATGTACAGCGGGTCGGAGCCCACCACGGTCGTGGTGTGAATCCGGGCCAGCGGGCGCAGGCCCAGCTTCTTGGCCATCTCGCTGGTGGTGATCAGGACCGCGGCGCTGCCGTCGGATAGCGGCGAGGAGTTGCCCGGCGTAATCGACCAATTAATCTGCGGGAAACGCTCTTTCATTGCCTCGCTGTAGAACGCCGGCTGCAACGTGGCCAACGTCTCCACCGTGGTGGCGGGCCTGATGATCTCGTCGGTGGAAAGGCCGGCGATCGGGATCAACTCGTTGTCGAAGAGCCCGTCCTTGGTGGCGCGGGCGGCCTTGTTGTGGCTGTCGGCAGAGAACTCGTCAAGCTGGGTGCGCGACAAGCCCCACTTCGCGGCGATCAATTCGGCGCTGATGCCCTGTGGCACCAGGCCATCGGGGTAGCGCCGCGGCATGCCCTCGCCGAACGGGTTGCTGCCTGGCAGTACCGAGCTACCCATCGGGACGCGGCTCATCGACTCCACGCCACCGGCAACGACGAGGTCGTAGGCGCCGGCGAGCACGCCCTGGGCGGCGAAGCTGATGGCCTGCTGGCTGCTGCCACACTGCCGGTCGATGGTGACGCCGGGAACCGATTCGGGGAATCCGGCACCCAGTAGCGCGTTGCGCGCGATGTTGACCGCCTGGTCGCCGACCTGGGTGACGGCACCCGCGATGACGTCGTCGATCTGCCCGGGGTCAACGCCGGTCTGTGCCACCAGTTCGCGCAGGCTGTGCGCCAGCAAGTCGGCGGGCAACACGTCGTGCAGCGCGCCGCTGGCTTTGCCTTTACCGACAGGGGTACGGACGGCGCCGACGATGACGGCGTCGCGGCCTTGATAACCAGTCATGGCTCCTCCTTGAGTCAGAAGCCAGATATTCCTAGCTATACCCAGCAGAACATCTAGGTATACTAAAAACAACCCAGATGGGGAGGTGATTTGCGTGACACTTCTGCAAGGCCCGCTCGCCGACCGAGATGCGTGGTCGGCGATTGGCCAGTGCGCGATCGAAAAGACCATGACAGCTGTCGGAACCAAGTCCGCGATGCTCATCATGCGCGAGGCCTACTACGGCACCACCCGGTTCGACGACTTCGCCCGCCGGGTCGGCATCACCAAGGCTGCCGCCTCGGCGCGATTAGCCGAACTGGTCGACCTCGGTCTACTGACCCGGCGCCCCTACCGCGAGCCGGGCCAGCGCGGCCGCGAAGAGTATGTGCTGACCGATGCCGGCATCGATTTCATGCCGGTGGTCTGGGCGATGTTCCAGTGGGGGCGGCGCCACCTGCCCGGCCGCGACCCGCTGCGGCTGACGCACGAGGGCTGCGGTGCCGAGGCCGACGTGGAGATCCGTTGCGCCGAGGGGCATCTGGTGCCGCCCGAGGAACTCGGCATGCGGTTGGTCAAGTCTCCCTGAGTGCGGCCAGCAGTCGGCGGGCCGCGGCGACGCGGCGCGTGGCCGGCCCGGTAAGGGTGTCCAGCACGCATTCGGGATCTGCCGGCGGCCCCATGTGCCCGCAGCCGCGCGGGCAGTCCTTGGCGGCCTCGGCCAGATCGGCGAAAGCCGCCAGCACGTCGTCGGGCTGGATGTGCGCCAACCCGAACGAGCGGATTCCCGGGGTGTCGATGACCCAGCCGGAACCCGGAAGTGAATCACCAAGCGGGAACGCCACCGACTGTGTCGAAGTATGCCGCCCCTTGCCGATGCCGTCGACCACGCCGACTGCCCGATCGGCCTCGGGCACAAGGCGGTTCACCAAGGTCGACTTGCCGACCCCGGAATGTCCGAGTAGCACGGTGATCTTGCCGGGGAGCAACTCTGCCACCGCGAGCAGGGGATCGTCGACGCCCGCGGCGACCACCGTGAGGTCCAGATCCGCGAACTGCTCGGCGAACGGTTCGGGTGGGGCGAGGTCGGTCTTGGTGAGGCAAAGAATCGGTGTCAGCCCGCCGGCGTAGGCGGCGATCAGCGTCCGGTCGACCAGGCCGGTGCGCGGGGGAGGGTCCGCCAGCGCCACCACGATAAGCAGCTGGTCGGCATTGGCCACCACCACTCGTTCGGTCGGATCGGTGTCGTCGGCGGTGCGCCGCAACACCGTTCGGCGCGGTCCCCGCCGCACGATACGGGCCAGGGTGTCGTGGCGTCCGGACAGATCGCCGACGATGTCGACATCGTCGCCGACAACAATCGGGGTGCGGCCGAGCTCGCGCGCCCGCATGGCCGTGATCCGGCGATCGGGGCGACCGCCCAGCACGCAACCCCAGCGCCCGCGGTCCACGCTGACCACCATGGCGGACTCTGCGTCGGCATGTTGCGGACGGGTCTTGGTTCGGGGCCGCGTCCCCTTGCCGGAGCGGACCTTGACGTCAGACTCGTCATAGTCGCCGAGCCTCAAACCCGAGACCCCTCGCCGGCCAGCATGCGGGCCCAAAGCTGCGGGAACTCCGGCAGTGTCTTGGTGGTGGCGGCGATGTCGTCCACCTCGACGCCGGACACCCGCAGCCCGACGATCGCGCCCGCCATCGCCATCCGGTGATCGGCGTACGCGCGCCAGGTGCCTGGCTTCAGCGGCGTCGCGGTGATCACCAAACCGTCTGGCGTTTCCCGGCAATCGCCCCCGAGGCGGTTGATCTCGGTGCGCAGCGCCGCGAGCCGGTCCGTCTCATGGCCGCGCAGGTGTGCGATGCCGGTGAGCCGGGACACCGATCCCGGGTCCGCCAGTGCCGCCACCGCCGCCACTGACGGCGTCAGCTCACCGACGGCCCGTAGGTCGACCTCGAAGCCACCGTAAGATGCCGGGCCGCGCACCTCGAGGGTCGAATCGGTATGGCTAACAACAGCATTAAGTTTCTTCAAGATGTCAAGGATATTGTCGGCCGGTTGGACACTGGTCGCCGGCCAGCCGGTGACGCGCACTGTTCCGCCGCTGACCGCGGCCGCCGCCAGGAACGCAACAGCGTTCGTGAGATCGGGTTCGACCTCCCAGTGCCGGGCAGCGACCGCCCCGGGCCGTACCTGCCAACGATTGTCGACCGAGTCATCGACATCGACACCGGCCTGCCGCAGCATCGCCACCGTCATCGCGATGTGCGGCGCCGACGGCAATGACGAGCCGGTGTGTTGCACGGTTAGGCCCTCGATGAACGACGGCGCACACAACAACAGGCCGGACACGAACTGCGACGATGCCGACGCGTCAATGGCTACGGTGCCGCCGGCGACCGATCCGCTGCCTTGCACACGGAAAGGCAGGCCGCTGCCGTCGATGCGGACGCCGAGACCGCGCAGCGCGTCCAGCAGGGGTGCGATGGGCCGGCCCCGGGCTTGTTCGTCTCCGTCGAAATCCACCGCCGAATCGGCCAGTGCCGCCAGCGGAGGAACGAATCGCAAAACCGTCCCCGCCAGGCCGCAGTCGACGCGGGTGTTGGAACCCGGAATAATTCCGCCACCGACCGTCAGTTCGGACCCGGAACCGTCGACGTGCAAGCCCAGGGTCCTCAATGCTCCGATCATCAGGTCGGTATCGCGGCTGCGCAGCGCTCCACTGAGGGTCGAAGTGCCGTGACCCTGCGCGGCCGCCAGCGCCGCCAGCACCAGCGCCCGGTTGGTCTGCGACTTCGAGCCGGGGACGGTCACCGTCGCATGCACCGGCGTCGGCGCGAACGGGGCCGTCCACGCTTTCAGGGGCTCAGTGCTCACCGCTTCATCCTGCCGTGTCGGCGGGTGTTGTGGGTACAGGGCACCATGGAAGTTATGTGCGGAAGGTTTGCAGTGACGACGGATCCCGCTCTGCTGGCTGAGAAAATCAAGGCGATCGATGAAGCCACCGGCGCATCGCCGCGTGCGGAAGAGCCCAACTACAACGTGGCGCCCACGGCGACGATCGCGACCGTCGTGTCCCGCCACAGCGAGCCCGATGACGTGGCGACTCGCCGGGTGCGTCTGATGCGCTGGGGATTGGTGCCGCCCTGGGTCAAGCCGGGCCCCAACGGCGCGCCAGATACCAAGGGCCCGTTGCTGATCAACGCCCGGTCGGACAAACTGGCCAACTCACCGGCTTTCCGCGGCTCGGCGAAGAGCAAGCGCTGCCTGGTGCCGATGGACGGCTGGTACGAATGGCGGGCCAATCCGGGTTCGGCACTGGGCAAGAAGACCGCGAAGACACCGTTCTTCATGCACCGCGGCGACGGCGACACGCTGTTCATGGCCGGGTTGTGGTCGGTATGGAAGCCGGCCAAAGAGGCAGAACCCCTGTTGAGCTGCACGATCATCACCACCGACGCCGTCGGCGAGCTGGCCGAGATCCACGACCGGATGCCGTTGATCCTGACAGAAGATGACTGGGATGCCTGGCTGAATCCCGACGCAGCCCTGGATCCCGAGCTGCTGGCGCAGGCCCCAGACGTCCGCGGCATCGAGTTACGGGAGATCTCCACGCTGGTCAATAACGTGCGCAATAACGGGCCCGAACTGCTCGAACCGGCAGAGCCGCAGCCCGAACAGATCTCGTTGCTTTAGCGCGTTTGCGCGCAACAGCTTCACCCGGTGGACACCCTCAGTTTGCGAGTGGGCAACCTTCGCGGGCACCCAGTGCGTGCCCCTACATGGGACAAGCAATTCTGTCAAATCAGACCTCGCACAGGGCCTTTCGGCACAAGAATATTACATCGCCGACATCGAGAAGAACCTTAACGCTGAGAAGTTTGACCAGCTGGTGAACAACGGGCAAAGCTCGCGGTGCTTGGTGGGCCGGTACGCGCGAAAGCCATAGGATACGTGACGGTTGGTGCGATGGCTTTTGCCGCGCCGCGCCGTGCCGATGCTTCGATGAGGACCAGTTGAAAGGAAAGATATGTCGTTGGTGACCGCAGCACCGGAGTTGATGACCGTAGCGGCAACGGATTTGGCGAATATCGGTTCGACGATCAGCGCGGCGCATCTAGTAGCGGCGACCCCGACCGTCGCGGTGATTCCGGCCGCCGCCGATGAGGTGTCATCGGGCATCGCGCACCTGTTTTCCCAGCATGCGCAGGACTATCAGGCATTGGCTGGGCAGGCGGCGGCGTTTCACGAGCAGTTTGTGCAGCATTTGACCTCCAGTGCGGGCTCCTACGCCAGCGCTGAGGCCGCTAGCGCCAAGTTGTTGCAACCCCTGGCTGGGAGCGCGGCTTCGGTCGCTGCCGCCGCCGCGGCCCCGTCAACGAGCACCATCCTTGATGACCTGTTGAATCTCGCGATCGCAGCCGTTGTAGTACCGGTTGTTGGTGTTCTGTTATTCCCGATCGTCGCATCCGCTGTCGTAGCAGTAGGGATTGCGCTACTGGTATTTGCGTTGGGAGCTGGGCTATCCCTGATCGGAGGACTTCTCTAGACCCAACTCACGGTTGTCTGCACGCGACAACGGTTTCCCCATCTTTGTCGATTCGCGACGGAGTGGGTGACCACGACACGGCTTAGCATGCCTATGTGGCTAGCTCATACACGCATACATTCGAGGACATCCAGAACCGCCCAGTCGCGGTGATCGGGGCGGGAACGCTCGGGCGCCGCGTCGCGCTGATGTTCGCGACCCGCGGCGGAACGGTCCGAATCTACGCGCGCCGCGCCGAACAGCGTGCCGAGGCGACGCAGTATGTGACGCAGACCCTTCCGGCGGTCGTCGCGAAGCGAGGCTCTGGCCAAGTCGGCAACGCGACGGGCACCGGATCACTCGAAGAGGCGCTGGACGGAGCCTGGCTGGTCGTCGAATCAGTGCCGGAAAAGCTCGAGATCAAGATTCCGCTGTGGGGCCAGATCGACCGGGCGGCGCCGCCGGACACCATCTTCGCGACCAACTCTTCGTCCTATCCCTCGCGCCTGATGGCCGAAAATGTGCGGGACAAGCGGCGATTGTGCAACATGCACTTCTACATGCCACCGGAAATCAACGCGGTCGACTTGATGTCCGACGGCGAGACCGACCGGGGTCTGCTGGACACCCTGCTGATCGTTCTCCCGGAGTTCGGAGTCCATCCCTTCGAGGCGCGCAGGGAGTGCACCGGCTTCATCTTCAATCGCATCTGGGCCGCCATCAAGCGTGAGTCGCTGGCCGTGGTTGCCGAGGGCGTGGCCCGCCCAGAGGATGTCGACGGGATGTTCAAGATCAACTGGGGCGTGCCGGCCGGGCCGTTTCAGATGATGGACCTTGTCGGCCTTGACGTTGTGCTCGACATCGAGAACCACTATGCCGACGAGTTTCCGCACCTACCGCAGAACGTGCGGGACTTGCTGCAGGCCTACGTCGACGCGGGCAAGCTCGGCCTCAAAACCGGCGAGGGCTTCTACACGTA
>Ga0302319_10007631_pt1 | contig 21258 bp, 13 predicted proteins | sample Bog_T0_2_FD_203319 | JGI IMG/M metagenome (GOLD analysis project Ga0302319, IMG submission 203319) | Peat permafrost microbial communities from Stordalen Mire near Abisko, Sweden - Bog_T0_2 | ecosystem: Environmental > Terrestrial > Soil > Wetlands > Peat | place: Sweden: Abisko, Stordalen Mire... | reverse complement strand
CCATTGCGCGCAAGGGCTTTCGCTTCGTGGGCGAGGTTCGCTCTCCCGATCGCAGCGAAGCGACGCGCATTCTCGAGCCCGCGCCGGATGCGAGCCGCGAGCCCCCGCGCACGTCGCTGCCGTTGACCGACCGTCCGGTAATCGCCGTTTTGCCCTTCACCAACATGAGCGGCGATCCGCAACAGGAGTATTTCTCGGACGGCATCAGCGAGGACATCATCACGGCGTTGTCCAAGTTGCGATGGTTCTTCGTGATCGCCCGCAACTCGTCCTTCGTGTACAAGGGCCGCGCGGTTCACCTGAAACAGGTCGCGGAGGAACTCGGTGTCGGCTATGTCGTCGAGGGCAGCGTTCGCAAGAGCGGCGAGCGGGTGCGCATCACCGCGCAGCTCAACGACGTCGCGACCGGCAGCCACATCTGGGCGGAGCGCTACGACCGCGGCCTTGCCGATGTGTTCGCGGTCCAGGATGAAATCACCGAGGCCATCGTTGCTGCGATCGAACCGCAGATCTACGCCGCCGAGAATTTCCGGGCCGAACGCAAAGCGCCCGAGAGCCTGGACGCCTGGGATCTCGTGATGCGCGCATTCTCCTATTATTGGCGCGTCACGCGCCAGGATACGGTAGTGGCGCAGGCGCTTCTCGAGAAAGCCATCGCCATCGACCCGAACTATGGTCAGGCGCTCGGTGTGCTCGCCGCGACCCATACCTTCAGCGCCCACATGGGTTGGGAGGAGCTGGCCGAGGCGGCACCGGTGGCGGAGCGGGCGGCGATGGCGGCCATACGCGCTGACAGCGAAGACCCATGGGCGCATTACGCGCTCGGCTATGTCTATTTATACGCCCGGCGCTTCGAAGACTCGCTCGCCGAATTCGAGTTGGCCTTAAAGCTCAACCCCAATTTCTCCTTGGCTCAGGGGTATTACGGCTTGGCGTTGTCGTATTGCGGCCGTTGGCAGGAGGGCGATCAGGCAGCGCACCGCGCGTTGCGCCTGAGCCCGCGCGATCCCTATGCGGCAATCTATTGCGGCATCGCCTCGTATTGCCGATTCGCGGGATGCGACTACGAAGAGGCCATGCGCCTGGCGCGCGAGTCGATCCGCCATCGCGCCGATTTCTCCGGCGGGCACCGCGTCTTGACCGCGGCGGCGAGCATGCTGGGCGAGACGCAAGTCGCCGCCGAAGCTCTCAAAGCGCTGCGCCAGGTTCAGCCCAATGTGTCGCTGGCCTGGATCACCAGCCACTTGCCGATCAAGCTGGACAGGGAGCGTGAACACTATGTGGAGGCCTTGCGGCGCGCAGGAATGAAATAAAGCGCAGCGTCCGGCGGTCTCCTCCGCATGCCGACCCTTTTTAGAAAACTGACGGCGACATTTCTAGCAGTCACGAAGTTCTGGTCCTCGCTTCTCGAGGGGCTGGCTTGGCCGTACATCGAACTCGCGATCCGCCTGTGGATCGCCAAACTCTTTTTCTCGTTCGGCGTCCTTGAGCTCATGCAATGGCAGGTGACGTTGGCGCTCGCCAGCGAGGAGAATCCGATTCCGCTGCTGGCGCCGGCGGCGGCTGCTTTCTTGAGCACCGGCATCTATCTGCTGTGTGCCGCGCTTCTCGGCATCGGCTTCATGACCCGTTACGCGGCGCTGCCGCTCTTGGCGCTGTCCATCATCACCCAAGGGCTGTATCAGCCCTTCGACACGCAACTGTTTTGGATCGCCTTGTCGGGCTGGTTTGTCGTCTATGGCGCGGGCCCGATCGCGCTCGACTCCTTACTGCGGCGGGGCCTTGCCGACAGCGCGCTGCCGCTCATCCCATCCCTGATCAAGGTGTCGATCGGGTTGAAGGCGCGCGGCACGCCACTCTATATATCCTTGTTGCGAGTTTGGTTGGGAGCGGCGTTGCTTCTGGCCGCGTACGCCGGCAGCCACGCTGCCGATGTCGGGACCCCGGGACGTTGGTTGCCGCTCGATGTGGCGACACGAATCCCGGTAGGCGCGGCCTGGGTGGGTGGCGTCCTGCTCGTGATCGGCGCGGGCACGCGATATATCGCGGCGCTGCTGCTGCTGACCCTCATGGCCTATTCGGTGGTCGATCCGCGCGCGACGGATTCGATTTACTTGCTCATGTTGCTCGCGATTCTCGGAATCTACGGCGGCGGGATGATGTCGATCGATCGAGCGGTGCTGCTTTGGCGCGAGCGCTCGGCCAATCGGGCATCCGACCCAGATTCGATCAAAGCTCTACCCCGGGTCGTCATCGTCGGCGCGGGATTCGGCGGCCTGCAATGTGCCCACGCACTGCGCGATGTGGCCGTGGCGGTGACGCTGATCGATCGCACCAATTTTCACCTGTTTCAGCCGCTGCTCTATCAAGTCGCGACCGCCGCGCTCTCGCCCGGCGACATTGCAACGCCGGCGCGCCAGATGTTTCGAAACTCTCCGTCGACGCGGCTGCTGCTCGGAACCGTCAGCGGTGTCGACACGCAGCGGCGCTTGGTGACAACGCCAAGCGGCGAGATCCCTTACGACTATCTGGTGCTCGCGACCGGAGCAACGCATAGCTACTTCGGCAAGGATCAGTGGGCGCCGTTCGCGCCGGGCTTGAAGCGAGTCGAAGACGCCTTGGAGATCCGGCGCCGGATTCTCATCGCCTTCGAGCGCGCCGAGGCGACCTCGAGCGACGCGGAGCGCAAAGCCCTGCTGACGTTTCTCATCGTCGGCGGCGGACCCACCGGCGTGGAACTCGCGGGCGCGATCGCCGAATTGGCGCGTTATGGATTGGACAATGATTTTCGGGCCTTCGATCCTGCCCACGCGCGCGTGATTTTGGTTCAGGCCGCGCCGCGCCTGCTGCCAAGTTTTCCCGAACGTCTCGCGACCATCGCGCAGCGTTCGCTGGAACGACTCGGGGTAGAAGTGCACTTGGGCGGCCGAGTCGATCAGATCGATGCAACGGGCGTTGCCGTCAGCGGTACCCGCATCGAAGCGAGAACCGTGCTATGGGCTGCGGGCGTCGCGGCATCGCCGGCGGCGAAGTGGTTGAACGCACCGGCCGACAAGGCGGGCCGTCTCATCGTGGACGAGGCGCTTAAGGTGCCGGGAATCGCCGGGGTCTTTGCAATCGGCGACACCGTCGCAAGCCATGGCTGGAACGGCGAGCTCGTGCCGGGTCTTGCGCCCGCTGCCAAGCAGGGGGGCAGCTACGTTGCAAAGCAAATTCGGGCGCTCATCGAAGACAAACCCGCGATGCCGGCGTTTCGCTATCGCCATTACGGCAGTCTTGCGACCATCGGCCGCAAAGCCGCAGTGGCCGATTTTGGCCTGTTCAAATTATCGGGAGCGCCCGCCTGGTGGCTGTGGGGCGTCGTGCACGTGGGATTCATGTTGGACGTGCGCAACCGCGTCGCCACGCTGACGAACTGGTTTTGGGCCTATTTGCGCTTTGGCGGCAGCATTCGGCTGATCACCGGCAGTTAGCGTACCGCCAGCGCCACGATCTCATCGGAAATCCGAACGCCGAGCTCGTGTTCCAAATAAGCCCACTGTCCTTCCGGGTTTAAATCTAAAAACCACAATTGACCGGTGGCGTCCTCGACGAAGTCGGAGGACGCGAATTCAATCGAGAGCGCGCCGCACAGGGCGGCAAGGCTCGCTGCGACGGGAGGGGGCACGCTTTGGTAAGCGCCGGTGAGCCTGCGCTCGATCGGCCGCGAATCTGCAACCTGCGCGAGAGCTTCGCCGTGGAAGCGAAATCCAATGGCTTTGCCGCCCACCATGACGATGCGCCAAATGGCCGAGGCCTCGATGGCCTTCTGCAGAAGCGTCGGGCTGCCGGTGGGATCGAACGTGTCGAGTGTCGCCGGGTCGACGAAGGAGGTGAAGGCGGAGCGCAAATGTTTGCCGTCCAAATGAAAGGCGTTGACGATGCCTTTGGTGATGCAACGGTGCTGGCGCGCAAAGGCGCGCAATGAGTCCGCGTCCGTGCTGATGAGGGTTTCCGGAATGTTGAGACCGGCATCGCGCGCGGCGCGCAGTTGAACGATTTTATTCTGCGCGAGAGCCGAGCCCGCAAGTCCATTCATGACCCGGCAATCGACTGCCCGAGACAGCGCAAACTCGATGGCACTCCACTCGGAATCCAGCAGCCGGCGGATCCAGGGATCGATATCGGTCCGCAGTTGGTGTACGGGAATCGGCCGTCGATAGATGAGCAGGTCGACCTCCGACAATCGGCACTGCCTGCCGCCGACTTTAAGGAGACCTTCACCGGAATCGAGGCGCCAATCGAGCAAGCCGGATTTTCTGAACTGGTCCGTATTGAGGCGAAAGCACTCCGCGCCGCGCCGCGAGCACGCATCGACCAGAAAGTCGCAATGAATGTCGCCCGTGTTCGAAACGATTAAAACGACACCCACGTTGGATTTATGCGCCGAGGCGGCGCCCGTTGGTCGCAGCGAGTTAACTTATTCGGCGATGAAATTCACCGCCACGTAATCGACGCCGTCTACCACGGAGTCGGCATAGGCAGTGGGAGACCATTTGTTGGTGGAATCGGGATTCAGCCAACCGGCCTTCTGGGTGTTCTCGTCGTACACGAAATCAACCCCGGCGCGCGGAAAAATGCGTGCACTTTCCGTCACCGTGTGATGGGTCATGAATAGCGGCAGGCCCTTGATGGCGCCGACATTTTCCCGCGATGAGCTGTCCATGAGAACTCCCTGATTTTTCCGCGAATAAATAGTCTATGCTTTGACCTCGCCACCCGCAACGGGCCTCATAACAAAGTCAGCGCGTTTTTCTTCATGCAGCAAACCCTCGGTCCGAACATTGTCTGGACGGTATGCGACCAGAGCTTTTTGAACCGCGTTGCGGCGGGTTTGGGTTCATTGGCCCCGGCAGCCATGCGTAGCGTTGAATTGAGCGACTGCCGCTGGGCGCCGCTGCCGTTCTATGCCGACCTCGAATTGGTGACCCTGCGTCTCACGGGGCTTGCGGGCGTGGAGCGAGCGTACCTCTTGTTCAGCGACGAGCATTGTCTCTGGCTCGACGGTTCCTCCGCCCCGATCCATCGCGCGAACCAGCTCGAGTCGGTGGTGGTCACCTCTGCCCATGTTCTTGATTACGTGCGCTTCTTCTGCTTCTTCGTACAAGGCACCGACGGCGCGTTCAACCTGTTGGAGAATCCGGCCAACCTGACGGCGACTACCGCAACCGCAGCGGAGCTCGCCGCCGCCCGCCAGATCGTCGCGGAACGCCCGTTTGTGGCGGTCGAGGAAGAGGGTGGATTTCGCGTCACCGCCGCAATGGCGTATTGCGGCAGTCTGTTTGCGACCACGTTGGTGGTGGCGGGCAACGGCGACATTCAAATGGTCGACGACTCGAGCCAGCTTAAGCTCGACGGCATCGACTATCCGGACGGGCCGACGTTTGCCGAAGAGCCCGGAGACCCGATTCCGGATGCGTTGCCGGCGGCGATCGTCGCCGGATCGCGCACCGACCGCGAGGCGACCGAGGCGATGGTCGCCGTGCTGTTGAACGAGGCCACGGCGGCCAAGCTCAATCACACGCTGTTGCAGCGTTTCAATTCGAAATCGGAAGCCGCCGGGTCGATCTCGACCCTGGTGCGTTTCGTCAGCGAATTTACGCCGGTCATCCTCATCGAATCGGACATCCCGTTCATCGAGGAAATTGTCGCCGGCATCATCAATTCGCACGGCGAGCTGTTCTCGGCAGCCGACATCGAGCGGGGCCATGCGAGCCAATACGACGACGGGTGCTGTACGGTGGCCTTCGCTGATTCGAAGAAACTGCGCCTCATCTCCTTTCACGCGTACCGCAAATTGTGGGATGCGGAATGGAGCGCTCATCGGCTCGGGATGGATGCGGCCGTGGTGCTGATCGGATGCGAACGGCTGAAGAACGTCCCGGCGGCGCTGCAGCAGGTCGCGGACCTCGTGCTCACGCTGCCGCACATCGATGGCAAGTTGTTCCCGAAAATTTTCAAGGGCGTGTTCGGGGTCGCGGCGCCTGCGGGCTGGGATGCGCCGAATGCGGACTGGCCGCGCTATTTGCAGCACACGGATTTTCATGCGCCGATTCGCTTGAAGCTGTCGGTCGAGGAGACCATCGTCTATCTGCGCAGTCGCAGCCAGGAGCGCCTGGCGCAAGTGTCGCCCGGCGACTCGCCGCGACTCGAAGAATTGCATGGCATGGGCGAGGCGCGCGAGATCGCCGAAGACCTGATCGTCGATGTGGCGGCCGCGCGCAGCGGCAAGGTTCCCTGGTCCGCCGTCGATCGGGGGCTGTTATTGGTCGGGGCGCCGGGCACGGGCAAGACCACCCTGGTCAAGGCCATCGCCCGCGCCTGCGACGTCAAGTTCGTGCTCGCGAGCGCGACGCAATGGCAGAGCATGGGCTCGCTCGACGCGCATCTTCGCGCCATGCGCGAGAGCTTCAATGAAGCGCGGCGCTTCGCACCGGCGATTCTTTTCATCGACGAGATCGACAGCATCGGCAACCGGGAACTGCTCACCGGCCAGAACGCCGGCTATTTCACGGACGTCATCAACGCCTTGCTCGAGCAAATGCAAGGAATGAATCCCGAAGAGCCGGTCATCGTCATCGCCGCCACCAATCACGTGTCGAAAGTCGATCCGGCGCTGCGCCGGGCGGGCCGGCTCGACCAAACCATCAGCATACCGCTGCCGAGCGTCGCGGCGCTTCAGCAAATATTCGGCTTTTATCTGGCACCGTATCGAAAGGACGCGCTGGTCGAGGCGGACATCGATGAGCTGATGCTGGGGCAGCTGGCGTTCGGGCTCACGGGCGCGGACATCGAATTCTTCGTGCGCGGCGCAGCGCGGCGCGCCCGCAAGGAAGGCCGCAAGATTTCCCAGGCGGACCTGACCGCCGCGGTCACGCGGCGGCCGCGGCAGCGCAACGGCCTGTTCCGGCTCACCGCCGATGACATGCGCCGGGTCGCCGTGCACGAGGCCGGCCACGCCTTGTGCGCGTTGTTGGGCGATCAGGGCAGCGCGGCGCCCGCCTATGTCTCGATCATTCCACGCTCCGACGGGTCTCTCGGTTTCACTGCCATGATTCCGAGCGACAGCATGTTGCTGACACGCCGGCAGCTCGACGCCCGGCTGAGAACCATGCTCGCGGGCCGCGCGGCGGAGGAACTGATATTGGGCGGCGAGAATGTGAGCAGCGGCGCGGGCGGCACGGAAACCAGCGATCTTGCGGTCGCAACGCGGCTCGCGACCTACGTCGTGTGCACCTCCGGCTTGGGCCCGAGCAACGGCCTGTACTGGACGACCACGGCGTCGGCCAAGCAGCAGCACGAGGCGGAGCAGTTGCTCGCCGACGCCTATCGCGCGACGCTCGGCTTGCTGAGCGCGAACCGGGCGGCACTCGAGCGCATCAGCGCGGAATTGGTCGCCGAGCAGGAACTGACGGGGCAGCGCATCAAAGATCTCGCCGGCCAGGCGTCTGCAAACCCCCGTTGAGCCGGCGCGCCGCGCCTCACAGCGAGCGCATCTCTTGGGCGACTCGCGCGACTTCACGCAGAAAGTCGTCATGCAGATGCGGTTTAAGCGCGCGGCGCATGGTGTTCTCGACGACACCCGCCACCATGATTGCGAGGTCGGCAGGAGTTCCATGGACGCGATGCACCGCTTCGATGAGCTTCGGGGGAATGTCGGCGCGCAGTTCGTTGACGAGTTTCGTCATCGCTTCGGAGTGCAGCTCCGCCAGGAATCGGCGGATCGATTCTTTCTCGGCCGGGTTGATCTGAAACACCTTCGAACTTACCGGCACATCGAGCGGCTCGGCAGACGTCATCCAGCCCAGCTCGACCATCATCGTCCATAGCGCATCGTTGTTCGAGCCCGGGGTTGTGGTCACGAGGATCGGCCGCTGCGCCTCGGCTTCCTCCAGTGTCGCTCGAAGTATCGACAGGTCAGCGGCGCTCATGTCGAGGCCGAGCGCCTTAAGATCGGCCGCTTGCGCACTCATGGTCTTGCAGATTTCGCGGGTACGCGCGGCAAACAGTCGCTGCGCTCCGCCAAGAAGTAGGCGAGCGTCGCCATCGTCGCGACCTGCGACTTCATATTGCCGGGATCGACCTTATCCAGGGTATCGGCGGCAGTATGGTGATAGTCGAAGTAGTGCCGCCCATCGACCAGCGGCGCGAATCCCGGCACGCCCGAGTCTTGAAGATCGGCAATGTCGGCGCCGACTTCGCCGTCTTGCGCTTCGAAGATCGATGCGCCGATGGGCGCCAACGCCTCGAGCACGGGCTTGAGCATATCCCGCGAATCTTGGGTCACCGCCGCGAGAATACCGATCGAACGACCGGCGCCGTCATCGCTTTCGATCGCGGCACACTGGGTGCCGAGCGCAGCTTGCACGGAATCGACATAGGCCTTCGCGCCTTGGCTGCCGGTCTCCTCGCTCGCCCAGCCGATGAACCGCACGGTGCGGCGCGGATGCAGCTGCAACTTCTGGAGTGCTTCGATGACGCCCGCGGCGCCCATGACGCCAACGCCGTCGTCGGTCGCTCCCGTGCCGAGATCCCATGAGTCGAGATGTCCCGACACGATCACGTACTCATCGGGTCGCTCGCGTCCCGGCCAATCCGCGATCACGTTGAAGCTATCGGCGTCGGGAAGCGTCTGCGATGTCAGCAGCAGCTTCATCGTCACCGGGCCCTCGCGGGCCAGTCGCGCGATGAGATCGGCGTCTTCGGCCGCAAGCGCTGCAGCCGGGATCGGCGCTTGTTGCTGGTCCCATTGGGTAATTCCCGTGTGCGGCAGCCGATAGTCGGCACCGCCCACTGAACGAACCAGGACGGCTGCGGCGCCGAGTTTTGCCGCGGTGGCGGGCCCGTGAAATCGATACTCTCCGGCCGCACCATAGGCGGCGCCGGCATGCCCCGTCTCCGCCCAGAGTTGAGCGAAATGCTCGTCGAAGAGCACGATGTGACCCCGCACGTCGATCGCGTGCGCCTGAAGTTCCGCGAAGTCATGAACCACGATCACTCGGGTTTCGAGACCGCCGCTGGGTGTGGCTGCGGAGCTGCCCAACGCAGTCAGGTGCAGACGCTGTGTCAATCCCGCCGGTCGTCCGGCATATTCCGTGAGCTCCGCGCGTTCCTCACCGCGCACCCAGTGCGGCACTTTCGCCGGCTGCAGGGTGACGCGCGCACCCAATGAACGGAGCGCGGCAGCGACTTGGGTGATGGCAGCCGCCTGTCCCGCAGATCCGGAGAGACGCGGACCGATCCGGTCCGTGAGTTCCTCGAGCCGTCGATAGGCCCAGTCGCTGTTCGACGCCGCATCGCGCACGCGCGCAAGCTCAGCTGCCGTGTGAGGGTCCGTGGGCGCGTCCGCCGCGCCTGCCGCCATGAAATTGCCGAAAAGCGCCAGCGAGGCCAGCGCCATGATCGCCTGTGATGTCTTCTTCATGTCTGTACTTCGATGATGATGGTTCCTGTGCCCTGGCTGCTCGCGTACTCCCGGTGCGCGGCTTGGATGTCGTCGAGCTTGAACGTCGCCTTGATGGGAACGGCGATCTTATTCGAGAGCAGCAAATCAAACAGCTGTTCGAGATCGGGGATGTAGTTCTTCGAACTGCGCCTGAGCCCGAAAAAGGTGGTGCGCTTGCCGCTCCAAAAAGCGAGATTCCGGGCGAACAATTTCAAAAGCACCGGCAGCTGGGGCGAGCGGTGGCTCTTGGTCAAGTCGGGCAAATTCATGCCATAGCCCACCAGGATCCCACCGCGCCTCAAAATCGAATAAGACTCATCGAAGCTTTGGTATCCCAAGGCATCGAACACGGCATCGACCCCGCCCCGTGTCTGCGCCTCGCCAATCCATTGTTTATTGGAATAGTCGAACGGCACCGCACCGAGCGCACGCAGAGCGGGATGCTTGGTGGGGGAGGCGGTCCCCCACACCTCCGCGCCTCCGACTCTGGCGAGCGCCAAGAGCGCACCACCGACGCCGCCGCTGAGACCATGCACAAAAATCCGCTGCCCGGATTTAACATGGGCGACATGGTGCAGCATCTGGTATGCCGTGACCCAATCGAGCACCAAGGCCACCGCGAGCTTTGGATCCAGTCCCTCCGGCACCGCAACGAGATAACGCTCCGGCTGGTTGATGAGTTCTGCCTGACCGTCGTATTTGCTGAGGCACGCGACGCGATCGCCCACGCTGAAATGGGTGCTGCCGGGGCCGTTGCTCAGCACTTTACCGACGATGCTGTAGCCCGGCGTCAAGGGCGGCTTTCTTTGCAGCGGATAGGTGCCGCGCCGCATGTTGACATCGGAGCCCGCGACGATGGTGTACTCGACCTGGATCTGCACTTCGCCATTTCCCGGCGCCGCAATGTCGCCCCCGACGACGGCCAGTTTGGATTCATCGCCAAACGCGGTAATCACCACTTTTTTTATTTTGGCCATGAGCGAAGTCTGAGCAAAGGGCACACATTGTACGGCCACGCGTCGGCGGCCAACACCCATGGCACCGGATTTGTGACCACAAAGGCCGGTCGCGCTAAATTTGACAACATGCCGGGCGCGAAATTTTCAGGCTTCGCGAGTGAAATATCATCATGCCGGAAACTCGCGGGTCGGTCGGCCCAGGGCGCGCATCGATCAGAGGTCCAAGCGAATGATCGCGAGCATGCTCGATGGTCGCGGCCCGTATTTGACGGGTGGGTTTGAAATCTGCAGCCGACATGCGAGCATCCGCTCCATGAAAGTCATTCCCTGGGTATTGGCTGCGTTCTTGTTCGGCGGATGTCAGCGCTCGGCGACGCCGGTCGCACCCGCGGCTGCCGTGGCACCGGCGCCGCCCGCCGCGGCGATCGATGCCGCGCGTCTTGCCGCGCCTGAGGCCGATCAATGGGTGACTCCCGGCCGTGACGCAAGCGGCACCTACTTCTCGCCCTTGAAAGACATCAATGCCGGCAACGTCGCGCACCTCGGGTTTGCCTGGGATCATCACTTGGGCACGCATCGGGGTCTCGAGGCAACGCCCATCGTGGTCGACGGCGTCATGTACGCCGTGGGCAATTTTGGGCACGTCTACGCGCTCGATGCCGCCACTGGTCGCGAACTATGGACCTACGATCCTGAAGTCGACGGACAGTGGGGACGGTATGCCTGTTGTGATGCCGTGAACCGCGGGCTCGCCGTGTTCGACGGGCGCGTGTATGTCGGCGCCTTGGACGGCTGGCTGCATGCGATAGACGCGCGCAACGGGCAACGGCTGTGGAAAGTCGATACCTTGATCGGGCGCGGCGAGCACAAGCCGTACACCTTGAGCGGCGCACCGCTGCTCGCCGGGGACGCCATCATCATCGGCAACGGCGGCGGCGACTTTGCGGGAGCGCGCGGCTATATCACGGCCTACGATCTTAAGAGCGGCGCCGAGCGCTGGCGATTTTTCACCGTGCCGCAGGACCCGGCCAAGGGCCCGCAAGACCAAGCGCACTTGACTGCGGCGGTGGCCACTTGGGGAACCCAGCATCGCTGGGATGCCGGCAGCGGCGGCACCGTGTGGGACGGCATGGCCTACGATCCAAAGTTAAAGCTCGTCTTCATCGGAACGGGCAACGCGGCGCCGTACAACAGCCACCTGGGCGGGGCGAGCGGCGGCGATGAACTGTATGCGGCATCCATTCTCGCCGTTCACGTGGGCGACGGATCGCTCGCTTGGTACTACCAGACGGTGCCGCAGGATCGTTGGGATTTCGACAGCACGCAAAAGCTGGTGCTCGCCGACGTGACGCTGGAAGGCAAGCAGCATGCGGTGGTGATGCAGGCCGCGAAGGACGGTTTCTACTACGTGCTCGACCGCGCCAGCGGCGAACTGCTGTCGGCCCACAATTTCGCCTTCGTCAGTTGGACCAAGGGCATCGATCCGAAGACCGGCAGGCCGATCGTGGACCCAGGAGCAAACTACGACCGCAATCCCGCGTTGGTCTTTCCCTCGGAGGCCGGCGCACACAGCTGGCAACCCATGGCCTACGACGGCGAGCATGGCGTGACCTTCATCCCCGTGATCGAGTCGGGCAACGTGCTGGTCGAGTCGATCGACCGTCCCGCGGGTCTCGTCGAGGGCCAGTTCACGACCCCGGCGTTTGCGCCCGAAGGCTATGCGCCCAAGGACATGAAGCGGCTGTACGGGACGCTGCCGCCGCTCGACCAACTGGCGCGCGGTCTCAAGACGACGATCGCCTCGCGCGGATTCCTGCGCGCGTGGAGCGTTGCCGAACATCGGGTGTTGTGGGAGACCCAGACCGCGTCGAGCTGGGATGGCGGGGTGCTGGCAACCGCCGGCGGTCTCGTGTTCCAGGGCGATGTCAACGGCGACCTCATCGCGTACGCCGCAGCGACCGGCCAGAAGCTCGCCACGCTTCCGCTCGGCACGTCGATGATCGCCGCGCCGATCACCTATCGGGTCGGCGGCGTGCAGTACGTCGCCATCATGGCCGGTTTCGGCGGCGGTGCCGTGATCGTCGGCGCGCCGTTCGATCCTGCCTCGGCGGCCTACAAGTATGGCAACGAAGGCCGAATCATCGCACTCAAACTCGGCGGCCCGACTCCGCCGCTGCCGCCCCCTTACGCGGATACGCCGCAGCCGGAGCCGCCGCCTCGCGCCGGCACGCCGGCGCAACTCGTGGCAGGGGAAGTTCTCTACAATCGCCACTGCCTGCGCTGCCACGTCTTGGGCAGGAGCATCGTTCCCGATCTTCGCAAGCTCACCCCCGCGACGCACGCGCTGTTCAAATCGATCGTCCTGGACGGCGTCTATGTGCCGAAGGGAATGGGTCGATTCGACGACGTGCTGTCCGCGACGGATCTCGAGGCGCTGCACGATTACCTCATCGATCAGGCGTGGCAGCTCAAATCGACCGGTCATTGATACGCTTAAGCCTGCGCATCCTCCTGCACGAAGGGCGGATTTTTGGAGTGCTATACTCAATGAGTGTATTTGCGATCGGTTCACTCCATGACTCAACGCCCCGACATCCGATGAGCATTCGATTGCTCAAGCTGGTAGTGCTGGCGGCGTTTGCGACCGCGGCACAGGGCGCAATCCCGCAACCGGCTGCGTCGACGCAAGATGCGGACGCCGCGCGCGCGATCCTCACTCAGCTGCTCGCGATCGATACCACCTATGAGAAAGGCACCGTCGCAGCCGTCGAGGCGCTGCGCACACGCTTCCTCGCGGCAGGATTTTCGTCGGCCGACATGGTGGTCGTGGCCAACCCCTCCAATCCGTCGCAATCGAATCTCATCGTCCGGATGAAAGGACGAGGTACCCAAAAGCCGCTGCTCTATCTCTGCCATCTCGACGTCGTGGCGGCCAAGCCCGCAGACTGGACGGTGCCGCCGTTCGCCTTGACGGTAAAGGATGGCTGGCTTTACGGCCGCGGCAGCCTCGACATGAAAGGCGAAGACGCGAATGTCGCCGCCGCGCTGCTGCGCTTGAAGCGAGAAGGGTTCGTGCCGGCCCGCGACATCATCGTGGCGTTCACCGCCGACGAAGAGGCGGGTGGAAATGAAGGTGTGGGCTGGCTGGTGAGCGCGCATCGCGAACTGATCGACGCGGGATTGGTATTGAATCCGGACGCGGGTACCGGCGCATTTCGAGGCGGTCAACGCGCTTTCTACGGTGTGCAGACCAGCGAGAAGACGTACGTGACCTTTGCGCTCGAGGCAACCAACAAGGGTGGCCACAGTTCCGAGCCGCGCCCGGACAACGCCATCTACGAATTGACGGCGGCGTTGAATCGGCTGGCTGCCTTCAAATTTCCAATCAGGCTGACCGACACGGTGCGTGCCTTTTACGCGAGTCAAGCGCAGTTCGAAACCGGTGCGCGCCGCGCCGAGATGAGCGCCATCGGCAAAGGCGACGTGTCGGCCGCGGAGCGACTGGCGGCGGATCCCACCGACAATGCACAGGTGCGCACCACCTGCGTTGCGACGATGTTGGAAGCGGGTCACGCCGAAAATGCGCTGCCACAGCGCGCCCGGGCGACGATTCAGTGTCGGATGCTGCCGGGGGACACGCAGGAGCAGACTGCCGCAGCACTCACGCGAGTCGTCGCGAGTCCGGCGGTGCGGGTGAGCGTCATCAAGGCGGCGAACGCAGGTCCTGAGTCGCCGCCGACCGCGGCTGTCATGTCGGCCTACACGCGCGTGGTGCAGTCGATGTGGCCCGGGCTGATCGTGATGCCGAGCATGGATGCGGGTGCCTCGGATTCGAAGTACACCCGAGCCGCCGGCATGCCGAGCTACGGTGCCACCGTGGATTTTTTCGACCTGGAAGACATGCGCGCCCACGGCCAGGATGAGCGGATCAAGGCCGATCGCTTCGCCGAGGGTACGGAATTCGCTTATCGGCTGATGAAGGCTTTTAGCGGCCCGGGCGCGCCTTGAGCGGGCGAGGCTGCGCGCGTCGCCCATGCCGGACTGGAATGACTCCTACGCCAATTTCCGCCTCAATTTCGAGCAGCGGAGTGAACGCGCCAAGGAGCTGCTGAAAGCTGCGCGTGCGGGAGAACCCGACGCGCTGACGCGCTTCAAGTCGCCGCCCAAGCTCGCCGAGGCGCAATATCTGATCGCCCAGGAATTGCGCTGCGAGAGTTGGGCGGCGCTCAAGCGGCACATCGCCGACATGACGCTCGCAAAGGAGGCGATGAACTCATCGGTGCTCGACGGTGAGTATCGAACGCTACACGTCCGCTGCGGCGTCGATATCAAGGATTCGCTGCAGGAAGCCGGATTTCGCGGCGACTTTTACGCCCACGATTATCCTTACCTCATGGGTCCGGTGCGCGAGGCGCCGGATTGTCTACGACAGCGCGCGCGCTTCATCGTCGACAGCTACGGCGAGTTCTTCGACCCGCCGCTGCAAAGCGTGGGGCAACCCGAAGACGTCGAAGGGCAACTGGAAGCGCTGGAGGGAAAGGAGCGCGAGCTCGACGACTCGGCAGACTATGAACGCGTCTGCCTCTGGTTCGAACACGATTGCTACGACCAGCTCGCGCTTGTTCGCCTGCTGGGACATTACGCAAGACAGCGTCGTCCGCCGCGCCTCGAACTCATCGCTATCGGCGATTTCCCCGGCGCCAAACGCTTCGACGGGCTGGGCGAGTTGCCCCCGGAAGCGTTGCGACTGCTGTGGACGACCCGCAAACCAGTGACCGGCGCGCAATTGGCGTTGGGCCTCGCGGCGTGGCGTGCGTTGGCTAACCCCGATCCGCGACCGTTGGCGGCGATCATGCACAGCGGTACCGCTGCGCTGCCCTTGCTCGCCCGTGCGCTGCATCGCCACCTGCGCGAACTGCCGTCAATCGTCAACGGTCTTTCGCTCACCGAAGAGCTGGCACTGACGCTGATGGCGGAGCCTCTCCCGCACTGGGACGGCACGGTGAATTTGCGAAAAATCTTTTGGACCATGGTTTTGCATACCGATCCGCTCCCCGGTCAGGGCGACTGGAGCGTGCGCCGGCGCCTGCTGAACATGGAAAGCACGAGTGCGCCGGTATTTCACCGTTCGCCCGGCCTCGATCGCGAAGGCAAAGCCCACCCTCCAGCCACCGACGTCTATGTGATCACGGAGCTCGGGCGTTGCGTGCTGCGCGGCGAGGTCGATTTCCGCTCCCTCAATCCGACTCCGCGCTGGGTCGGCGGCGTTGAGATCGCGCCCGGCAGAGCGGATTGGCGCTGGGACGAGGAGTTGCGATCCGTTGTCAGGCGGTGATGGCCCGTTGCTTGATAGCAAGCGAGTACCCACTTTGGCAGCGTGTGATACTGCGCCGATGCACCACGACTCGGAGAGCCATTCATGCGCATCCATCCGCCGACCGACTGGACCGCGCGGCTCGCACGCTTAGCTGATCGCCTGCCGCCGCGCGCAAAATTCATCGGCGGCATCTCGCAAGGCCTCATGTCCGCGACGGCTGCGATTCTTGCGTATCTGCCCACGAAACCTTTGGGACTGCAGGAGGGGTTTTGGGGGTCGATCACGGCGATCGCCGTGGTGCAGAGCGAACTCAGCGCGACGCGCAGTTCCGCGCGGGACCAGTTTGCGGGCGCCGCGATCGGCGGCGTCACGAGCGCCGCCGTGGTATCACTGGCCGGCCAATCGTTGGCTGCCTATGCCCTTGCCGTCGTCATTGCCATGCTGGCGTGCTGGCTTTTCAATGTGAGCAGCGCAGCGAGATTGGCGGGTTCAACCGCGACGATCATCGCGCTGGTGCCGCATCATGGCTCGATCCCGGGAATGATGCTGTCGCGCATCGTAGAGGTCGCCTGGGGCTTAACCGTCGGCGTCGGGGTCGTGTGGTGCGTCAATCGAGTGGAAACACGCGTCGATGGTTGGAACCAGCAGCGCGCGGCGTCACGTCAATCGAACTGACGCAGCCAACATCGCGGCCGTTCGGCCGGCGCTTTAGTGCCGGTGCGGTGCCGATGCCGAGCCCGTGTATCATTAGCGAAATCCGAACAGCCGGGCCTCGGGCGCCGCCGTTCCGCAAATGGCTGCCGTAATCAGTTGGCTCGCCAACATGGAGAACGTGATTCCATTACCGCCATAGCCCATGACGGCATAACAACGGGGGTATCGCGGAACCGCGCCGATCGTGGGCATACCCGTGCTGTTTGAGGCAAACGTCCCGGCCCACGTGTAGTCGGGTTTAGAATTGATCGCGGGCATCAAACGGCCCAATTTCGCCGCGATGCGCGTCGCCTTCGCTTGCGTCAATTGGTCGCGCTTGGCCGGATCGGAAATCTCCGCGTCCTCGCCGCCGCAGATCACCCGGCCGTCGCGCGTCGAGCGCAGGTACAGATACGGCTCCGAGGATTCCCAGATCAGCGCCTTCTGCGGCCAGATGGCCGCGGGTTGTGGCGATGTCGCAATCGCCCACGTGGAGATCAATTTATTGCCGGTGGCCGGTACGATCTTCGCGAGCTCGTAGCCCGTGCACAGCACGACATGGGACGCCTGAATGTGGATACCGTCCTTGGTCATGAGCTCGACGCGCCGCCGACCGCAATGCAGATCGACGACCTCGTGAGGCGCGTGCAAACGGGCGCCGCCTTTGAGTGCCAGCCGCCAATAGCCGGCCGCGAGTTGCACCGGGTTGGCCTCCGCGTTGCCATGATTGAGGAGCGCGGCGTCGCGCACGATCCCAAAATGATGGTGCAGGGATGCTCGATCGAGGTACTCGCTGGCAAGACCGATGGATTGGCGCAGGCGAACTTCTCTGCGCAATCCTCGCGCATCGAGCACGTTGCCCGACAAATACAATGACGGACGCGACACCAACCCGGCGTTGATTCCCAGCCGATGGGAGCGGGTCCGCAATTCATTGAGGGCGTCCCTGGATGCAATCCAGACTTTGGCCGCGCTACGCGCACCGATCGAGCGACTGAGCACGGTCAGCGGCGTATCCAATTCGAATTGCAGCAGTGCCGTGCTGGCCGCGGTGGATCCGAGAAGCGCTCCACGACGCCTGTCGAGAATAAGAGGACGAAGACCCGCCTCGGTCAACGACTGGGCAAGAATCGCTCCGCTGATGCCTGCGCCGACGATGACGACGTCGGCGCGAGTCGAGCGCCTAAGTCTCGTGCCGACAATGCGGGGCGTGACATAGCTGCTCCAGACCGCTTCCCCATCGCGAAGATCCTTCTTGCGCGTTAATGCCACGAGAGCGCCAAAACCTTACGTCGACTGACGCGTCGTAAAGTAGGGTTATCGAATTCACATGTTTTAGGCATGACGATTCCTTCAATCGAGTGGCGTGATCAATCCGCCAGCATGAATGACAGGGATCGCTTCTTCCGTAGGACAAGGGAGTCTCTCGCAGTAGGCGCCTCGCTCGGCGCTGTCACTGCACCAAGCGAGCGTAGAACGACATGACAATTGCATTCCGCCAATTAACTTATTCGGCACCCGACATCGAATCGTGCGAATTTAGTGCTGCGAGATGAGCGCTTCATCAGCGTCGAGCGTTGCCGCGATCTATACTAGAGGCACACCTCTTTTCGAGCTGACTCCCATGGCCTTCAGGTATTTCCCCCAACTGCTCGGTGCTTTCTCGATGAGCCTTTTGACATGGAGCAGTCAAGCGCAGTCGCAGTCGCATCAGGACTTCTCTTGCGCGTCGAGCTCCTCGAAGCGCACCGTCACCATCATCACGTTTGCTCCGTCCGAGCGGCAGCCGCGCGGCGGGTGCCGAGTGGACTACACCAAGGACGGCGCGACCAAGGAGATGTGGTCGTCCGCAACCGGCCACGCCTATTGCACCAAGCAGGCAACCAAGCTCGTGACCAAGCTCACCGAAGCGCACTATGAGTGCCGCCTGCAGACGCCGCAGCAACCCAGCGATTGAGGGTCGCGCGTTGCGGCGGCGTGTTTGAAAAAAGTACAAACACGCATCGATCCCTTCGAGCGTGGTTGGGTGGGCCTCCGTCGCTGCTCTGTTGCCGACGTATACTGTCGGCAGGACTGAGAATCAGAATGCGTTAATGCCTGAACGTCGACCCGCGAACCCCGCGCAAAATCCCAGAGCACCGTCAAGACCCGCTTTTTTGCAGGGTGGCGGGGAGATGGGCGCGCTTATGCGAGCGCGCGATTGGGCCGCCACTCCGTTGGGAGATCCCAAGGGCTGGCCGTTGCCTTTATGTACGGCACTCGGCGTCATCTTGAACACCGGACATCCGATGTACATCTGGTGGGGTCCGGAGCTCATCTGTTTCTACAACGACGCGTATCGGCTGTCGATTGGTCCTGAGCGACACCCGAGCTCGCTCGGGCGCCCAGGGCGCGAGGTCTGGGAAGAAATTTGGGACATCATCGGACCGCAGATCGATCAAGTCATGTCGGGCGGCGGCGCCACCTGGCATGAGAATGCGCTGGTTCCCATTACCCGCAACGGCCGGCGCGAAGATGTGTATTGGACCTACAGCTACAGTCCGATCGTCGACGCCTCATCCGCCTCCGGCGTCGGGGGGGTTTTGGTGGTATGCGCGGAAACCACCGCGCACATCACGGCGGCGCGGCGCGCTGCCGACGAGAGGCGGCGTTTCGCGCAATTCTTCGAACAGGCGCCGAGCTTCATGGCCATCCTGCGCGGGCCCGAGCACCGCTTCGAAATGACAAATCCCAGCTACCAGCGACTGATCGGAAATCGACACGTCATCGGCCGCACGGCGGCGGACGCGCTGCCGGATGCGGCCGCTCAGGGCTACATCGAGTTGCTGGATCGTGTGTATGCGAACGGCGAACCTTATATTGCGAGCGGCGCCAAGTTCGCGATGCAGCCCACCCCCAGTCACGCGACCGATGAACGGTATTTGGATTTCGTCTACCAACCCATCAAGGACGCCGACGGCAGGGTCGACGGAATCTTTGTCGAGGGATACGACGTGACGAGTCGCACCGTGAGCGACGCCGCTCGCTTGCGCAGCGAGGAGCAGTTGCGTCTCGCGACCGATGCCGCGGAAATCGGCCTATGGGACGTCGACGTGGGCACGGACACGCTCTTTTGGCCGCCGCGGGTCAAAGCCATGTTTGGCATCTTCACGGATCGGCCGGTATCGATGAGCGAAGACTTTTTTCCCTGCCTGCATCCCGAGGATCGCGAACGGGTCGAACGGGCGTTTGCGGCGGCGCTCGATCCCGAGCAAAGAGCGCTGTACGACGTCGAATACCGAACGGTCGGCAAGGAAGACGGCGTGGTCCGCTGGGTGGCCGCGAAGGGGCGCGCAGTGTACGAAGGTGGGCGATGCCTGCGGGTGATCGGCACTGCCATCGACATCACCGCCAGGAAAGCGGCCGAGGCCGAGTTTCAAATACTCAATGAGCGCCTCGAACAGCGGGTATCGGAGACCCTGGCCGACAAGAAGGTGTTCGTCGATATCATCGAATCGACCGACGCCCGCGTGCAGGCAATCGATCGCGAGTTTCGCATCATCGCCATCAATAAGGCGATCGCGGACGACTTCGAGCACTTGTACGGGGTGCGGCCCAAGGTCGGCGATTATTTGCCCGGCGTACGCGACAACATGACGGCAGACCAGGCGACGGTCGTCGATCTGTGGCGTCGCGCGCTTGCCGGCGAGGAATTCACGGCGGTGCATGAATTCGGCGATGCCACGCGCACGCGCCGCCATTTCGAAATGAAATTCAATCCACTGCGCAACGCCCGAGGCGAGGTCGTCGGCGCTTTTCACTTCGTCTACGATGTGACCGAGCGCCTGCGCGATCAAGCGCGCTTGATCGAAGCAGAATCCCACGTGCGGCAGGCGCAAAAATTGGAAGCCCTGGGACAGCTGACCGGCGGCGTCGCGCACGATTTCAATAATCTCTTGATGATCATCAAGGGAGGCTTGAGTCTCCTGAAGCGGCCGTTCTTAGAGCCCGAGCGGCGGCAAAAGCTGCTCAACGGCATGGAACAGGCCGCCGATCGCGGCGCGGCGTTGAGCCGCCAACTATTGGCGTTCGCCAGACGCCAACCCTTGAAAGCGGAGTCGGTTGACCTGCGCCGCCAGATCGGCGGCATGCGCGAGATGCTCGATCGCTCGCTGCGCGGCGATGTGCAAGTGGAGCTCGATTTTGCGCCGGACCTCTGGCCGGTGCAGGTGGACCCGGCGGAACTCGAGTTCGTGATTCTGAATCTTTGCGTGAATGCCCGCGATGCCATGCCGAGCGGCGGCGTCATCACGATCACGGCGCGAAACCAGGCGCAAGTGAGGCAGCTGAATCTTAACGGCGATTTCGTCGCACTCAGCGTGATCGATCCGGGAACCGGGATGTCTCCCGAAGTGCTCGCTCATGTGTTCGAGCCTTTCTACACGACCAAGGAAATCGGCAAGGGATCCGGGCTCGGATTGCCGCAGGTTCATGGATTCGCCCAACAATCCAGGGGTGGGGTCAAAATCGACACGGCGGTCGGCCGTGGCACGACGGTCACTCTGTTGCTGCCGCGTACCGAAAAAGCACCGACGAACGTCGCGCCCGCAATGGACCTGGATAGCTCGCAGCGGCGGCGTGCCCTGATGGGTTCGATCTTACTGGTCGAGGACGACAACGAGGTGGCGGCGCTGGTTACTGAGATGCTGCGGGAATTGGGCTACCGAATCACCCGAGCGGCGAGCGCACAGGCGGCGCTCGGCGCTCTGGCGGATGAGCGCGATATCGATCTCGTGTTCTCCGATGTGTTGATGCCGGGCGACATG
>Ga0302319_10007630_pt1 | contig 21258 bp, 19 predicted proteins | sample Bog_T0_2_FD_203319 | JGI IMG/M metagenome (GOLD analysis project Ga0302319, IMG submission 203319) | Peat permafrost microbial communities from Stordalen Mire near Abisko, Sweden - Bog_T0_2 | ecosystem: Environmental > Terrestrial > Soil > Wetlands > Peat | place: Sweden: Abisko, Stordalen Mire... | reverse complement strand
CTGGAGCAGATCATCCGACAGATGCAAAACTTATCCAGACAAATCCTCTTTGAAACCGTGCCCGGAGTCGTCAGACGCAAACGATTGGGCAAGAAAGTCTTGGGTCTTATCTAAGGGCCATTCGGGTCAGATGCGGGAATACCGGTTTGACTTTCCGGGGCAATGTCGGATTATGCCAGCCATATAATTACTGGGTAAACCGATTGAATGTGATGGACAGCCAGATTGAACGATTCGGAAGGCCGGCCGGGCGCCCGTTGGTCAGCATTGTGGTGCTGAATTACAACGGGGTGGAATGGCTGGCCAAATGCCTTGCCTCGCTGAAGGCGCAGACGATCGTGAACCAGTTGGAGGTGTTGATGGTGGATAATTGTTCCACGGATGCCTCGGTGCCGACGGCCCGCACGTTGCTGGCGGATTTTCCGATGGCGGCGATTGTCCGGAACGCGTCGAACCTGGGTTTTTGCGAGGGAAACAATGTGGGGGCCCGGGCGGCGCAGGGGCGTTACCTGCTGTTTTTGAACAACGACACGTGGCTGGAGCGGGATTGCATGGAGTTGTTGGTGGCGGGCACGGAGGCGGCCGGGGCGGTGGCAGCGACGCCGTATGTGCTGAATTACCCGGACAATACGTTCCAGGACTTTGGCTTTTACGGGTTCGATGTGTTCGGGCTGCCGAGTTCGTCCATGCCGGCGACGGCGACGCGGGAGATTTTTATTCCGGGGGGCTGTTCGTATTTCATTCGCACGGATGCGTTCATGCAGGTAGGGCAGTTTGACGGGGAGTTTTTCATTTATTCGGATGACACGGATCTGTCGTGGCGGGTGTGGATCGCGGGTTATCGGATCGCGGGGATTTTTCCGGCGAAGGTGCATCATCGCGGGGCGGCGGGGGTGAATCCATCCGGCGGCATCCAGGTGGTGGAGTTCCGGACGAACGATCGGAAGCGGTTTTTGACGAACCGTAACAGCCTGCTGACGTTGCTGGTGAATTGCCGGCATGTGCTGTTGCTGCTGGTGATCCCGCAGGTGTGTCTGTTGTGCTTGGAAACGATCGTGGGCTGCGTGCTGCTGAAGCGGGCGTCGTTTTTCCGGGCGAGCTTCCTCAATGCGCTGGCGGACTGCTGGCGGTTGCGCGGACATATCGCGCAGCGGCGGCGGCAGGTGGCGGGGTTCCGGAAGCGTTCGGATTTCTGGATGCTGCGATTTTTCCGGGTGCGGATGAACCGGTGGTGGGAGATCAAGCGGATGGCGCAGTTTGGGATGCCGCGGGTGGATGCGAGGTAAGCGCGAAGCGCGGAGAGTGGAGAGAGAAGAATGAAAAGAGGGACTAATTGAAAAATCTGGCTGAATTTGTCCAGACTGCCTAAACTCCCGGTGAGCATGGAAATATCATTTATCACGGGTGTCGCCGGGTTCATCGGCAGCAATCTGGCCGACCGGTTGTTGCGCGAGGGCAAACAGGTGGTGGGGTGGGATAATTTTGCCACGGGCCAGGAGAATTTTCTGGTGGAGGCATTGAAAAATCCGCGGTTCAAGCTGATCCGCGGGGACAATCTGGACCTGGCGGCGTTGACGCAGGCGATGGCGGGGTGCGACTTCGTGTTCCACCTGGCGGCGAATGCGGACGTGCGCTTCGGGCTGGAGCATCCGGGCAAGGATTTGCAGCAGAACACGATCGCGACGTTCAACGTGCTGGAGGCGATGCGGGCCAACGGCATCCGGCGGATCGCGTTCAGCTCGACGGGTTCGGTGTACGGCGAGGCGGAAACGATTCCCACGCCGGAGACGTGCGCGTTCCCGGTGCAGACGTCGTTGTACTCGAGTTCGAAGGTGGCGGGCGAGGGGCTGATCTCATCGTATTGCGAAGGCTACAAGTTTGAGGGCTACATCTTCCGGTTTGTGTCGATCTTGGGTGAACGATACACGCACGGCCACATCTTTGATTTCTACAAGCAGTTGCTGGAGCATCCGGACCATCTGAAGGTGCTGGGCGACGGCACGCAGCGGAAATCGTATCTGTACGTGGGTGATTGCCTGGACGCGGTGCTGCATGTGATCGGGCGCGGCGAGGCCCGGGCGGCGAAGCATAACACGGCGATCTTCAACCTGGGCACGGATAAATATGTGCAGGTGAAGGATTCAATCGGTTACATCTGCCGGGAACTGGGGCTGTCGCCGCGACTGGAATTTTCCGGCGGGAACCGGGGCTGGGTGGGGGATAATCCCTTTATATTTTTGGATACGCAACGGGTGCGGGCGACGGGCTGGAAACCGGCGCTGACGATCGAGCAGGGGATTGTGAGCACGTTGAAATGGCTGCGCGCGAACCGTTGGGTGTATGAGCAACGGAGCTGACATGAAAATCACCGTAATGGGCCTGTGGCATCTGGGGAGCGTGACGGCGGCGTGCTGCGCGCGGCATTTTCAGGTGACGGGGCTGGATTTTGATGCGGCGGTCGTCGCGGGGTTGCAGGCCGGGCGGGCGCCGTTGCTGGAGCCGGGCCTGAATGAGCTGCTGGCGGCGGGTCTGGCGGCCGGGCGACTGGCCTTCACGACGGACCCGGCCACGGTGCTGGCAGGCAGCGAGGTGCTCTGGCTGTGTTACGACACGCCGGTGAACGAGGAGGATGAATCGGACGCGGCCTTTGTGCTGGCGAATCTGCGTCTGGCGCTGCCGCATCTGAAGCCGGGGGCGTTGGTGCTGGTGTCCGCGCAACTGCCGGTGGGCACGTGCCGCGCGCTGGAGACGGAGTTTCCCCAATTTCATTTCGCCTGTTCGCCGGAGAATTTGCGGCTGGGCCGGGCGATCGAGGCGTTTGAAAAGGCGGACCGGGTGGTGGCCGGGGTGCGCACCGACGCGCCGAAGGCGGTGCTGGCGAAGCTGTTCGCGCCGTTCACGGCGAACGTGTTGTTCATGCAGACGGAATCAGCGGAGATGGTGAAGCACGCGTTGAATTCATTTCTGGCGCTGTCGATCACGTTCATCAACGAAGTGGCGCAGCTGTGCGAATTGAGCGGGGCAGATGCGAAAGAAGTGGCGCAGGGCCTGAAGAGCGAGGCGCGGATCGGGGCGAAGGCGTATCTGGGCCCGGGTGGGCCGTTCGCGGGCGGAACGCTGGCGCGGGACGTGGTGACATTATCCAAGCTGGCCGAGGCGCACGGCGAGACGATCTCGGTGATCCCGGCGATCAAGCGGAGCAACGACCTGCACCGGGGCTGGGCGTTCAAGCGGCTGCAAGCGCGGCTGGGGGAATTGCGGGGCCGGCAGATCGTGCTGCTGGGGCTGACGTATACGCCCAATACTGACACGTTGCGGCGGAGCGCAGCGCTGGAGCTGGGCGGGCGGCTGCTGGCGGCGGGCGCGCGGGTGCGGGCGTATGACCCGGCGGTGCGGACTTTGCCGGTGGAATGGGCGGGCATCACGCTAGCGGCGGACGCGGCGGCGGCGCTGGCCGGGGCGGACGCGGCGGTGGTGGGCACGGAATGGCCGGAATTCCGGCGGGTGGATTTTGCGGCGGCGGTGCCGGCCATGGCGCAGCGGGTGTTTGTGGATGCGAATCGTTTTCTGGAAAAGGAATTGAAACCGGTGCCCGGGGTGGAGCATCTTTCGGTCGGACGCGCTTAACATGAACTTAAAGAATCTCAATGCGCTCATCACCGGCGGAAGCCAGGGGCTGGGCAAGGTCATCGCCGCTCATTTTCTGACGGCCGGGGCCAACGTGGTCATCTGCTCGCGGGGCGGGCCGGAGCTGGAGGCCACGCGGGCCGAGCTGGCGGCCAAGTTCCCGGGGCAAAAGGTCCTGGCGCGGACCGGTGACGTGGCAGACGAGGCGCAGGTGAATGCGCTGGTGGATTTCACCCGGCGCGAACTGGGGTCGCTGGAGGCGCTGGTGCTGAATGCCGGGGTATACGGACCGATGGGCGACACGGAGACGGTGTCGCTGGCGGAATGGCGCCGGGCGATGGACATCAACCTGTTCGGCGTGCTGCTGCCGTGCCGGGCGGTCATCCCGCATTTCAAAAAGGCGGGGCGCGGCAAGATCGTGATTTTGTCCGGCGGAGGTGCGACGAATCCGTTGCCGCAGATCAGCGCGTACGCGGCGTCCAAGGCGGCGGTGGTCCGGCTGATGGAGACGCTGGCGGAGGAGCTGCGAAAATTTAACGTGGATGTGAACGCCATCGCGCCCGGGGCGCTGGCCACGCGGCTGGTGGATGAGGTGCTGGCGGCCGGACCGGAGAAGGTGGGCGCGGCGTTCTACGAGAAGAACAAGGTGTGGAAGGAAAAAGGGGCGACACCGCTGGAACTGGGCGCGGCCCTGGCGGTTTATCTGGCCGGTGCGGAGAGCAACGGCATCACGGGCAAGCTGATCAGTGCGCAGTGGGATCCGTGGAAGACGCTGCACGAACATCGCGAGGCGCTGGCCAAGTCGGACATCTACTGCCTGCGCCGGATTGTGCCGGAAGATCGCGGGCAGAAATGGAATTAACGTATGAAATTGCAAGTCGCCCTCATCGGCTGCGGATTAATCGGCCACAAACGCCTGCATTTGCTGCCGCCGGGCAGCGTGACGGTGGCGTGTGACGCGCAATTGGAACGCGCCCAGAAGCTCGCGGCGCTGAGCCCAGGCTGCTACGCCACGGATTCCGTCGCGGAGGCGGTGAGCCGGCCGAATGTGAACGTGGTGGTGATCGCCACGGTGAATTCCGCGCTGGCGCCGATCGCGCTGCAGGCGGTGCGCCAGGGCAAGCATGTGCTGGTGGAAAAACCGGCGGCCATCAGCCTCTCGGAGCTGGCGGCACTGGAGGCGGCGGCCGCAGTGAACAAGGTGCTGGTGCGGGTGGGGTATAACCACCGCTATCATCCGGCCGGGCTGAAGGCGCTGGAATTATTTCAGAGCGGCGCGCTGGGGCCGATCATGTTTTTGCGCGGCCGTTACGGGCAGGGCGGCCGGGTGGGCTACGAAAAGGAATGGCGCGCCAACCCGGCCATCTCCGGCGGCGGCGAATTGATCGACCAGGGGGTGCATCTGATCGATCTGGCGGGGATTTTTCTGGGCGACTTCACCACCATCGAGGGCCACACGGCGACATATTTTTGGAAGATGCCGGTGGAGGACAATGCGTTTGTGAGCCTGCGCAACGCCGCCGGGGCGACGGCCTGGCTGCAAGTGAGCTGCACGGAATGGAAAAATTTGTTCAGCCTGGAAATATACGGACGTGACGCCAAGCTGCACTGGGAGGGGCTGGGCGGCAGTTACAGCGTCGAGCGCCTGACGTATTACAAGATGCTGCCGCAGATGGGGCCGCCGGAGACCACGGTGTATGAATATCCGCGGGGCGACGAATCTTGGAAAATTGAGATGGCGGAATTTGTGGAGGACATCAAGACCCACCGGACGCCGGTGCCGGGCCTGAAGGAGGCGCGCGCGGCGCTGACCGTCGTGGAAACCATCTATAACCACGGAAAACTCAAGCCATGATCATCGCCCGTTCACCCTTGCGCATCACGTTGGGCGGCGGCGGCACCGACCTGCCGTCCTATTACGAACAACACGGGGGCTTTCTCATCGCCGCCGCCATCGACAAATACGTCTACATCACGCTGCACGAGACGTTCGTGGCGGACCTGATCGTCAAGTATTCTGAATTGGAACGCGTGCCGTCGGCGTCCCTCCTGAAGCACCCGATCATCCGCGAGGCCTTCGCGCTGGTGGGGTTGGACGGGCGGTCACTGGAATTGACCTCGATGGCGGACATTCCCGCCGGGACCGGCCTGGGGTCTTCGGGCAGCTTCACGACCGCATTGCTCAAGGCGCTGCATGCGCATAAAAGGAATTTGGTGCATCCCGCCGAACTGGCCGCGCAGGCCTGCGAGGTGGAGATGGACCGGCTTAAGGAACCCATCGGCAAGCAGGACCAGTATATCGCCGCCTACGGCGGGCTGACGTGCTTCAAATTTTTGCCCGGCGGCAAGGTGGAGGCGTGGCCGTTGAAAGTTTCCGACGAGACCCGCGACAATTTGGAGGACAATCTGCTTCTGTTCTTCACGGGCTATTCGCGTTCCGCCTCGGCGATCCTGAAGGAACAGGATCAAAAATCCAAGTCGGCGGATGCGGACATGATCGAGAACCTGCATTTCGTCAAGGACCTCGGCCTGCAAAGCCAGCGGGCGCTGGAATCTGGCGATCTCCGCGAATTTGCCCGGCTCATGGACGTCCACTGGCAGCGCAAAAAACAGCGCAGCGGCGGCATGAGCAATCCCAAGATCAACGAATGGTATGACCTCGCGCTGGCGGGCGGTGCGTTGGGCGGCAAGCTGATCGGCGCGGGCGGCGGCGGGTTCCTCATGTTTTACGCGGAGGACAAGGCCCGGTTGCGCCATGCCATGCGGTCGGCCGGCCTCAAGGAGGTCCGGTTCCGCTTTGATTTCGAGGGCACCAAGCTGGTCATTTCATGAGCGAACCACTGGACTTCCCGGTAGCCATCCTCGCGGGCGGACTCGCCACGCGGCTGCGGCCGATCACGGAGAAAATTCCCAAGTCGCTGGTGCCCGTGGCCGGCCGGCCGTTCCTGGCGCATCAATTGGAAATGCTCCACGCGCGGGGCCTGCGCCGGGCGGTGCTGTGCATCGGTTACCTTGGGGAGATGATCCAACGCGATTTTGGCGACGGCCGGGATTACGGCATCGAGCTGGAATATTCCTTCGACGGCCCGACGTTGCTGGGCACCGGTGGGGCTTTGAAGCGGGCGCTGCCCCGGCTCGGCCCGGAATTTTTTGCGCTCTACGGCGATTCCTACCTGCCCATCGCATACCGGCCGGTGGCCGAATGTTTCCGGCGCGGCGGCCGGGCCGGCCTGATGACCGTCTATCGCAACGAGGGGATGTACGACACGAGCAACGTGGTGTTCCGCGACGGGCAGATCGTGGTTTACAACAAGAAGAACCGGCTGCCGGAAATGCACCACATTGATTATGGCCTGAGCCTGTTCCGGGCCGGGGTGTTCGACGAATATGCTGACGACCAACCCTTTGACCTGGCCACGGTCATGGGCCGGCTGGTGCAGGAACGGCAACTGACCGGCTACGAGGTGCCGGAACGCTTCTACGAAATCGGCTCGCCTGCGGGCTTGGCGGAGCTCGAAAAGCTGCTATCATACCCCCACAAATTATGAGTTTCACCGAAGATTTTTTGGCCGAGGTCCGGCAAGTCGTGGCGCAACTGGATGTCAACGCCATCGAAAAGGCCGCGGATGAACTGGCCCGGGTGCGCGAACGCGGCGGGCGGCTGTTCATCCTGGGCGTGGGCGGCAGCGCGGGCAATGCCGGCCATGCGGTGAATGATTTTCGCAAGATCTGCGGCTTTGAGGCCTATGCGCCCACGGACAACGTCTCCGAACTCACCGCCCGCACGAATGACGAGGGCTGGCCGACCATCTTTTCCGAATGGCTCAAGGGCAGCCGCCTGGGCGCCCGGGACGGCCTGCTGATTTTCTCCGTCGGCGGCGGGAATGTGGAGAAGAACGTCAGCCCCAACCTGGTGAACGCCATCCAACTGGCCCGGTCGGTCGGCGCGGCGGTCATCGGCATCGTAGGGCGCGACGGCGGTTATACGGCGCAGGCGGCGACGGCCTGTGTCATCGTGCCCACGGTGAATACCGCGCATGTGACGCCGCACAGCGAGGCATTTCAGGCCGTCATCTGGCATTTGTTCGTCTCGCATCCCAAGCTCAAGCAGGCGGCGACGAAGTGGGAAAGCACCAAGTAAGCGGCCGTTAAAACTTCCGCCTGGGGCTTGCGCCCGCCGCGCCTTCCCGCACTATGTTGCCCATGGACTGGCGTGACATCCTGACCCGCTTCTGGCCGCACCTGGTGTTCGGCTTCCATATTTTGCCGGCCGCGCTCGCCACGATCCACGCCTTGTTATACAAACGTGATTCCCGGGCGGCCACCCTGTGGATCGGCGTCGTCTGGCTGATGCCGGTGCTCGGGTCGGTGCTCTATTTCGTGCTGGGCGTCAACCGCATCCGCCGCCGGGCGATCGCGCTGGGCGTGCACAACACCGTCAGCCGGCCGGTGCCGGAGAATTTCGGCGAGCCGGAACCTGAGGGCGCCCGGCAGCTGCAAATGCTCGCGCGCACGGTGGGCAAGGTGGTGGCCCAACCGCTCATCCCGGGCAATCACATCGAGCCGCTGGTCAACGGCGACGCGGCCTTTCCCGCGATGCTCGCGGCCATTGAGTCCGCCCAAAAATCCGTCGCCCTCGGGTCCTACATTTTTGACAACGATGCCGCCGGCCGGGAATTCGTGGCGGCGTTGGGGCGCGCTGTCGCCCGAGGCGTGGCTGTGCGGGTGTTGGTGGATGCGGCGGGCAGCCGTCATTCGTGGCCGTCCATCGTGCACCGGCTGAAACATGCGCGCGTGCCCGTCGCCCGGTTTTTGCCTTCATCCATTTTATCGCCCTGGCGGGTGGCCACGATCAATCTGCGCAACCATCGCAAAATTCTGGTGGTCGATGGCCGCACGGCCTTCACCGGCGGCATGAATATCCGCCAGGGCAACCGGCTGGCCGAACATCCCCGCGGTCCGGTGCAGGATCTGCAGTTTCGCATCACCGGCCCGGTGGTGACGCAGTTGCAGGAGGCGTTTGTCAACAACTGGGCCTTCACCACCAAGGAAATTTTGGCGGGGGAACTCTGGTTCCCGGAACTGCCCGAGGCGGGCGCGGCGGTCGCCCGGGCCATCCCGGACGGACCGGACGGCGATTATGACAAGCTGCGCTGGACGCTGCTGGCCGCGCTGGCGGAGGCGCAAAGTTCCATCCAGATATTGACGCCCTACTTTTTGCCGGACCAGGCATTGATCGCCGGGCTGAACCTCGCGGCCCTGCGTGGCGTGCGGGTGGTCATCATTTTGCCGGCCAAAAACAATCTGCGCTTTGTCCACTGGGCCTCGCGCGCGTTATGGTGGCAGGTGCTGCAGCGCGGCTGCCATGTCTGGCTGACGCCGCCGCCGTTCGATCATTCCAAATTAATGATTATGGACGATCATTGGGTGCTGCTGGGCTCGGCCAACTGGGACACGCGCAGCCTGCGGCTGAATTTTGAGCTGAACGTGGAGGCTTACGGCCGGGATTTCGCACTAGTCATGAAACAGATTGTTGAGCAAAAACTTCGCGGCGCCCATGAGGTCACCCTGGCGGAAGTGGACGCCCGGAAAATCCCCATGAGATTACTGGACGCGCTGGCCCGGTTGTTCACGCCGTTTCTTTGATGGTGGGTTAATGATGGGCCGGAGCCGGTTGCCAGCCGCCGCCCAGGGCGCTGTATAGCTGCACCGTGGAAAGCAGGTGGTTGAGTTGATACTGCACCAGCGCATTTTCCGCGGGAAAGAGCAGTTGCTGCTCCTGCAACACTTCGTAGTAGTCAGCCTCGCCCAGGCGGTAACGCTCCATGGCGATTTTCACAGCCTCATGATACGCGTCCACCGCCTGCGCCTGCCGGTCGCGGGCATCCGCCAGTTTTTCGCGTGCGACCAGGGCGTTGGCCACCTCCTGCAATGCATTTAACACGGCGGCTTCATACTGCAATGCATATTGATCACGCGCGGCCCGGGCCTGCGCATACTGCGCCCGCAACTGGCCGCCATGAAACAGCGGACCGGTCAGCCCGGCGGCCAGACCCCAGGCGGCCATGCCGCCGGAGGTGAAGGCGTTCAGTTCCGGGCTTACTTCACCCACCAAACCCGTGAGATCCAGTTGCGGGAAAAAATTGGCCTTCGCCACGCCCACCTGCGCGTTGGCAGATCGCAGTTGCGCCTCCGCCTCGCGAACGTCCGGCCGCCGTTCCAGCAACGCGGAGGGCAGGCCCGCAGGCACGACCGGCAGGGCCTGCCCCGCCAGCGGCACGTCGCCGCGCAGAATGTCGCCCGGATCCTGGCCCAGCAAAATGCTCAGTTGATTTTCCTGCCGGGCGGTCTGGCGTTCGAGGTCGGGAATGGTGGCTGCGGCGGCATCCATCAGCGCCTCGGCGGAGGCGATCTGCAGTTTGGACGCCACGCCGCCGCGCAGGCGTTCATTGAAAATGAGCAGGCTGGCGGCGTAGGAATTTGTGCTTTCCCGGGCGATCTCGAGCTGCCGGTCCAGCGCGAGCAATTGAAAATAATTTTGCGCGACCTGGCCGATGAGCGAAATCTGCACATCCCGGCGCGCCTCGCGGCTGGCCAGATATTCGGCACGGGCTGATTCATTCAACCGGCGCAGCCGGCCCCAAATGTCCAGCTCCCAGGAGGCGGTCACATCCGCGGCGAAGACCGATCCATATTTGCCGGTGGGCGAGGGCGCGTTGCCGGCCCCGATGTTTTTCCCCGCCCCGGCATCCACGCCGTAATTCAACTGCGGGTAAAATTGTCCGCGCGCCTGCGCGGCCGTGGCGCGCGCCTGCTCCACACGCGTGACGGCGATGCGCAGGTCATAGTTGTTCGTCAGCGCGGTCCCGATCAACGTCTGCAACGTCGGGTCCTGGAAGACCTGCCGCCAGGGCAGGTCGCCGAGTGAGTTGGTGGCCACCGAGGCATCCCCGCGAAAGGCCGCCGGGCTCAGGTTGTGGTCCGTTGGCCGCTGGTAATCCGGCCCGACCGCGCAGCCGGCCAGCAATAATGCGCCCAGACCACAGCTCCAAGCGCAAAACCGGCCCGCTGCTACCGGGCGATCCGGGGCGGCGGAGATTCCTGATTTTAAATTGGGGGTAATACGTTTCATCCGTAGGGCTCCGGCCTATGCGTTTCCGCCTGTGCATCGCGGGCTTTTTTGCTGAAGCGGTTGATGGTCCGTTCCACGATGGTAAAGGTGACCGGCACAATAAAAATATCCACGAAGGTCGCACCCAGCATGCCGCCGATGACCACGGTGCCCAGCACCTCGCGCGAAACGCCGCCCGAACCGGACGCCACCCAGAGCGGCACGCAGCCCAAAATGAACGCGAACGAAGTCATCATGATCGGCCGCAGCCGGATGTGTGCGCCGGTGAGCGCGGCGTCCGTGATGGACCGGCTCTTTTCATATTCCATCTTGGCGAAGGCGATGATGAGGATGGCGTTCTTGGCCGCGAGCCCGATGAGCATGATCAGGCCGATCTGCACATAGACGTTGTCCTGGAAGCCGCGCAGCGTCAGCGCCAGGAAGGCGCCCAGGATGGCCGTGGGCGTGCCCAGCAGCACGCTCATGGGCAGCGACCAGCTCTCAAATTGCGCGGCCAGGATGAGAAACACACACAGCACGGACAGCGAGAAAATCATCGCCGGTGACACGCCCGCCGCCGCCTGCTGTTCCTGGAACGACATGCCGAAATAATCATGTCCGATGCCCGGCGGCATCGTCTGGGCGAACACTTCCTCCAGCGCCTTGGTCGCCTGGCCCGAACTGTAGCCGGGCGCGGCCGAACCGTTGATCTGCGCGCAGGGATATTCGTTGTAATGCATCACAAATTCCGGCCCGGTGCGGTGCTGGATCTCCGTGAATGCCGAGAGCGGCACCGGTTGGCCCTGTTTGTTGCGCACGTAAAATTGCAGGAGGTTTTCGGCGCGGGTGCGGTAGGTGTCCTCGGCTTCGATATACACCTGCCATTGACGACCGAAGCGGTTGAAGTAATTGACGAAATTGCCGCCCATGAACGTCTGCATCGTGCTGTAGACGTCCGCGAGCGACACGCCCAGCTTCAACACATTGTCCCGGTCCACCTTCACATATATCTGCGGCACGTCCGGCAGATGGGTGGTGAGCAGGCCGGGTCCGATCTCCGGGCGCTGGCGCAGGGCGGCCATGAACTTGTTCAGGTTCTGCGTCAGAAAGGCCGGGTCCTGGCTGCCGGAGCGGTCCTCCAGCATGAAGGTGAAGCCGCCGGAGGTGCCGACCCCGGGAATCGAGGGCGGGGAGAACGCCGCCACCGCCGCCTCGGGCAATTTGGATAATTCTGCGTTTAGATGCGCCTGGATGGCCGTGATCTGTTGCGCCTTGTCGCCGCGTTGGGACCAGGGCTTGAGCGTCACGAAAAAGAACGCGTTGTACGTGGCCTGCACCTGGCTCAACAGGCTGAAGCCCTCCACCGTCGTGCAATATTTCACGCCGGGCGTGTCCTGAATGATTTTCTCAATTTTTTTGCAGACGTCATCAGTACGTTCGAGGGAGGAGGCGTAGGGCAGTTGTGCGACCACGAAGGCATAGCCCTGGTCCTCCACCGGCAGGAAGGCCGAGGGCAGCCGCGCACCCAGGCAGATGGCCACCGTCCCGATGGCCACCAGCAGCAATGCGGTGAAGGCGCTTTTCCGGATGAGCAGGCCCGCCACCTTCATGTAGCCGTCCCGGGTCCGGTCAAACCCGTGGTTGAACTTGTCGTAAAATTTCCCCAGCGGCCCGCGGGGCTTGGTTTTGTCCTTCGGCTTGAGCAGCAGCGCCGCCAGCGCCGGGCTCAGGGACAGGGCGTTGAACGCGGACAGCATCACGGAAATCACAATCGTCAGCGCAAATTGCTGGTACAGCCGCCCGGTGATGCCGGCGATGAAAATCGTGGGTACAAACACCGCCGCCAGGATGAGCGCGAGCGAAACCACCGGCCCGGCCACCTCCTGCATCGCCTTCAGTGCGGCTTCCTTGGGGGTCATGCCGTCGTCGATGTGCCGTTCGGTCGCCTCCACGACGACAATCGCGTCGTCCACCACCAGGCCGATGGCCAGCACCAGCCCGAAGAGCGACAACGTGTTCAGCGTGAACCCGAACAGCGGGAAAAAAGCGAAGGTGCCGATGAGCGAGACCGGCACCGCCAGCAGCGGGATCAGCGAGGCGCGCCAGCCTTGCAGGAAAATAAACACCACGAAGATGACCAGCCCCAGCGCGATGAACAGCGTGCGCAAAATGTCGTGCATGCCCTCGGAAACGGCCTGCGTGGTGTCGAGGGACACCGCATAATCCAGGTCCGTCGGGAAATGTTGTTTGAGCTGCTCCATGAGCTTGAGCACACGTTTCTGGTCGTCCAGCGCGTTTGAGTCCGGCAATTGGTAAATCGCCATGACCGCCGCCGGCTTCCCGTTCAGCTTGCCGACGATGTTATAGAGCTGCGCGCCCAGTTCCACGCGTGCGACATCCTTCAGCCGCACCACCGAGCCGTCCGAATTTTCGCGGATGATGATGTCGCCGAAATCTTTTTCCGACACCAGCCGGCTCTGCGCGGTGATGGCGTAGGTGAACTCCTGGCCGTGCGGCGTCGGCGGTCCGCCCACCAGGCCGGCCGGATTTACCGTGTTCTGCGCATTGAGGGCGGTGACGATGTCGTTGACGGTGATGTTTAGCTTCGCGAGCTGGTCCGGTTTCACCCAATACCGCATCGCATACTGGCCCGCGCCGAAAACATTGATGTTGGAGATGCCCTTCACCTGGGTGATCTGGTCGACCAGGTTGATGTAGGCGTAATTCGCGAGGAACGTCGCGTCGTGCGTGCCCTTGGGCGAGGTCAGGGCGACCAGCAGCATGGGGCTCGAGGGTGATTTCAGCAGCGTGACGCCGTATTGCTGCACGGCCTGGGGCAGTTGCGACACCGCCTGATTTTCCCGGAGCTGCGCCAGCACCTGGTCGATGTTCGGGTCCGTTTTGACATCGAAATTCACGCCCATGCGCATCACCCCGTTGTTCGCGCTGACGGAATACATGTAATTCATGTTGTCCACCCCGCTCATCTGCTCCTCGATGGGCGTGGCCACCGCCTGCGACAGCGTCTGCGCATCACCGCCGAGGTATGTGGTCTGGATGCGGATCTCCGGCGGGACGATGCTGGGGAATTGCGCCACCGGCAGGCTCACCATCGAGACCAGGCCGATGATCACCGTCAAGATGGCGATGACCATCGCGACAATCGGCCGGTTGATGAAAAATCGATACATGACTCAATCGCGCCGCCGGTTTATTTAGGTGCCGCCGCATTAAACGGCTGGGGATTGACCAGCGTGCCTTCCTTCACCTTTTGCGTCCCCTCCACCACCACGCGGTCGCCGGCGGAGAGCCCGTCCGTAATGATCCAGCTCGCGCCATTTTGCTCGCCGACCTTGACCGGCTGCACATGCACGCCGTTGGTTTCATTCAAAATGTCCACCTGATAGGAGCCCTGCAACTGCGCCACGGCGCGTTGCGGCACGAGCAGCGCGTTGGTGATCACCTGCGTCTGCGCGCACACGCGGCCGTATTGGCCGGGCCGCAGCAGATTACCCGGGTTCGGAAACAGCCCGACGATTTGCAGCGTGCCCATGTTCGGGTCCACCTGCCGGTCCGCAAAGAAAAACTTCCCGGTCTGAGGATAAACCGAACCGTCCGTGAGGATCAGTTGCAGGGGAAAATCGATGTCCGCATGGTCCGCCCCGATGACCTTCTGCCAGAAGGTCAGGTACGATTCCTCGTTGACCTGAAAATTTGCCTTGATGGGATCCAGCGTGGACACCGTCGTCAGGACGCTGCCGGACGGTCCAAGCAGGTCGCCCGTTTGCGCTAGGGCGAGGCCCGCGATCCCGTCGATGGGCGAGACGATTTTGGTGTAGGCCAGATTTAATTCGGCGTTGGTCACGGCCGCCTCATCCGCCTTGATCTGCGCCATCGCCGCGAGGTTCGCCTGCACGGCATTATCCAGTTCCTCCTGGCTGATGGCCTGTTCCTGCGCCAGCGGCGTGTAGCGTTTCACATCCTGTTCCGTCTTGCCTGCCTGCGCTTGGTCCTGCGCCAGCTTCGCCAGCACCTGGTCGAGCGTCGCCTGGAACGGCCGGGGATCGATCTGGAACAACAGGTCGCCTTTTTTCACCGCGCTGCCTTCCGCATAAGTTTGCTTGAGCAAGTAACCGGTCACCTGCGCACGGATCTCCGCATTCACCGAACCATCCAGCGTGCCAATCCATTCCTCAAACACCGGCAGGTTCGTGGGCGTGAGCGTGATGAATTGAACTTCCGGTGGCGCGGGCGGGGGCGGGGTGACCTTCGGTTGACAGCCGGCGGAAATCAACATCACCAGCGAAAAACACAGCCCGCCCAAGGACCACCCGATGCGTGGGGATGAACGTTGCATATAATCTTTGATTAAAGGCACTTGCCGACTATAGCACACGCCTTTCGAATGACAACCGACCGGCTGCGCTTTTTTTGCCGCCGCCCAAAGGGGCGTTACGCCAGCAATTGCCGGCACGCCGCATCCAGCTTCTTCAGGTTCGCCTTGGTCTTGGCCTCCAGATAACAGCGGATCAACGGCTCCGTGCCGCTCGCCCGGAAGGCCACCCATTCGCGGTTGGGCAGCAAAAACTTGAAGCCATCCGTGGTGATGAACTTCTCCACCTTGAACGCGCCGATGCTGTCCAGCCCGCCGCCCAGTTTCTTCAGCAGCGCCTCCTTCTTCTCCGGCGCAAAACTCACGTTGATGCGGTCGCTGTAAAATTCGCCGATTTTTTTGGACAGCTCCTTCAAGATCTGGCCGAGGGATTTCTTCTCCGTCGCCACCAGCTCGGCCATCAACAGGCAGGCCAGGATGCCGTCCTTTTCCGGCACGTGACCCTGCACGCTCAGCCCGCCGGATTCCTCGCCGCCGACGATGATCGGTTCGCTCTCCATCAGCGCCCCGATGTATTTGAAACCTACCGGCGTCTCATACACCTTCACGCCCAGCAATTCCGCCACTGCGTCCACCTGATGGCTCGTGGGCACCGTGCGTACCACCGCACCGCTCCAGCCACGATTTTTCTTCAGATGATACAGCGCCAGCGCCAGCACTTGGTTCGGCGTCAGCCACGTGCCGTCCTTGTCCACAATGCCGAACCGGTCCGCGTCGCCATCCAGCCCCAGGCCGATCTGCGCCTTGCCGCTGCGCACAAACTTGCTGACCGCCGCCATGTTGGCCGCGTTCGGTTCCGGATGATGCCCGCCGAAGAGCGGGTTCAGTTCATTATGAAACAGCGTGGTCTTCGCCCCCGCCTGGCTCAGCAGGACATCCAGATAGCCATGGCCCGTGCCGTAACACAAATCCACCGCCACCTTCAGCTTCGCTTTTTTAATTACGGAAAACTTGATCAGCTTCTTGATCTGCTTGTAATAATCGGGCAGGGGATTGATTGTCTTCGCCTTAAAAGCGCCGAACGGCACGCCCTTGAACGACCAGTTCTGCGCCTGCAACCGGACGATGTTCTCCTCGATTTGCTTGGTAACCTCCGGCGTGGCCGGCGCGCCATTGTACGTGGAAAATTTCAGGCCCTGGTACTCCGCCGGATTGTGGCTGGCTGTCATGTTGATGCCACCGATCGCCTGGCGCTGCCGGATGGTGTGGGCGATCACCGGCGTGGGCGTGTCCCGGTCGCATAACTGCGGCTCGATGCCGTTGGCCGCCAGAATCTCCGCGGCCGCCAGGGAAAATTCCGGGCCCAGAAAACGCGTGTCATGCCCGAGAATCACCACCGGCGCCCGGCCATGGATGGGCGAGCTCGCCCGGGCCAGTTCGCTCTTGAGGTAATCCGCTATGCCCTGGATGGCCAGCCGGACGTTTTCGAAGGTGAAATCTCGCGCGATGATTTCGCGCCAGCCGCTGGTGCCGAATTTGATCGTAGCCATAAATACATGTCAGGCATCCACGAGATGCCGCCCCGGATTTCCCAGTGCCCAATGCCCTGATGCGGGCCGGGTCAGACCTTCCAGTTCAAAGCATCCTTGAGGAGCGCGTAGAGGTAACCGGCGAACAAGATGCCCAAAAAGGAGACCATCGAGGCAAAAATCAGATTGCGCGTCGCGTGATCCGCCAGCATGTCCCGGTAAACCACCGCCCACGGATACATGAACACCACTTCGATGTCGAACAGCACGAACAGCAACGCCACCAGATAAAATTTGATGGAAAAACGGCCGCCGCCCTTGCCGATCGGATCCATGCCGCACTCATAGGCGGCATCCTTGGCCGCGGAGGTCTTCGCAAACTTGCCGAACAACACCGACACCGCCAGCGTGCCGCCCGCGAATCCAACGGCCGCAGCGAGCAAAAACAAGATCGGGATGTACTGTTCCAACTGGGTTGGCGTCGTTTCCATGGGCCGTAGATTAAGGGTTCAATCGCCGCATTTCAATCAGGAAAACCGGAATTATTTCCGTAACAACCACAGCACCACCGTCAGCACCACGCTCACCAGCAGGCAGGTGACCACCGGGAAATGCACGCTAAAGTCGCCCTTGGTGTAATTGATGTCCCCCGGCAGGCGTCCCAGCCAGCTCCGGCCCACGCCCGACCATAGCAACACCCCCACCAGCGTCATCAGCAGGCCCGCCACCAACAACAGTTTGCCCGGCTCGTTCATCGCACCGTGTCGTCCAAAAACTTCACCATCGCCGCCCCGAACGGCGCCAGGTCCCGGGGCGTCCGGCTGGAGATGAGATTGCCATCCACCACCACCGCCTCATCCACCCAGATGCCGCCGGCGTTTTCCAGGTCGTCCTTGATGCCGCGCGAACCCGTCACCCTCCGGCCTTGCAGGATTTTGGCCGAGATCGGGATCCAGCCCCCGTGACAGATGAACGCCACCAACTGGCCCCGCTCAAAGAACTCCCTCGTGAGCGCCAGCACCTTCGCATCCCGTCGCAGCTTGTCCGGCATGAATCCGCCCGGCACCAGCAGCCCGCAAAAATCCTCGCTCCGCGTGTCCTTCAGCAGCAGGTCCGCCGCCGCCGGATACCCGTGCTTGCCCGCATACGTTTTGAGCTCGGGCGCGCAACACTTCAGGTTGTAATCCGCCTCCTCCAGCCGCAGCTTGGGATACCACAGCTCCAAGTCCTCGTAGATATCATCGAGAAAAGCCAGCACCGTTTTATTCTTTGCCATGCCCTATCATTGCCGTTCGGCGTAAATGGACAAGCCAAAAGTACTTGTCGGCGGCATCTTTATCCCCGGCTCCCACTTATCCCAATGGTTTTGTTTCGACTGCTCCTATCGTAATCGATAATTTAAATTTATAGTATTTAGCGCATAATGCATTTTTATGTGTTAAATCCGATATTGACGTTCTATCGTGTTTGGCGCATAACGATGACGTGAATGGTTTGGCCCGTGACCCCAAGCAAATCGGCAATCTGATCCGCCGCGCCCGCAAGAAACAGGCCCTGAGTCAAAAGGCCTTGGGGGCCAAGTCCGGGTTGCGACAGGAAACCATCTCCCTGATTGAGACCGGCAACCCATCCGCCCGCATCGAGACCTTGCTCGCCGTGCTGGCGGCTCTCAACCTGGAATTTCAAATTGCGCCCCGTTCCCAAGGCGCGTTTGACATTGAAAGCTATCTCTGATGTCACGCCCACGTCAAAATATCCCGCTGCGGGTTCTTTTGAACAACCACCTGATCGGGCAGCTTCTTAAAGACCCGGCCGGCATAATTTGTTTTTGTTATGATGAGAGCTGGCTGCGCGCCAGGATGCCGTTCCCGTATCACTCTCGCTACCTTTGCGGGAAGATGCTTATAAAGGCGGCCCGGTGGTCGCCGTCTTTGAAAACCTGTTGCCCGATTCTGAATTGCTCAGGAAACGTATCGCAGAAAAAGTGGGGGCGGCGGGAACAGACGCCTATGGTCTGCTGTCCCAGATTGGACGGGACTGCGTCGGGACCTTGCAATTTGTGCCGCAAGGTGATGATGAGCGCGGTTTTGGTAGTGAAGTGGACTACGGTCAACTTGTAAAAACGTACGCTGTCACAAACCTCAACAAAGACGCCGCTAGTAGGTACAGCCCGTCAGACGTGGTTAAGGTTGAAAAGACGGTGATTGCTGGAATGCCGGACGTGAGCCGGATCACCACGAGCCACATCGAAAAGCAGAATCACACCCTGCGGATGCATTGCCGCCGGTTGACCCGGTTGACGAACGCATTCAGCAAAAAATTTGAAAATTTTGAGGCTGCCGTTGCGCTCAATTTCTGTTACTATAACTTCTGCAAAACTCACCGCGCCATTCGCATGACGCCCGCGCAGGCCGCAGGCATTGAAAGCAGCGCATGGACGGTTGAAGAACTGGTGAAACGTTGTGGCGAATAAAAATTACATTGAGCGGCTCATACAGGTTATAACGCACTTGCATAAGTGCCGTGCCAAACACATTGGCACGGTGCCGGTGCGTGAGGCGTTCCAAGGCCAGACGCTCTGGCAAGGTGACGTAGAGGTTTTTGAACTGACCGGACATCCAAAGGCTGGCCGTTGTTACGGCTGGACGTACGGTGAACCAGAGGAATTTATGACCATATTGGAATTGCCACCCGTAACCGACGCCCAAAGCGCGGTTAAAGTCGGGGTGGCATACCAGATCAAAAAAGCCCGGAAGCAATAACAAAGCCCATGAAAAATTCACAAGCCAATTTCAAATTAGGGCACTACCAAAATAACCGAGATGAACCCCCCGGGCCCAACCCCGCGCCGCTTGTCTGGAAGCCTTCCCTGCTCTGGGCCGCGCTGGCCGTGGTCTGTTTTAATCTCGCCTATTCCTTCCCCACAATGCCGTTCGCCGGCCTGTTCATCTTTGGCTTTGCGCTCGGGTTGGTCAAACTCACCGAACAGGCCACCGTCCGTCGCGCCTTTTATTTCGGGCTGGCCACCGCCTTTTTCGCCTACGCGCCACAACTGCTCTTCTTCTGGAAGATCTTCCATCAGGCCGCCGTCGTCCTGTGGCTGGTGCTGGCGTTCTGGGTCGGCCTGTTCGCTGCCCTCGTCTGCGGTGCCACCCGCCGCTGGGGCCGGGGCCGGGTGCTCTGGCTCATTCCCACCCTCTGGACCGGTCTGGAATACGTTCGCAGCGAGCTCTATTACCTCAAATTTTCCTGGCTCAACCTCGGCTACGTTCTCCCCAACCAGGCGGGCCTCAACCTGTTCGTCAAACTCGGCATGTATGGCGAAGGCTTCCTCGTCATGGCCATTGTCACCGTCCTCGTCCACTGGCGCTGGTTCCGGCAGCTGGACTGGAAGGCCGCCGGTCTGGCCCTGCTCGGCCTTTGGGTGGGGGTCGTGCTGCTCGCCTTTTACTGCGCCTACGCCTCGGCCGCCCGCTATGCCTTCCGCCTGCCGACCATCACCATCACCGGCATCCAATGGGAATTCCCGAATGACTACATCGTCGCCCGCTCCCTCGACCAGGCGTTCAAAAAGAATCCCGAATCCCAGATCTTTGTCCTCAGCGAATACACCCTGGACGGCGGCGTGCCGGATAATTTAAAAACCTGGTGCCGCACCCATGGCCGTTACCTCGTCATCGGCGGCAAGGATTACCTCACCAACGACGTCTATTACAACACTGCCTTCGTCGTCGGCACCAACGGCGACGTCGTCTTCCGCCAGGCCAAGAGCGTGCCCATCCAATTTTTCAAGGACGGCCGCCCCGCCCCCAGCCAGTCCGTCTGGAATTCCCCCTGGGGCAAGATCGGCCTCTGCATCTGCTACGACCTCAGCTACACCCGCGTGACCGATGAACTCATCCGGCAGGGCGCACAGCTCCTCATCGTGCCCACCATGGATGTGGAGGAATGGGGCCGCGCCCAGCACGCGCTCCACGCCCGCGTCGCCCCCGTGCGCGCGGCCGAATACGGCGTGCCCATCTTCCGCCTGGCCAGCTCCGGCATCTCCCAGGCCGTCAATGGCGCCGGCGGCGTGGTGGCCCATACCGCCTTCGCCGGCCGCGGCGACTTCCTGACCGGCAGCTTCATCCTCCCCGCCAGTGGCGCCCTGCCCGTGGACCGTGTGTTCGCCCCGCTATGCGTGGCGGCCACCCTCCTGGTCACTGTCTCGCTGCTTTGGATTCGCTGGATGGAAATACGCGCCCTCGCCGCCCTTCGCGCCGCCGTTCCAAAATAAAAGTTGAACTCGCCACCCTCCTGTGGAAGTTTTCAGACTACGGGCCGGCGGCGGCAAAAGGAGCGGTGACCAACACGGTTGCCAGCGATAATTTCTTCCCCCGTCCCATTCGGCCACCCGGCGAAACTGTCCGCCGTAGGCAGGCGGCGTTGTTCTTTGACATCAGGCAGTGGCGGCGGTGAAGGCCCAATCGGGTCCATCCGACCTTTGAAATAAGAGATTGGGTTGCTCAGTCTCCGACAAAAAACAGATAAATAATACCACTTCTAGTAAGTAATTGCATTATTCTCCGTTACGGTAGCGTTTACTTGGTCAAGCAGCCAGCCATGTGAAACCAAGTTGCGCACCCGCTCGGCGGTCTCATAGATGGGTTTGAGTTCCT
>Ga0302319_10007629_pt1 | contig 21259 bp, 17 predicted proteins | sample Bog_T0_2_FD_203319 | JGI IMG/M metagenome (GOLD analysis project Ga0302319, IMG submission 203319) | Peat permafrost microbial communities from Stordalen Mire near Abisko, Sweden - Bog_T0_2 | ecosystem: Environmental > Terrestrial > Soil > Wetlands > Peat | place: Sweden: Abisko, Stordalen Mire... | reverse complement strand
CCAGCCCCAGCGACCGCTCCAGAATCGCTTCTCCGCGAGCACTTCATCTGGATTATTATGGAGGATGACGATCCGATGGTCATCACCATCACCCAGCCATTGATTCAACCGGTGATTGATGCCTTTATCTCCCCATCCATAACCAGAAACGATGATGGTGTCGTGCTTGGAAAGGTAGCGTCGGAACTTGCTGAATATCTCGCCAAATAAGTAAAGTCCATACGTCTGCTCCTTCACGGTTGTACCGGTGAGCACAGCGGGCTGGTCGTCCACTTCCATGGCACGGCCCGCCGCCGGCCTGGCGTCGCGGTGATCGCCAACGACTCGGGCATACTGCCTAGTAGTTTTACCCTCATTGGTGAAATCGAATCGGAACCAATTAATCGAGCCGTGCAGCTTCAAAAGCCGTACTTTATCCGATGACTTCCAGGACCAGTTGAACCTGGTAAAGTCGTTGTCTTCTTGCGCAAAGCCGTCGGAGAATGGGATGGATGACTGCGCGAAAAGGTTTTCCAGGAGAAGGTCGTGATTGAGGGTAAACACGTCCATGGTCTCTGTGCTAGCCGCGACCTCCGCTACAACTGAAAGCCCTTTGGGCTCCGTCACGGGGCGGAGCGACTGCCAGACGGCTCCCTGAATCCACTCGTTGGCGGTGAGGAGTAGATCAAGAAACTGGGTGGGTTGTCCGCGCGTTGGGACTGCTCGCTGAATTTCCACCGACGCATTTTGAAGTGCTTCCATCGACCGCCAGATGAGAGGACTGGTTATGTCCTCTTTCTGATCTTGAAAAATTTGGTACGAAGCAGCGTACAGATCCTCATAGTTGGCTTCCCGGTTTTCTTGTTCGAGAAGGTGAGTGTCTATCTCTGCTTTGACCAATTTCAGGAAAGCCTGTGCGCACGCTACCGCCGGGTCATCCGATTGGCCCAACACCAAGTTGGTAATGGTATCGACGCGCGGAGCGCCCGAGGCCAAGGAAATCCCAGAACCGAAGAGGAAGGCCGCGCGTGCCATAGATTCAAAGGATAGCAAAACTGGTAGGTATAAGCGACTAGCACCTTCAGCCACGCGGCCGGCGCTCCCAGAATAGGGTCACATCCCCCTGAGTCACTTTTCCGAGGTAATGATTACGGAGCACCTGCACGCTATTTCCCATCTGCTCTGCGAGTTCGTCTAAGTTTCCCTTGAGGAGCGGCAACTTGTAGCTCGCGTAACTGTGTCTCTGCCAGTTTTTCCATTTCGCCTGTTTTGCGATACCTCGTTCCTTTCGGAATTCCAAGTCGAGGCGGTGGAATTCGGCCTCGTCCAATAAAGGAACATTTTTATCGTCGCACCACTTGGCACAAGCCATGTACGCCTCAGGCAGTTCAAAGTGACGGGCAGGACCGTTCTTTGCCGCTGCCTCCTCAGGAAGTATAAGCATGCCTCCTTCCTCTCGCACCCTGGTATCTAGGCTCTCATTCACGCGCGGACCAGCATAAAGCCGCAGTGAGTAAGGTCGGAGCAAAGGTCGGTACTTCTCGGAAACTTCCAGCACAGACAGGAGATCATCGATTTCATCAAAAGTTGGAATGAGAATCGGCTTCTTTTTGCTACGCGCAACCTGCATGTCCTTGCAGAAATTGATTTCTATCCATCCCTTCACTACCGAGAAGGAGAGGAGTTTTGAGATACGCGCCTTCAGCGTTTTCCTTTGAGCTTTTTCAAAGGTCTTGAGCCAAGTATCCACGTTCCCTGGGGTCACCTTATCGATCGGCTTCAGGTGAGCCTTACCGAAGCGGCGCAAAACTCCCCCCGCGTTGGAAATATATCTGTGGTTCGCTCCTTCCGCCTTCCAATCCACGATGAGCTGCTCGACGGCTTCGGAAACGCAGGGAATACCGTCCTTGGGCGCGTTCTCTTCGTAGAATTTCATCGCCGTCTCGAAAACGGTGATGCCGTGTCCATAACCTTTGTCTGCGGAAGCTTTCTCCAAAAGCACCATGATGCGAATCTGTTCCTTCTCCGTAAGCGTCAGGAATCTCTGTCCTGCCGCGAAAATGCCTTTCTTTGCACCAATTATGTAATCCTTCGCGTCCTTCTCAGTGGCGCAGATCTTGGTTCGCTCCTTCTTTCCGAGCTTGAAACGCACGCGATAGCGCCCATCCGGCATCGGATGAATGTTTCGAGTTGTAGGCATGCGATCGCTCACGCACCCGGCTTATGCCTTCCGCTCTGCAAAAATGCTGATTTTTCATACCCTTATCTATCTATCTATTAGATAGTTACGAAGTCCTTGACAGTTTTCTATTTTCAAAAAATGAGGACGTGGGCAAAAAGGGGATTTTTCTAATGCTACCTCCAAGCCTGTTGATGTTCAGCCGCTTGCAAAAACGATGCAAGCTTGCCAAGGTTGATGTCGCGAGTTCGAGTCTCGTCACCCGCTCCCTCTTTCTCCTCGAGGGAATACCGCTTTTCTCTGGGGCCTTTTAGCCAGAATATCGCCGAGGCTCACCGTCTTGGCGTAGACATGATAATAATAGGAACGCTGGGCAAAGCGGAACTTAACGCGTTCTGGTCCAGCAGCCTCGTCCCGAGAGTCACGGAAAGCACGCATCTCGCGCTTGAGGAGATGTCCGCGTCAGCAACCGCAGAGCGGGGCAAGCGTGCATCGACTGTGTGGTTGTCCTCAGGAGAAACTTCTTGGCTGCCAGATGGACTCTCCGGCATGGGGTTTCCCTTGTGAACGGCAAGCTTCATGAACATCAGGTAGGCATCATGGGTGCGACTAACAGTAGGGTGAACACCCCATGGCATCTCGGCAGGCGTCCGGTTACGTTAGAATATGCAGACCACCCAAAATCAATATGACTGTGCGTCTGGCGGTTATTTCTGTCTGGAGTTGCCCACCTCCCCTACTAACCGAGGCCTCAACGCTATTATGAGCAATGCCTGCGATCAACTTGGTTACACGATTGCGATTGTGTTCGTTGTTATCCTCATAACTCTTGCCGCACTTAATCAATTTTCAACCTGGGTAATATTGCCCGGTTGGTTCGCCTACCTAATTTACTTTTCTATTTTGTACTTCTGCGTGCAGCCGTCGGCTAAACCGCCCGCTGGGAGACCAAATTTCTTATGAACTCTATTAACGCGAACATCCTCGCAATCAATGACCGAGTAATAACCGTTTCCGTTCCAGAAACAGCAATCGCTGGATTAGTTGGAAAGAAAATAAGGCTAAATGGATTTGGAGCCGCATGGGTTGCTAGCCTGCCCTCGAAGGAAGCGGATGACGATGAGAGCAAGCTGACGAATGCCCTGGCCTATCGGATCGAGGGAAAAGATGACATTGGTTCTCTGAAGTTAGCGTCTATTTGTGAAGTGACTTGGGTGTAAATCAGTCCAGCGTCTGGCGATAGCGCTTAACCCCAATGGTGAGCGCGATGGCGGCGAAGAGCGCGATTGGCCATATTTCCGGAGCGATTTCCGAGATGCCGTTACCCTTGAGCAGAATACCACGGGCGATCCTCATGAAATGAGTCAAGGGCATGACTTCACCGATGGCTTGCGCCCAGGCAGGCATTCCTCGAAACGGAAAGAGATACCCGGAAAGCAGGATCGAAGGCAGAAACACGAAGAAGGCCATTTGCATGGCCTGAAGTTGGTTCTGTGCGATTGTCGAGAACATGATGCCAAGGGCAAGATTGGCCGCGATAAAGACAAAAGCGGCAACCAGCAGGAGCGGGATGCTGCCAAGGATAGGCACACCAAACAGAAAATAGGCCATGAAGAGAATCAGGCCCAATTGCACGTAGCCGACGAGAATATAGGGCGTGATCTTTCCTACCAGGACTTCCAGAGGGCGTGTAGGCATGGAGAGAAGATTTTCCATCGTGCCTCGTTCCCGTTCACGGGTGATCGCCAGCCCGGTAATCATGATCATGGTCATGGTGAGAATGACGCCCATGAGTCCTGGCACGATGTTGTACTGAGTGTTGATCTCCGGGTTGTAAAGTGAGTGAACTTGAATGTCGAAAGGGCCGCTTGTCGCATTGAGATAAGCGAGAGAGCCCTTGAGATCGTTTTGCAATGCCGTGTTCAAAAGCGCGTTCACGGAACTGAGTGCATAGCCCGTGGCGCTAGGATCGGTTGCGTCGGCTTCTACCAGAACCACAGGCCGGTCACCCTTGAGCAAATCGCGGGAAAAATTGGGCGGAATACTGATGACGAATTGCACGTCTCCCCGGGCGAGCGCCTCGCGGCCATCTTCATCACTTTTCAACAACTGGACAAAATCGAAATAGTCGGTGTTCTTGAAAGCGTAGAGCAGCGTGCGGCCCTGAGGCCCGTTATCCCCCAGACGGACATCGACGGGAAGGTGCCTTGGGTTCACATTAATGGCGTAGCCGAAGAGAATCAGCTGCATCAACGGAATACCGAGCATCATCGCAAAGGTCAGGCGATCCCGGCGCATCTGGATGAATTCCTTGAGAACGATACCCTTGAAGCGTTCCAATGAGAATTGGGGCAACCAGTTCATGATGAAAAATTGTCCTTCGATTTATCCATGAGATGAATGAAGACATCCTCCAAAACAGAGGGAATCTTCTCCCACAGAAACAGTCCGGTTCTAAACGGGGCAATAGCTTGTTCGAGCGCAGCGGCGTCCACCCCGCTCACATGCAGGGCGGTACCGAAGATAACAGCCTGCTCCACCCCAGGTTTCTGACGCAGTTGTTCGGCCAGGTGAATCAGGTCCGGACCGTGGACCGACCATGTGCTCAGACCAACGTGGGCGATCACCTCGGCGACAGTACCGTGCGTCAGCAGGTTCCCATAAGAAATGTAGGCGATTCGGTTGCACCGTTCCGCCTCGTCCATGTAGTGGGTGGTAACGAGAAAGGTCAGGCCTTGGGTGGCCAACAGTTGAATCTGCTCCCAAAAATCCCGGCGCGCCTTGGGATCCACGCCTGCGGTAGGCTCATCGAGCAAGAGCAATTTGGGCTGATGGATCAGGCAAGCGGCCAAAGCCATGCGTTGCTTCCAACCTCCAGAAAGCTGTCCCGTCATCTGCTTTTCGCGGCCAGAAAGCCCAAGCTGCTCGATGCTTTTTTGCACGGCTTCCTTCCGATTTTTCATGCCATACATCCGGGCGACAAAATCGAGATTTTCGGCGATGGTCAGATCCTCGTAAAAGCTAAACCGCTGGGTCATGTAGCCGACTTGGAGCTTGATTAAGTCGCTTTCCTTAACCACGTCGTGGCCGAGGCAAGTGCCGCTACCCGCATCCGCGTGCAGCAAACCGCAGAGCATCCGGATAAAGGTTGTCTTGCCGCTTCCGTTGGGCCCCAGAAAACCGTAGATTTCCCCAGGTCGAACCTGAAGATCGATGTTGTTGACGACAGTGCGCTTGTCGTAGCGCTTGGTCATCCCTTTGACATCGATGGCGAAGTCGTCGGCCATGGCTCAACGGCTGAATTCCACGTCCACGGGTTGGCCGGGATTCAGTTTGGCAGCGGTTACAGGATCAAAATCAATCTCGACCATGAAAACCAGTTTGCTCCGGCTTTCCTGGCTATAGATAACAGGCGGAGTATATTCCGCTTGCGGAAAAATGTAGCGCAGAGTTCCCTTGAAAGGTTCTCTTACCCCGTCCACAAAGACTTGGACCGGATCGCCGGGATGAATCATTCCGATTTGCGTTTCTGGCACAAAGGCGCGCACCTTGACATCCGAGGGTGGAAGCAAAACAACGACCGGGTGTCCCGCCTCGACCCACTCGCCCACGCGATAGAGCGTATCGAAGACGAGGCCGGCTTGAGGCGCGGATTGAAACTTCTGCGTATAATTCCACTGTGCCGAAGCCAGTCGCTGGTTGTCCTGGTCTCGGGCGGATCGCGAGAGCTGGAGGTCCCGCACCGACGCTGCCCCAGGGTCAAGGCTGAGCTGTTTTTGCCTCTCAAAATCGTTCTCGGAAAATGTCAGGGACGCTTTCGCCAGATCGAGTGCGGCCTTTTCGACGGTCGAGTCCAACCCGAAAAGTGGATCGCCCGCCTTGACCTGGGTGCCTCGATAAACATTGAGGGTTTGCAGTGGCCCCGCCAGTTGGGAAGAAACGTAAACGAACTCTCCCTCGACATAGCCCTGGACGCGAATCCGTGCCGGATGACCGCAACAGGTGAGCAGGCCGAGGAGCACGATTGCTCCGCTAATACATCCCAGCCCTCTTCGCGTGACAAAGCCGCCTAAGAATCCAAGTGATCGGGATAAGCCGACATCATTTCCGCGATATCGCATCGGACAGACGAATTGGAATTGGCCGGCCTCGAAACCGAGCCCTCGCTCGTGGTTTCCGTCCCGAGGAGAGAGGGCACGGGAGCCTAATCAGGCTTGAGCATCGTAATGTAAAAATCCCTGGCATTAGCGAGCAGATGGTCTTGGGTCAAATGATGTTCGTCCACCACGACTGAGCCAACGATCCTCTTCGCCGCTTCGGGGTGATGGATTTTTAACCAGGCCACGAATTGATCCATTTCGCTGCTGGTGCCCTTGCCTGTTCCAAAGATGAGAATCGGCCCCAGAGCCTCAAGTATTTTCGCGACCGGCTCAAAGAAAGTGTTTGGGTCGGGCTTTTCCTGACCTCTGGAAGTCGTTACGGAATCAGGCGCATGGCGAAAGTAGCTGCCCGGTTCATAAGGCAATATCCGTTGTGGAACAGCACCTGCCAATTCCGCGTGAAAAATCCGGGCCTCGTGATGATCAATGACGAGCAGCCAGTGAATCTCTTTTTTGCTTTGATCGGGCGTTACCGTTTCCGACCGTTCGATGAAGTGGCGCAACTTCATGACTTCTTCCATTTCGGTGACATCCTTCTTGCTTGTCGGATGCAGCACCAGGGTCTGTCCGTTGCGCGTTACTTTGAGACTCCCATTATGTTCTTTTGAGACATCGCCCATCCCTTCCAAAAGAGAATGAACGTCACGCCATTCCAAGTTATGCGAGATCGGATGCTGGAAGATTCGGTCTAAGGTGCGTTGGTTGGAGTTACTAAGTGGAGTAGTAGTTTTCATGTTGTTCGAAAAGTTAGAAGAAGCCCGAACTGAGGCGCAATTTCCTCAAATCAGACTGTACGTCAGTTTGCTAAGTCCGACGCAACCAGCATGCGCCAGCTTTCTTATGCGAGCTATGGGGTGATCACCCCATAGCTAGGAAATCGCCAGCGACTTAGCGTACTTGCGAGCAAAGCCGAAAGGATCGGCGGCTGGAGAAGCAAAAATGAAGATTTCTCGGGAAATTACTAAGTGTCTCTGGTTTGACGAAGCTCACACCCAGGCAACACAGTAACCTACCTATTATGAAAATCATCCCACCCAAAGATGCGGCCTTGATCATTGATTCCACCGGTGTTGGCACTGTGACCCGTAAGATGGTTCGAGAACGAGCGGTGGAAATTGCCGTTATCGATGGACGTACCGCACAGGAGGTTTCGAAATCTGATTGGGAGCAGGCCAAACGCGAATTGACAGGTGGGTCGGATATGGACCCAAACGAGGCTCTTCTTGAATCTGCCCCAGAGTCTGAACGATGGGATCCATTGCCCGGATCTACGGGGCGCATTGTGCCGGTTACTTCCACAGACGACGAGGATGACGAGGGGCGAAGCACGAGCGAAAGACTGGTTGAAGAGGGTGTCTTGGAAGCCGAACACGATCAGATGCGCCAAGCCTCCAAAAAGCAGAAGGAAGAAGATAAGTAGTAGTGACCGATTGAGAGTATTTTCATGACTCAAATTACGAGCCGTGAAGTTCGGCTGGCTTCGCGCCCCCAAGGGATGCCAACCGCAGCTAACTTTTCGATGGCGCGGATTTAGGCTTTTTTTTCCCCGCCCATCTCACCCTGCAGTTCCCGCGACGCTCAGCGTACCTTCGATTTACAGAGCTCATGGCACTCCCGGGCGATCTGCCAATCCTCACGTGATTTTACGATGAGGACGCGTACGGGTGCGTTTGCAAGCGCGATGTCCGAGTCCAAGGGAGACGATGCATTCTTTTCGGGATCAACTTCCACTCCGATAAACTTAAACGGTTCGCACGCACGAGATCGGACGAGAGGTTCGTCCTCGCCGATGGCGTCGGTGAAGACGATGGCGTCAGGACGTCCGTCAAGCGAAGCGATCATCTGGCCTATGCCGGCCTGCAAACGATGAATGAATACATCCATGGCAAGTTTCGCTCGCTGGTTCCCGTTCCTGGCCTCAGGCACCAAAATTCGAGTATCCCCCGGAAAACCAGAAAGGCCCTGCAATCCGCTTTCCCGATCCAGTATTTTCTCCAATTTGTCGATGTCTGGATTCTCTCTCATGAGAAACAATAGGATTCCCGGATCGAGGGCCCCGGAACGGGTGCACATCGCAATTCCGTCCATGGGAGTAAATCCCATCGTGGTATCGACGCTTTTTCCCCCAATCGTGGCGGCCAGCGAACATCCGCCACCCAGATGGCAGATAATCAATCTTAACTCGGGATCATTCTCGCGTTTGAGGAGTCGGGCAGACTGGCCAGTGGCCCAGCGAAAACTGGTACCGTGAAAGCCATAGCGCCGGATCCCTTTCTGCAGCCAATCAAAAGGTCCGGGATAAGTCGAAGCCGCTTCGGAGAGCGTACGATGAAAGCTCGTATCGAAAACGGCGATCTGCGGAACCTTTGAGCCGAGTATTTCCCGGGCCACTCTGATACCTTCCAGATTTACCGGGTTATGCAATGGAGCAAAGGCGGCCAGCCGCTCAATGGTGGATTCGACTTTGGCATCCACGACAACTGCCTTCGCGAAATCAACGCCTCCATGAACTACGCGATGTCCCACGACGTCGATCTCGGACGTCTCTTTCAGGACTGCTGATTCATCATCCTGAAGACGCTGTAACAACAACCCAACTTGTTTCCTTGACGAGAGATCAGACGGAAGAGCCGTCTGTTCCCTTTTTTTACCTTCGCATTCTATGGTTAACGAAAGCTCTTGCGCCGTGCTACCTGGATCGGTCGCCATGATCTCCGCTTTCCAAACCGGCTCCGGCGGCTCCAAGGGCAAAGTGTTCCCTATACGAAACAGCGAACATTTGTGGCTTCCGCTTCCAGCGTTGAGCACCAATATATTCATATTTACTCCGGCTTAGTTACGGACTTCGAGCTGTCTTTGATTTCAGGCTTCTTTTCCGATGTAGCTTGGTGCGTGGGAACGGCTTTAACCGGGTCGCAAATTCGATAGGCGAGCAGCTTGATTCGGTCATTGATGAGGAACCAAATGAGCGCGTAGCCCCATACGAAGCCGGCCCAACCCCAGCCGAGAGGTGTCATGAAGAGGCCATAGACAGCAATCAAAGTCGCTATGATTTGTGTGCCGAACACGGCCATCCATAGAATTCGCGCCGGACGTATGGACCAGAATGGCCCCCGCGTACGCGTAAGGAATATCGTAAGATGTCCGGCTACGGATAGCTTCAAGTACATCAGGGTCTGGATGTGGGGACGGTCGAGATGAAAGACACGCTCGCCCAGGTAAAACAGCCCAAACGCCGACACGACCCCAATAACGCCCAGTACGGTGGAAATTCCCAGCACCATGCGCATGTTCCAAGCCTCGGGCTGTGCCTTGTAGCGAACATTATCGTAGGCAATGGACAGGATGGCTCCGTCATTCAGTAACGCCAGCATCACGATCATGACCGCCGTCAGTGGATAGAAGTTGAAGACGAGGATCGCCAGCGTCATGAAGAAGAGCACCCGCAAGGTTTCCGCAATGCGATAAATCGCATAGCTGTTCATACGCTGGAAAATCCGGCGGCTCTCCTTGATCGCGTCGATGATGACCGACAGGCCCGGCGTCATAAGCACGATGGCTGCTGCCGCGCGCGCAGCGTCGGTTGCACCCGATACGGCAATGCCACAGTCGGCTTTCTTTAGTGCCGGAGCATCGTTCACGCCATCGCCCGTCATGCCGACGAGATGGCCCCGCTTCTGCAGGAGATCGACAATATGGAACTTATGCTCGGGAAAAACCTGGGCGAAACCGTCGGCCTTCTCGATTTCCTCAGCCACTTGATCAGTTTCCTGCTTCTTGGAGTCACCCAGCGCGGCGGCATCGAGGATGTTCGTGCCCATGTCCAACTTCTTCGCGGTTTCCTTCGCAATGGCAAGGGCGTCGCCCGTCACCATCTTGATCTTCACGCCCATCTTCAGCGCCGTCGCAATGGTTTCCTTGGCATCATCGCGAGGCGGGTCGAAAAGGGGCAGTACACCGACGAGCTGCCACTGGCCATCGCCCTCCGCTCGGGCAACCCCCAGCGAACGAAAACCGCGCGCCGCAAATTCGTTGACCGCCTTGTCGACGTCAGGCTTTACCTGTCCGGCGTTGGCCGATAACTGCATAATCACCTGAGGCGCACCCTTGGTGACCTTGAATTCCTTTCCGTCCTTGTCTTTGACACTTGCTTCGGTGCGCTTATGCACTGGATCGAAGGGCATGAAATGAGTGACCTGAAAATTCTTGGTCGCATCCTTGTCTTTCAGGCCACCTATCACCGCCAGATCAATCGTGTCATTATTGTCGGAGCGGGACGCTAACGCGCCGTCGAGAATCACTTGGTCAGCGGCGATGCCGTTGACGCAAAAAGGATCGCCCAGGGTCAGTTTGTTCTGAGTCAGCGTGCCGGTCTTGTCCGCACAAAGGATATCGACCCCCGCCAACTCTTCGATAGCGACCAGCTTGCTCACAATCGCCTGTTTCTTGGCCAGCAGACGCGCACCGACTGCCATCGTCACCGACAACACTGTCGGCATCGCCACGGGGATCGCGGCTACGGTCAGGACCAAAGCGAACTGCAGCGTGTTGAGGATGGGATCACCTCTAATAATCGCCACGGTTATGATCACGGCGACCAATACCGCTGCCAGGACGATTAAATAGTTGCCTATCTTCAGCAAGGCCTTCTGAAAATGGCTGACGGTAACGGCGGTCTCCACCAACTGAGCTGTCTTGCCAAAATAGGTTTTAGTACCTGTGGCATACACCAGCGCACCGATTTCACCCCTGCGTACAATCGATCCCGAGAACACCGCTTCGCCGGGCTTGCGCGTGGCGGGGAAAGACTCCCCCGTCAAAGCCGACTGATCCACCTCGATTTCGTCGCCATCGAGCAGACGCGCGTCAGCCGGAACAACGTCCCCCAGACGCAAGCGGATGACATCCCCGGGAACCAATTCGCGCGCAGCCGGATTTACCCACTTTCCGTCCCGCTTCACCCGGGCCCTGATCGCCAGCTTGGCTTTGAGGGCAGCGATGGCGTCGCCTGCTTGCTTCTCTTCCCAGAATCCCACGACTGCGTTCGCCAGAAGCAAAACGAGTATGATGAAAAAATCAGGCCAGTGTCGGACGACGGCGGACAGAATCACGGCTATTTCGATCATCCACGGGATTGGCCCCCAGAAGTACGAGAGAAACTTAAGGATCAGATTGGTTTTCTTCTCCTCAATTTCGTTTGGCCCATATTGGCTCAGCCGCTTTTCTGCCTCTGCCTGGGTCAGGCCATCGGGGGACGAACTCAATTTCTTCTCCACCTCCGCAATGGGGAGGGATTTAAAATCATCCTTAGACTTGGACTTCGTTCCCGGCTTTAAGTCCGCTGTCTTCGGTTTGTTCTTGGTGGATTCCATGTACGTTCCTTTGCAATTTGAAGCCCACGAATCCGGGGGGCGTTATACTTTCCCTTTTGGCTCAGCAGCGACTCCTCCCGATGGCAGGGAACCGGGCAGATCGAGACGTGCCACACCAATGCGGTTATCGGCCATGCCGTAATAAACGTCGAAGCGGTCCGGCAAGCCGATATCGTCGCGCCGGTCGATGCCGGTGGGGAAAACGACGTTGCCAATCGTTCCAATTCGTTCCTGCGGAAGCGTGGGAGTCAGTATTGGTTCGGCTGAACGGAAGAGAACTTCGCAGGGATCCTCTTTGGAGAGCACCATGACGCCCGCGGAATAGCAAAAATGCTCAGCACTATTACTCGATCCCGCCATAGCGCTCACTCCATGGTAGATGATCATCCACCCGTGCCGGGTCAGAATTGGGGGAGTGCCTGCGCCGATTTTCAGCCGGGCCCACGGTGCAACCGGGGCGGCCAAGCGGTGGTGGGAATTAAAGAGACCGAGATGCTCCGGTTCCTCTCCCTCACTCGGCATCGGACAGTACGACATCCAAATGCTCTCATGGTTAAGATCCACCTCGCGCGGTCCCTTGCAGCAAGCGGTTTCCTCAGGTCGAGTTCCGGGAAAAAGGGGGCGATGCAGGAGAGCCATTTGCAACTTTCCGCAGTGGTTGGGAATCGCGACGGGAAAAAGGCTTGCGTCCTTGTTGTCCACGTGGACGAAATCGATGCCTTGATAAGGAGCAAAGGTTGCGAGACCGAGCCGCTTCCAATGGAATAGATCCTCCGAAATGGCAAAGGCGATGCGCGGACCAATGGATGAGAGCGCCGCGTAGGTCATCACGTAGCGCTGGAGCGGTTCGACGAAAGTGATGCGTGGATCCTCGCAGCCTCCACCGCCATGGGACGTCCGCTCATAATCGACTCCCGGCTCAAGTGCGATCCCCAGGCGTTCGACTCCGCATGGATCACCAGCATGGTTGAATTTGACTCGGGCGATACCGATCCGAGAGAAATTTCCTTGGGCTACCAGCCGGGGAAACAGGTAAAGATGCCCGTCCGGTCCGCGAGCGATTCCCGGATTCAGCACACCTTCGACCTCCTGCAGGTTGCCGGGTTCCGGCTCCATGAGCATCCCGAGGCGCTGCAGTTGGAAGGGGATGGTCAATTTTCCTCCAGGCAAGCGATGATCACTTCGATCACACGCTTTGTTTCATGCGGATCTTTGATTTCGATGGACAAAGCGCCCGCTTCTTTTGCTGGGTAATCATTCCCTCCGGGAAAAACGGCGTCCCCGATAAAAATCATCTCTGGAATGGGAATACCGAGGACATCCCGCAGTTTTCGAATACCGTAAGCTTTATCGATTCCGTGCTTTGTCACATCAACGGACGTCGCGCCACCGAGGCGGACGGAAAATTCCGGGATCAGTTTGTCGAGGATTGCCTTCATCCCCTTGCGCTTGCTGAAATCAGGGTCCCATTTTTTCTTTTCATCCAATGGAGCCTGCTGCCCTAGGGCCGAGAACGTAATTTGACTGCCTCGATCCTCGATGACGTTGCCCCAAACCTTTTCGACCTTGCAATCCGATGACTCCATCGACTTCTTTAGCGCACCGATAATCTTCTGCTTTTCTGCAACGGTAAAATCCTCCGAATAAAGCAGCTCCCACTTGGAGTCATATTTGTAGAACTTGGTCCCGCAGGTCGGCAGGAGGAATAAATTCTTCAGGCGTCCGTCGCGCGAAAGATGGGCGAGCACCTGTTTTTCGAACTGTAGCCAGGCTCCGCCGGAGATCACGGAGACCTTTACCAGATCGAGTAGTGTGTCCAGGAGCTTTGCCATCTCAGCATCGATGGAGGCCTTGCTTTCCGCCAAAGTTCCGTCCAAGTCAAAGACGATGAGTTTTTTCATGCGCCTCCGGAAATTTCCGGCAACGAAATTTCTAACAATGTGGCCGTTCCATTCGGCCGACAACGGCACGCACCGACCACGGCGGGAAGAAGCATCACGTCCCCGGTGGCGAACGGATAATTTGCACCGGCGTGCTCCAGTTCCCCCTCCCCCTCGATGCAAACCATTACACGGCACTCTCCTTCAGCACCGGCGATAAAGGGAAGTTCGCTGCTGACTCGCCACACCCCAAAATGATCGCAACGGATCAGTTGCTCCCAAGGTAAAGGCCTGGCCTCGTGAACCTGCGGCGTAACCGGCTCAATCACTCCTTGGCAGAAATTAATGCAGGCCATCGCTTGATCAACTTGGAGGGGTCTCCGTTGGCCGGTCTTGGTATCGATGTGATCCCAGTCGTAGAGACGAAACGTGACGTCACTGTTTTCCTGAACTTCAAATACCACAACGTCACGCAACGAATGAACGGTACCCGCACTAATGAAGATGCCATCACCAATGCGAGGGGCAAAGCTGGCCAGTTGATCCGCTACTGTTCCCTTGGAGATCGCCTGCCGCAGACTCTCCGCCGTGGTGCCCGGCTTCAGTCCCGCAAAGATTCGAGCGTCGGGCCCTTTTTCCAAGACAACCCACGCTTCCGTCTTCCCCGTATCGCCCGCAGGAATCAGTTCCTTGTGGGCATCGGAAGGATGCACCTGAATGGAAAGTCCCTGGCTTACGTCAAGAAACTTCAACAGCAACGGAAAGCGGGTGTAGCGCCCCGCGAGCTTGCCGAGGAAATGTTCCGGCGCCTGCTCCAGCAAGTGGCCAAGCGTTCGACCTTTGAGCATTCCCTCCGCAACGACGCTGGCATGGGCCTCGCGGTCGCTGAGAATCCAAGCTTCGCCAATGGGTTCGCCGTCGGGCAACGGGGCGGCAAGAAGTTTCCCCAAACGCCGACCGCCCCAAAGCCGATATTGAAAGATCGGTTCGAAACGCATCGGATAGAGCGGGATTCTGTCCATGATCATTCCCCTTCCATCGCCGCAGGATAATTCCCGCGCCGTGCTGCGCGGTTGCACTTGGCCCGATAAGAAAGCGCATGCTGCGCCAAGTCCACGTTGGTCTCCTGACCGCGCCAAATCTCCAGCGCTGGTTGCTGAATGGCCCGGGCAAATGAAAAAGCAAGGGCCCAAGGCAAGCGCCCCCTGAAGCGCACATTCATGGCGTTCAAACGGGCGGAGGCCAGTTCGCCGGATTGACCGCCCGACAAGAATGCAATTCCAAGAACGGCAGCAGGGACCACCCGTAATAGACAATTCACCGTCGCATCTGCGACTTCATTGACAGTTTCCTGATCCGGACAGTCCAATCCCGGAAGGACCATGTTGGGCTTCAGGATCATGCCCTCCAGCATCACCCGCTGTTCATAAAGGTGATTGAAAACCGCATGTAGCGTTTCTTGGGAGACCTCTCGGCAACGTTCCAAGGTATGCTCGCCGTCCATGAGGACTTCCGGCTCGACGACAGGAACCAATCCCACTTCCTGACATAGGGCGGCGTACCGAGCGAGCGCCTGCGCGTTAGCGTCGATGCAACCCCGGCTGGGAAGGCTGGGACCGATCGTGATCACTGCTCGCCACTTGGCAAACCGAGCGCCCATTTTAGCGTATTCCTTCAGACGGTCGCGCAGGCCGTCCAGACCTTCCGTGATTTTCTCTCCGGGATAGCCGGCCATCGCTTTTGCCCCAGCATCGACTTTGATGCCGGGAATTATTCCTGCATCGGTAATGATCTTGAGAAATGGCGTTCCGTCCTTCTTCTGCTGACGGATCGTCTCGTCGTAGAGAATGACGCCACTGATGCTCTCGCCTAGCCCGGGCGTCGTCACGATCAGCTCCCGGTAGGCTCGCCGGGCCTCCTCAGTTTGAGGAATGCCCATTTTCGCGAAACGCTTATCGCAGGTTGGCGTACTTTCATCCATCGCCAACAGGCCCTTATCGTCAGCGACCAATGCTGCTGCGGTGTCAGTTAAGTGAAGGGCGCTCACTTGCAGTTGCCCCACTTCCAATTCCGGATCTCAGGTAAATCCTGGCCATGCTGATCGATGTAGACTTTGTGCTCGATGAGCTTGTCCTGCATCAACTGCTTCAGGTAGGCCCCTTTGGTTCCCAGATTCGGCACCCGATTCACCACGTCCTGCACCAGATGAAACCGGTCCAGTTCGTTCTGCACCCGTATGTCGAACGCCGTCGTGATCGTGCCTTCTTCCTTGTAGCCTCGGACGTGCAGGTTCCGATTGGTCCGACGATAGGTCAGCCGGTGGACCAGCCAAGGATAGCCGTGAAAGCCGAAGATGATGTGCTTATCTTTGGTGAAGAGGGAATCGTAGTCCGTCTCGCTCAATCCATGCGGGTGCTCGCTTGCCGATTGGAGCTTCATCAGATCGACGACATTGATCACCCGGATTTTTAAGTCGGGCAGATGCTCGCGAAGGATGGAAACGGCGGCCAAAATTTCCAATGTCGGCGTGTCACCGCAACAGCCCATGACGACGTCCGGTTCGGCGTTCTGGTCATTACTGGCCCATTGCCAGATGCCGAGGCCCTCCGTGCAATGCACAACAGCCGCGGCCATGGTGAGCCATTGTGGTAATGCGTGTTTTCCGGCCACCACCACATTCACGTAATGCCGGCTGCGCAGACAATGATCAAAGACGGAAAGAAGACAGTTCGCATCTGGCGGCAAATACACGCGGACGATGCTGGCCTTCTTATTGATGACGTGGTCGAGGAAGCCTGGATCCTGGTGCGTGAAGCCGTTGTGGTCCTGCTGCCAAACGTGAGAAGCCAGGAGGTAGTTCAACGACGCGATCTTGCGCCGCCAAGGGAGTTCGAGCGTGACCTTGAGCCACTTGGCGTGCTGGCTGAACATCGAGTCGACGATGCGAATGAAGGCCTCGTAGCTGTTGAATAGCCCGTGCCGGCCGGTCAGGAGGTATCCCTCCAGCCAACCTTCGCACTGATGCTCGCTCAGCATCGAGTCAATGACGCGTCCTGCCGGTGCAAGGAATTCATCGTTGTCTTGTTTGCGCGCGTCCCACTGGCGGTTGGTGACTTCGAATACCGCACCCAACAGATTCGAAAGGGTTTCGTCCGGTCCAAATACGCGGAAATTTCGCTGATCCTGATTGAGCTTGGCCACGTCGCGCAGGAACCCTCCAAGTATGAGCGTATCTTGTCCATCGACAGCACCGGGTGAAGGCACGGTTACTGCGTGGGCATGAAAGTCCGGCATACGCAGGTCCTGCAGGAGAAGCCCGCCGTTGGCGTGTGGATTGGCTCCCATGCGTCGGTCACCCTTGGGGGCCAACTCGGCCAATTCCGGGAAAAGACGTCCGTGTTTATCGAACAGTTCTTCCGGCTTGTAGCTCCTCATCCAACTCTCAAGATCCTTCACATGATCGGGATGCTCGGCATCCACCAGGATAGGAACCTGGTGCGCACGGAACGTTCCTTCCATTTGGAGGCCATCAATGACCTTGGGGCCAGTCCAACCTTTCGGCGATCTCAGCACGATCATCGGCCAGCGCGGCCGTGAAGCATTGTTATTGGTCCGAGCCTTCTGTTGAATTTCCTTAATGCTATCTATGGCTTTTTCCAAAGCTGTTGCCATGAGTTCATGCATCTTTTCCGGCTCATCGCCTTCTACAAAAATTGGTGTCCAGCCACAGCCTCGGAAAAACTGCTCCAATTCGTCAGGCTCGATTCGGGACAGAATGGTCGGGTTGCTGATTTTATAACCGTTGAGGTGAAGGATCGGCAGAACGGCTCCATCCGTGACGGGGTCGAGCATCTTGTTGGACTGCCATGAGGTGGCAAGCGGCCCTGTTTCCGATTCACCGTCGCCAACCACGCAGGCAACGATCAACTCGGGATTATCGAACGCCGCGCCGAAAGCGTGGCTAAGCGAATAGCCCAGTTCCCCGCCTTCGTGAATTGAACCCGGCGTTGTCGGCGCAACATGGCTGGAGATCCCGCCTGGAAAGGAGAATTGCTTGAAGAGCTTTTGCAATCCGGACTCATCCAGGGTCACGTTGGGATAAATCTCGCTCCATGTGCCTTCGAGATAGACATTGCCCACAATTGCAGGGCCGCCGTGACCGGGACCGGCAACGTAGAACATGTCGAGGTCATACTTTTTAATGACCCGATTCAAATGGACATAGATGAAGTTTTGTCCCGGCGTCGTCCCCCAGTGTCCGACCACGAGCGGCTTCACGTGGGATAGCTTCAGCGGTTCTTTCAGCAGCGGATTGTCATAGAGATAAATTTGTCCGACTGACAGATAGTTGGCCGCGCGCCAGTAGGCATTCATCTTCTGAAGAAGATCCGGTGGAAGCGTGGTTGCGTTTGCGTGCATGTTTAATTCCTTCTATTTTGTGCCTATTCTTAAATTGACCCGTTCTTAAGCCGCCACCTTGAGGGCGGCAGCCCCTGACGCGGATACACACCGTTTACTTGAGCGCGACTTCCTGATGCCCGCTGGCTTGTTCCGGAAGTCTGCTGGGCAGAGCCGGCGCTCCGTTGGCGGGTTGCTGACCCAACCCCATGGTCAACGCGGTCATTCCCGCAAGTCCGCCGAGCTGCATGCTTTCCACCGCTGTGCTGGGCACGATGACGATGGTGGCATTCTCCTTCAGCCCCTCATAAAGCATGTTCATGGCGCGCAAATGAAACGCGACCGGGTTGTTCTCGTAGTGTTTGCCGGCTTCCGCAAATTTTTCTGCGATTTGACGTTCGGCATCGCCCAAGATGACGCGGGCCTGACGCTCTCGTTCCGCCTGGGCCTGCATCGACATCGCATCTTCCAAACCGGAAGGGATGAGGACATCCTTGACCTCCACGGAAATGACAGTGATGCCCCACGGTTCCGTGCGCTCATCAATGATCTTCTGCAGGAGGCTGCTGATTTTGTCTCTTCCCTCTAGCATATCCGAAAGCATTGTCTTGCCGATCACGTCGCGCAGCGCGGTTTGAGAGGCCCAGCCGATGGCGCTTTGGTAGTCGGCGACATCAAGTGCCGCTCTCTTGGGATCGACAACTTTCCAGAACAGCACGGCATCCACATCGACCGGCACTGTGTCTTTGGTGAGAGTCTTCTCCGCCTTGAAGCCTGTCGTGATGACTCGGATGTCGATCCAATACGGAATCGAATCCACCACCGGAATCAAGAAAAACAAGCCCGGCCCCTTGAGTGAGTGGAATCGGCCAAGCCGCAGAATGATGGCCCTGTCCCACTGATCGGCGACCCGAATGGCCGAAGAAGCGATCATGGCGACCACAAAGGCGACAACTCCGATTCCGATTGCGGCAACGCTCCCAGCAATGCCGTTAACGAGAAGCGCCAAAGCGCCTCCAAGACCCGCAATAATGACAAATACCAATATTCCAAATGACCCGTTCTGTCTCATACCGTCACCTTTCTATCGCTCCAAGTAGGAGCGTATTTCGTTCGACATCCAAAAGGACGGGGGACGATTTGAGTTAACTCGTCTTGCGCTTCCCCGGCTGATGTTTTTCGCCGGACACGCCTCGTGTAGCTTAAGATAATCCCGTTGAGAGCGCGTCGCTATGGGGTGAAGACCCCATTAGGGAGGCGGGATCTGCTCCGAATTCCTATTCGTCCTGCGAATACATGACCACCGTGTAGGGGCCGATACTGATTTTTCCAGAACAAGGCAACCCATCAAAGTTTCCCTCATGGGCTTCGACGTCAGGGGCGGGATGATTGGCGAACTTCGGGCCGTAGTTGTGGGAGTCGCTGTTGAAGCGTGTTTTCCACCGCCCGACTCGCGGAAAGCCGATGGCATAACCATCGCGGCCCTGATTCATCATATTCACCACGACAACGACACTGTCGGTCGGGCCCTGTTTGTCCCAGCGATGGAAAGCGATGACCTTGGCCCCTTCGTCAAAATGATAGAGATGGAGACCTTGGCCGCATAACCCCCTTGTCACACCCGACAGATTGCGCCGTAGGGAGATCATCTCACGGTACATCCCGAGAATACCGTGTTCATCCTCGGTTCGGGACCAATCGATGGGAGCTTTGTCCTGAAACCAGTGATCTTCCAGCAGTTCCTGCCCCTGAAAAATCATTGGGATGCCGGGCGAAGTAAGCACCAGCGCGCCGCCCAACGTGGAGCGTTTTTGGGAAAACCAACTGTCGACGTTGCCAGGCCAAATCTCCTCGGGCACGCGGGACCGGCCATTGGCGACCTCGTCGTGCGACTCGGTATAAATGATCCGCCGAAAGGCATCCAGATCGTAGCGATATTCAATCGCTTTGCTGACCGCCCCCAGATCGCGGGATGCATCTTCCCGGGCAATAACAGCCCCGCGAACCGAGTTCACAAATTGGCTGTTCCATTGCGCGTTGAAGCCTGCACCTCCCGCTCCCACATCCTTGGTGACCCAGACATTGCCATGCATACCTTCGGCGATGGTGATTTTGCCCGGGAACCGTTGTTGGATCTCTTCATTGATCCACTGCATCAAGCTCCAACCATTGGGAAGATCATCAGGCGTGTCCTCGTTCCGCCCCTCAATATTCCGAATATAGGTGATGGCGTCCCAACGCAAGCCGTCGGCGTGGCATTCCTCGATCCACATCAGCGCGTTATCCCTTAAAAATTGGCGCACTTCACCCCGGCCGTAATCGGGACGTGTTTCGCCCCAAGGAGTTTTCGAACGGCGATCATTGTAAAAGTAAATCCCCCCTTTTTCATTTTCGCTCCAACCGTCAAACTGCCACATATCAAGATCGGAGGGACCAAAGTGGTTGTAAACGACATCGACGATGACCGCGATGCCATGCTGGTGGGCCGCTTTGACAAACTGCTTAAATCCGTCCGGCCCCCCGTAAATACTCTTGATGGCAAAGGGATGACAGGGATTGTAGCCCCACGAAAAGTCGCCTGGAAACTCCGCGATCGGCATCACTTCGACGGCATTGATGCCCAGTCTTTGAAGATACGGCAATTTGTCGACGGCGCTCTGAAATGTGCCCGGCTGTCCTTCTTTTTGGACGCTGAAAGTGCCGATATGCATTTCATAAATGACCAGTTCATTTCCCGTGGCCATGTGAAAGTTATCATCGCCCCAGTTAAAAGCTTGAGGATCATAGATGACTCCATTCCCGACGGAATTGGTCACTTTTCGGGCATAAGGGTCAATGCGAGAAAGAGGGCCCCTGGGGCCGTGAATGATGTATCTGTATTCATCCCCCGTTTTTGCCTCCGGTACCTCGGCAAACCAGTAACCATTCTTCTCGCTGACCAGAAGGGTTGAGGTCTTGCTCCAGTCGTTGAAAGTTCCGGTCACGAAAACCTCTACGGCGTGGGGTGCCCAAACACGAAAAGCTACACCGCCTGCACCGGGTACAGCTCCCATGCCCGGATACTTTGTTGCGGTGTTAATCTCTTCTGACATTTTCTTCTTCAGTCTTCACCGTTGCCAGCGAATTAGAGAGGCTTCGAGGGGTACCGCGACGCCATCGCAGTGCGGTATCAAACGCACAGTGTAATCTGTGGTTGGTCTATCCGCAGATAGGGCCGCGCGGTAAATATGGTTTCCTGGAGTGCCAGACTGTTCGGCAGAGAGCTTCATCTCCTGCCGCACGGGAGTCCTG
>Ga0302319_10007628_pt1 | contig 21260 bp, 15 predicted proteins | sample Bog_T0_2_FD_203319 | JGI IMG/M metagenome (GOLD analysis project Ga0302319, IMG submission 203319) | Peat permafrost microbial communities from Stordalen Mire near Abisko, Sweden - Bog_T0_2 | ecosystem: Environmental > Terrestrial > Soil > Wetlands > Peat | place: Sweden: Abisko, Stordalen Mire... | reverse complement strand
GCGCCTCCAGGTGGATCGATCAAATTCGCTCCCGCCGAGAACACCCTTGTCGCCGGTCCCGGCTCCCCAGCACCTCCAGGAGGCTCGATCAAGTTTGCACCTTCAGTTAATTCCCTGGTAGCTGGTCCTGGCTCGCCCGCACCTCCAGGTGGATCGATCAAATTCGCTCCCGCCGAGAACACCCTTGTCGCTGGTCCCGGTTCCCCAGCACCTCCAGGAGGCTCGATCAAGTTTGCACCTTCTGTTAATTCCCTGGTAGCCGGTCCTGGCTCGCCCGCACCTCCAGGAGGCTCGATCAAGTTTGCACCTTCAGTTAATTCCTTGGTAGCTGGTCCTGGCTCCCCAGCACCTCCAGGTGGATCCATTAAGTTTGCACCCCAGGCTGGAAGTACCCTTGTTTAGAGTTCTTCCGGCGATTTGACGCAATGGTCACAGGGATTGTGTCTCAACGGTAATATGGAAAACGCTTAAGTTGTAGATTGAAAAGTTGACTCGACTGCTAAACTCTGTTTGGAAGGTTGCATTGGCATTCCGTCCAGGAGGTAAACAGTGACTCTTGACTCCGCGGTACTGATCGCGTCCATAGTCGGGGAAGCTGTTGTCTGTGCGCTGTTACTGCAACGCAAAGCATGGCGTTCGTTGCCGTTCTTTAGTATTTACGTAATTTGGACGCTGGCTAGCGACCTGGCATCGTCTTTCATTCTCTGGAAGATGTCGGCTTTCGTGTACGGTCGGTATTATGTCGGTCAGGTAATCGTAGACTCGATTCTCCAGTTCACTGTGCTGGTGGAACTGGCTTGGTCAGTCTTGAAGCCTGTTCGCCTCTCGCTCCCCCGCGGGGCTCTCGTTGTGCTCAACCTCCTCATCGCTTTGGCGGGACTGGCGATTTGGCCGTTGGCAGGATTGGCCCTGCCGCAGAACTTTGCTGGACTGAATGTATTTCTCTTCCAGTTGCAGGAGACATTTGCTATCCTGCGCGTCGCAAGCTTCCTGATTATGGCCAGCTTCAGCCAATTGCTCTCGATTGGCTGGCGTGATCGTGAATTGCAAGTTGCGACGGGTCTGGGCTTCTATTCCATCGTCAGTTTGATCGTGGCCCTGCTCCATTCCCATCAGGCTCAAGGCCCCGAATACCACTGGCCAGATCAAGCCCTGTCACTCTGTTACGTCGGAACACTGTCCTATTGGGTAATGAGCTTTGCAACTAAAGAGCAGGAACGCAAAGAATTCAGTCCACAAATGCAGCAACTTCTGTTACTAATGAGTGGAGGCGCGCGTGCGGGTCGCGTAGCCATAAGTGATATGAGTTCTGATCGCCCGAAGAAAAGGATTAAGTAATGCTGCTCCCATTGCTTCAAATCGCAATTGTCAGTGCCTTGCTGGTCTATTTTGGTAAGTGGCGGGGAAATATGCGTCGCCGCAATACGCAGAGCTGGGATAGCCTGCTATGCCAACTTCGAACCGATTGGAGCGCTCGGGACTTAAGCGAGCAATTCCTTTGGAAAGAAGGACTTACCGCGACTACAGATGATATCTGGCAGCGTTTGGACGGTCCGCGAGGCCTCTGGGCAATGTATCAGAATGCCCGAGTCCTGCTCGAAATGGCCGATTATGCCAATCGCAATACCATCCCGGGGACAGACCCAATTGACCCGATGGTCTTGGAAACGCTGCGAAGCGACGCCATGCAGATTCGGCTTTGTGTCCTAATGGCCCTCGCGCAGTATGCTTTGAGCCAGGCCACAGAGGGAGTCAAGGTCAACGCTTTCCGCGCAGCAAACATCTACAGCGGCATGGCAGCCCGGATGACTACGTTACTTCAGGAACATGCCTCCGTGGTACTACCCGATTTTGTCGCTGCAATGTAATGAGCGATACCGATCCGAGCCCCGAACCTGAAAAAGGTTCGGGGCTTTTGCTTTTTGACCTTAAAGAACAGGATTGGAAGCAAGGAATTTTCCGATGCTGGCAAATTCCTGTTCGCTCAAACGGAACTGCAGCACCGGAGCGAGTCCTTTCACTTGATCGCCACTGCGTCCGCCAACAATCGCCGCGGTAATGGCCGGATGATGCAGCGTCCAGGCAACTGCAACTACGCCCGGCTGAACACCGTGTGCCTCTCCGATCTCTCGAAGCAGATCAACAAGCCTCAGGTTCCGGCTGAGTCTCGGCTCATTGAATTCCACAGCTTTGCGACGCCAATCGTCAGCCGGCATCGCAGCAACGCGTTCGGCGCTCATCCTTCCGGTCAGCAAACCGCTCACCATCGGCGAATAATTGATCACTCCAATGCCGTTCGCCTGGCAGAATGGGAGAATCTCCTGCTCAATGGCCGGCCGCAACATCGAATACGGAGGCTGCAAGCTGGTAATCGGAGCAATCTCAATTGCCCGCTTCATCTGCGAAACATTGAAGTTTGAGACGCCGATCCAGCGTATCTTCCCGGCCGCCTGCTGCCGGGCAAGTTCAGCCCAGCCTTCTTCGATTTCTTCCTCGGGATTGGGCCAGTGAATCTGGTAAAGGTCAATGGTTTCAACACCGAGGCGCTTCAGCGAGCCATCCAGCTCCTCGGCGACTGAGGATGCCTTGAGGGATCGGTAAATCTTGCGTTCGCCGTCCCAACGCATCGAACATTTCGTAAAGATGAGGGGCTTGTGAGAACTTCCTTTGACCGCTTTGCCAACAATCTCTTCAGAATGGCCTAATCCGTAGATTGCGGCGGTGTCGATCCAATTGATTCCCTCGTCCAGGGCCTGATGAATGGCCCGAATCGATTCTGAGTCATCCTGCGCGCCCCAGGCAAAATCCCAATTTCCGCCGCCAATTGCCCAGGCACCGAATCCGATTGCTGTGAGTTGAAGATCAGAATTGCCGAGCTTTCGCAAAGTAAGAGAAGATGCGGTTGTTGTCATAACAGGTTAGTAGACGCCCGCGCATCCCATTTGGTCGCAGAACCTCAACGGTCACGCTGCAATCAAAAATCGCCCATCTCTCATAATCTGTTCCTGGCCAGCCTCAGACTCAAGCCATATATTGAAGCCCAGCCCCACCACATCGATATGCGTGCCAGAACGCCACGGTGCCCCCGTATGCTCACCGTAGGGATTTCCAAAGGCGATATGTATACCGGGAAACTTTTCATCCTGCAGGATATTGCCGATCACCCGTTCCACCCCTAAATTTGTTCCGATGGCGAACTCGCCCACCCTGTCCGAATTTTCGTCAGTGTGCGTGTAAGCCCAGAAGTCTTCCTCGAGGGCCTTATTCGTGCTTGAGCAACTCACTATCCGGTTTCCTGCAATTTCGATGGTCAGCGGCGTAGCATGCAGTAACCCGTATCGCGCGCATAGCCAGTCACCCACGACACCATCCACCACAAAAGTGCCGTTGACCTCGCCCGGAGAGGTAAAGCATTCTCCGCCCGGCAGATTCCCCCATTTCTCAGGACTGATAATCCCGCTTGTCTTAAACCACTTATATCCAGGGTTCATCTCCGCCGTGATATCCGTCCCCGCAGCAGTCGTCGCGCGAATCCGGGTGGCCTTCCTCACCCGTTCCAAAACCTGTTGCGAAAGCCGATCCACAAGATTGAAATCCGCCCGCATCCCCTGGCACATGATCTCGGGTGTGATGTTGACCATGTGCGCATGCCGCATTCTCCGGCGATTCACCACGTCTGTCATCTGCATCCGTGAATGCAGCTCATTCTGCTGAACCTGCACAGCAAAGATGGACACATGTGAGCTTTCCATATCCGCCAGCACGGCCTCCGGCATATTGATCAACGGCCTTGGAGCCAGATCTTCCAGTAGAAACGCATTCCATTCGCAACCGCGTGCCGCAAGCTGTTCGCCGATGGATGCTGCAATCTGCTCCGTCGCCCGGTCGGTAATCAGCGTGACCTTCTCCGTCGGGTCAATTCGCAAACAGGTTGTCACTGCCGACTTGGCTCCAGCCGTGAACTCGGCCGGATAGGCCATTTGCAGAAGATCGGAAGTCGTCATAGGCAGTCGCAACTCCAAAAAGGCTTGTCCGGCGAATCACCGTTTCATTTGAGCCTAACGGAAAATTCATGCAATTGAAATGGCATGCACCGCGATCCATGCGGAAATCTGCGCTCTAATTCCTGACTTGGAAAGCGTGACTGGTTGCAGTTTCCGAAAGCGCGAAAATGACCAAGTCCTTACTTGCAACTCCAATGCGAGTCAACCACCAATCCACTCCTCTACAATTCCGTCATCCGTTCGCGAAGTCATTTCCCGCATTTTCAGCGAAAGTCATTCTCTCCGAAGGAAACAACAATGCTCCGTCTTCTCTCGATCGCAGCATCCCTCAGCGTTCTGGCTGGATCACTATCTCTGATCGCACAGTCGGCGCGCCCCACTCCGCCAACACGTGATCCAGCCACACCCGGCTATGTCGCCGCGACGCAACTGCCCGACGGCGCTAACGCACCGAAGAACGTCGACGGAAACTTCATCCTCGGACCCACACATACTCCGGCCCCCGAAATGACAGTTCAAGAAGGGGTACCGCAAGGTGCAGTCATCGATATCACGATGAACTCCGCGGACAGCAAAATCTATCCCGGCATCGCGCGAGATCCTAACACTTTCGGCACCGTCGATCCCACCGATCCTGCAAAACTCCTCGTGACCACGAGCCATCCCGCGTCATACACCCGCCACGTGGCAGTCTACATCCCCAAACAATACGTCCCCGGAACCGAAGTGCCGTTCATCGTGGGCGCCGACGGCCCTGACCGCTCTTTATTCACGGCACTCGATAACCTGATCGCAGAGCACAAGATTCCCGTCATGATCGCAATTTCCATCAGCAACGGCGGAGGCGACGCGCAAGGCAGCGAACGCGGCCTCGAATACGACACCATGTCCGGCCGTTATGCAGAGTTCGTGGAGAAAGAAGTGCTTCCTCTGGTCGAGGCGCAGGGCCATGTCAAACTGACCGGCGATCCTGATGGCCGTGCAACCATGGGCGGTAGTTCAGGCGGTTCCTGTGCCCTCATCATGGCCTGGTATCATCCCGAGCTTTACCATCGCGTACTCACCTATTCGGGCACATATATCAATCAGCAATGGCCATCCAATCCCCAGTCTCCGCACGGAGCATGGGAGTTTCACGAACATCTCATTCCCAGCACCCCGGCAAAGCCAATCCGTATCTGGATGGAAGTCGGCGATCGCGACCTCTTCAATCCGAATGTGATGCGCGACAACATGCACGACTGGGTCCTCGCCAACGAAAACATGGCCAAAGTCCTCGCCGACAAGGGCTATCATTACCAGTTCGTCTTCGCCCGTAACGCAGGCCACGTCGACCGCGCCACAAAACAACAAACCTTGCCCGAAGCTCTCGAATATCTATGGCAGGGCTATCCCATCGCAGGTACGAAGCACTGATTTGAGTGCGGTCACAGCGGAAGGACAGGATTAGAAACTCCGGCCTACAGCATTCGAATTGGGAGAATCCTGGGTTGTCTCCGGACAAGCAGTAGATCGGGGACGGATTCGAGGTTTCCGCTGTCTGCGCTGAACCAGGAACTTCGGGACCTCTCCGCCCACACTACTAGATGAGCGACGCGGGGACTTTGCGTGAAGCCAGAGCCCCCAACCGCAATGGGTGTTCCGGTATCGACCAAGGAGTTTTGCCGGGCATGCGGGATTTGGAGATATCAGCAAAAACGGCCCGGAGGGAAGGTTGAGCGCGTTAGGAAAGAGTGGCCTCATGGACACAAATTTGATAACCTAACGTGCCGTGGAACTCACATAACCAGATCGTGCCTTGAGAGGTCAAATGCAAATGCGCTGGATCGTCGCGCACCTACTGCTCCTTGTCGCGCCCAGCTTCTCGCCTGCGGAATCTGACTCGCGTCAGACTCTGCCCCCATCGACGGTCCCCATCCATTACGCGCTGGCCATCTCACCAGACGCCCCGAACCTGACATTCAATGGAACTGTGACAATTGACCTCAACGTCACCACCTCCACGCGTGAAGTTGTCCTGAATGCCAAAGGCCTCACTTTGGATCGGGTGACCATGGATGGGGTTGCGGCGCAGTCGGTCAATATGGATGAGAAGCTTGACCGCGCCACGCTGAAGTTTGCCAGCCCTCTTGCCGCTGGCCAGCACGAGCTTGCCATCAGCTATCACGGGCCCATTCTTCAGGGAACGTTTGGCTTCTTTGCTATGGACTATGGCAGTCCGGCTGGAAAGAGACGAACTCTTGCCACAAATTTCGAGCCGGCCGGTGCGCGCATGCTGCTTCCTTGCTGGGATGAGCCGGGGCTGAAAGCGACATTTTCCGTCGCTGTGGATGCGCCGAAGGATCGAATCGCCGTGTCGAACATGCCTGTCGCCAAGGTGACTCCGCTGGACGGCCAGAATCAGAGAGTCCAATTCAAGACCACCCCGAAGCTGTCTACCTACCTGCTTTTTCTTGGCGTGGGAGACTTCGAACGGATCCATCGCAGCGTTGATGGCGTGGATGTCGGCGTGCTTGTAAAGCGCGGAGACCTGCCCAAAGCCGACTACGCGCTCGGCCAGGCGACAGCCCTCCTGCATTACTACAACACATATTTTGGAATTCGCTACCCCCTGCCGAAGCTCGATCTGATCGCAGCTCCAGGAGACATCACCGGCGGATCGATGGAAAACTGGGGCGCGATTTTTTACTATCAGGATCACCTGCTGTTTGACCCCGAAAAATCGACGGTTGGCGATCGACAAACGGTCTTTTCGGTCGTAAGCCACGAAATGGCGCATCAATGGTTTGGCGATCTCGTCACCATGGCCTGGTGGGATAATCTCTGGCTCAACGAGGGTTTCGCGCGCTGGATGCAGACCCATGCGGCGGATGCGCTGCATCCGGAGTGGCGAACCGGCCTCCAGGCACAATGGATTTTCGAAGGCGGCAAACAGGCCGATTCCAAGCCCTCGACCCATCCGATTTTGCAACCTATCAACAGCGCAGCACAGGCCGAACAGGCATTTGATCAGATCACATACGACAAGGGCGCAAGCGTCATTACGATGCTCGAGTCCTACGTTGGACCGGAAACCTTTCGCCAGGGAGTAAGTAACTACTTGCGCGCTCACACCTACGGCAACACAGTTGACAACGACCTATGGAGTGCGATGCAGACAGTTTCCGGCAAGCCCGTTCTTGAGGTCGAGCGCGACTTCACGTCGCAGGAAGGCCTGCCGCTTATCCGCGTCACAGTCCAGGGTACGAAGTCTGAGCTTCACGTCAGCCGTTTCTATGATGACCCAGATTCTGCCTCGACTCGGACACAGTCCTGGCACATACCCATTGTGATTGCGATCCCCGGGCACCCAAATCAGATGTTGTTGTTGTCCAACAGCAGTGAGGTTGCAGCCCCGGCGCCAGTGGTCAACGCCGGGGCTTTAAGCTATGCACGAGTGTCCTACGCGCAGCCGCAGGTCCAATTGATCGCAGCTCGCATAGCTGAACTGCCCGCCGCTGACCAGTTGAACCTGATCAACGACGCCTGGGCTCTAGGCCAGTCCGGCTATGCGTCCGCCTCTGACTTGCTCGACTACATGAGTCATCTACCGCCGGGTGCTGATCCCATCGTATTGACCGGCGAATTGAACATGTTTTGGACTATCGACCAGGCCCAGCCCGCCACGCCCGCTCGTGACGCGTTTCACAAATTTGCGTTAGCTGCCTTAGAGCCCATTGGACTTCGCGTCGGCGCTGTTGCAAAAGCCAAGGAAGACCCGGCGATTACCAACATCAGGAGCCTGCTATGGGCCATACAGGCCCGGTTCGGCGATGCAAGAGCCCTGGATAGAGCAAAATCCCTCTACGCTTCCCAAGAAGGCTCCGCGGACGAGCGAAGAAGAGCTTTGCGCATCATTGCGCACGCCGCGGATCAGGCTTCTTTCGATGCGCTCCTCTCCCAGGCCCGGTCCACTACCGATCCCCAGGAACGCAGCCACATCCTGGACGCTCTTGCCAGCGTCGCCGATCCGGCGCTTGCCGCGCAATTCGTCAATGTGGCGCTCGGCCCCGACGCTCCCGCAGGCACTGCGCCTCAAATCCTCTCCGAAGCTGCCGCGGAGAATCCAGACTCTGTCTGGCACGCGCTGTCCGGCCATTTCGACGACCCAAACCTGCCCATCGACGACCAGGCGCGCGCTCGGTTGTTGCCCACGATCGCTGCAATGTCCGCGCAGCCGGAACGCATTACTGAGCTTCAACAATATGCCGACAAGCACTTGCCGTCGGACGCTCGGCAACAGGTAGGCGCCGCTGTAGCTTCGATTCGCCTCAATATGCGAATCCGGGACCGCGCCCTCCCGCAGATCGACGACTGGGTTGCACAGCATATGCGGGCTAATTCAGCGCCTACTCATGATCTGCGAGATGCCGAATCGCGAGCGGCCAAATAATGTTGCCGGATGGAGGCCTTCGTCAAAAGGCGCGAACCGCATGCGTTTTTGGAGGTCGACCTTCGCTTGCCGTACGAGCAACGGCCGCTCTGCAAATAGCGGTCGGTTCTTCCCCCGTCGCGCAGGCGTGAACAGCACTGCCTCAAAGCCATGCACAGTGCAATCGCGGGTGCGCCTGAAGGCGGCGCGGTCAGCGGAGTTAGCCCTGGCAAGCTCCGAGTGTTCACAGATCTGCTCGCGTTTGAACTTCGATTGGCGCCAACAGGCCGAGTCACGCCTTGAGCCAACACGTTGGTCTTTTCCCCGGTTCAGGGAAAGTAGGAGGCTGCTCGAAACTGAAGCCAGACATGGGCAGCGTTTTCGATCTTTCGGAAATCCAATCAGACCGCAGTTGAAGGTATCCAGTTATCGACGCGGCCTTCCCAGCTGCTTCACGCCTAAACCCCGCGGCTTGTGCGCTGGCGCAGGGGTGGCCGACGACATGCAAACCGGGTTTACCGTGCCCGGCAACGCAGAATTCAAATTCCGTTAACAGTACGTTAAAAATCGTCTATTGGTCCCTGCCTATCGTAAGCGGTATGACACGTATTCTAAGAAGCATTTCATTCACATTCTTGGCAGGCCTGATCTTCTTACTTAGTTCAAATATAGTGAGGGCGCAGTTTGAAGACGGCAGTGTGGTCGGCACCATCCACGACACCAGTGGCGCGATCGTCCCCAACGCAACCGTCTCCGCCACCAATGTCGGTACCGGAATCATCGCAAATACCACATCCAACTCTTCCGGAGAATACGAATTCCCGTCTCTCCGCGTCGGCACCTACACTGTTAAGGCAGAGGCCAACGGCTTCTCCGCCGCTGTCGCAGAAAACATAAGCGTCTCAGTCGCTGGCCGCACCCGCATCGATCTCTCGCTCAAGGTCGGCGGAGGCGAGAGCACCGTCGAAGTCACCGGCGTCGCCCTCCAGCTCGAGACCGAGTCCAGCCAGCGCGGCCAGACCATCACCAACTACGAGAGCGAAGCGCTCCCGCTCGTAAGCCGCAACTACTCCGACCTGCTCGCCCTCGTGACCGGCAGCCGTCAGGCGCCCACCGCTGCAACCACCAGCTCCATCAGCAGCCTCGTACGCCAGGGTGCTTACAACGTCAACGGCCAGCGCAGCATGTTCAACAACTACCTGCTTGACGGCATGGACAACAACGCCTACGGCGAGAGCAACCAGGGATTCGACAACCAGATCATCGCCATCGCACCCGACTCCGTCGCCGAGTTCCAGGTCGTGACCAACAACGAAAGCGCCGAGTACGGCCGTTCTTCCGGAGCCACCATCAACGTTGCCTCCCGCGCCGGAACAAACGCCTTCCACGCGACGGCATACGACTTCCTCCGCAACACCGATCTGAACGCCGCCGGCTTCTTCAAGCCCAACGTCGTCAGCAACACCGGCGGCGTCACCCCATTCAAAAAGCCCGCCTTCAACCGCAACCAGTTCGGCATGGACTTCGGCGGTCCAATTCAAAAAGACAAGCTCTTCTTCTTCCTCGACTATGAAGGCTTCCGTCAGAAACTGACGCCCTTGAGCGTCCTTACCCTGCCCACCCAGAACGAACTGAACGGCAATCTCGTAGTGCCTGTCCGGAACCCGTTGACCGGCGCCATTTATCAGGCGGGCACATCCATCCCGACTGCAGCCATGGACCCGGTCTCCGCGCAGATTGTCAGCTACTTCAAAAACATCTCCCTCCCAGCCGCGGGCCTCTCCACCACCGGACTAAACTCCAACGACTATTCCGTCCAGGCCCCCTTCACCGATAACGCCGACAAAGGCGACCTCCGTCTCGATTACCAGCAGAATCCAACCAGTTCCTGGTTCCTTCGCATCAGCGACCGCAAGGAAACCGGCGTCAACCACGTCACCATCCCGCTGCCCCTAGACGGACAGACCAACGGCACCATCCGCATCCTCGACCAGCAGGTAGCCCTCGGTTACACCCACCTCTTCGGCTCGAACAAAGTCCTCGACGCCCGCGTCGGTCTCTCCCGCACCAAGGCCGGAAAGTACAACCTCTCCATCGGTGACGACGCCTTCGCCATTCCCGGCCTGCCCTCGAATCCGATCGTCGCAGGCGGCCTTCCCTCCGTCGGCATCTCCGGTTTCAGCGGCTTCGGACGCCAAAGCACCAATCCCCAGTGGCAGAACCCGGCGCTCCTCGATCCCAAGATCAACTACACCTGGGTCAAGGGCAATCACTCCCTCAAGTTCGGCTACGAGTACGAACACATCTGGATGGCCGTCAACGACAACAACCCGCTCTACGGCTCATGGACATACTCCAGCGGCTACAGCCTCTGCGATGCAGCCACCTCGCCTCTCTGCGCAACCAACGCCAGTGGCGCCGCAGCTCCCACCGCTCCCGTATCCGACACCTACTGGGCCGACTTTCTCTTCGGCACCACCACCAGCTATCAGCTCGCGAACTACTACGTAGTTCACCTCCGCCAGACCCTCGACAGCGCCTACGCTCAGGACGACTGGAAAGTCAGCCCCAAGCTGACCCTGAACCTCGGCGTCCGCTGGGAGTACGGCTCGCCTTACACCGAAGAGAACAACAACATCTCCAACTTCGACCCCGTCTCGCAGACCGTCTTCACCACCACCCCCGGCGCAGTCGCAGGCAACGGCATCACCCCGGTAACCCACGGCGGCACCTACGGTAAAACGCTTGTCAATCCTGACTACGGCGACTGGTCGCCCCGCGTCGGCCTCGCCTACGCCGCAACCTCAAAGACGGCCATTCGCGCCGGCTTCGGCATGGGCTACGTCCACTACACCCGCGCTGGCTCGGGCGACATCCTCGGCATCAACGCCCCACAGGCGCAGTTCGCCGCAGTCACCCAGATCAAGCCAACCACCACTGACCAATGCTCTTCGCCGCTTCCGTCGGAGATCATCGCCGTCGGCAAGACCACTCCCAGCTGCTACGCCGCATCCAGCCAGGGATTCCCCTCCGGCCTCGTCACGTCCTTCAATCCAGCCACCGATAACATCACCTGGATCCCCAAAAACACCAAGGACAGCTACGTCGAGAGCTACTTCCTCAGCGTCCAGCAGCAGCTCGCCAAGAACTCCCTCATCGACATCGCCTACGTCGGCAACCACGGACTGAAGCTCCAGGGCTTCCTCAACGGAAACCAGAAGAACCCGGCCAACGGCTTCACCCGGCCCTTCGGCAACTGGCCCAGCGACATCACCCAAGCCCTCAACGAGTTCTACTCCAACTACAACGCCCTTCAGGTCCGCTACGAACAGCGCATGGTCGCCGGCCTCACCCTCCTCAACTCCTTCAGCTGGGAGCACTCGCTCGACAACGCCAGCGCCTCCCTCGAAGGCAACACCCCCTCACCCCAGGACGGCAACAACATCAAGGCCGACTACGCCCAGTCCGACTACAACCTGCCCCTCGCCAACGTCACCAGCCTCGTCTACGAGCTGCCCTTCGGCCACAGCCGCCACTTCCTCTCCGGCATCAACGGAGTCGAAGACGCCGTCATCGGCGGCTGGCAGATCAGCGCCATCAACACCGCGCAAGCCGGTACTCCGTTCAATCTCACCTACACCCCCAACGGCGCCCAGCAGGTCTCCCCGCAGATCTCAGCCACTTACCGCGGAGCCAACGAATACCGCCCTGATGTCGTCCCCGGACAGAAAGTCACCCAGGGTCGCTCCAACCGCGCCGCCAACACCGGCTACGTCAACTACATCAACTACGGCGCCTTCGTCCTGCCTCCTATCAAAGACGCAGCCGGCAACGTCCTCAGCCCCTTCGGCAACGCCACCCGCAATCCCGGACGCACCCCGGCCTTCTACGAAACCGACCTCGACCTCAACAAGCGCTTCAACCTGCCCGTCGAAAGCATGAAGCTCGAGTTCCGCGCCGAACTCTATAACCTCTTCAACCACACCAACCTCTACCTGCCCAGCACCATCAGCGGCACACAGGGCACCACCAGCTCAACCCTTGGCACTGGATCTTCGCCAGGAATCTCGTCAATCACAGGCGGGGTACCCACCGCTGGCGGCCAGATCTCCAGCACCTTCGAGCCCCGCATCGTTCAGTTCGGTCTCAAGCTGATCTACTAGCGGACGTTCGCGAATCGCATCTGCTCAACGCGGTGCGCGACATTCCAGGGAATTTGTCATCCTCGCGAAGCGAAGGATCTGCTTCACCAACAACACAGCCTGCGGCCGACCCGCAGGCTGTGTTTGCATCTCGACTTTCTTTCTGTAACTTCCAAAGAGAATCCGCCTTATTCACCGCGTCGCTCCCGCGTTTCCATCGCAAAGCCTCTGTAACTCCACCGTCGCTCCGATCTTCCTCGAAGACAAAACCGGCACCCTCGAACCCGGCAAATACACTAGATACGGGCGAATTTGAGCTAATATGAGCTAATATGAGCGGATATGGGCGGATATAGGCGGATATGAGTGTATAAATAGACGAGAGCAGCCCGATGATCAATATCGAAAGCATAGCCATCGACCAGGAATCCCTGGCTCTGATTGCCGAACTGGATGAATTCAAAGGTGCCTGGCGTACTCTGGCAAGCCTTGCGCCCGAGCGGTTGGGAGTCCTGCGCCGTGTGGCGACCATCGAGAGCATTGGCTCCTCCACGCGAATCGAGGGAAGCAAACTTTCCGATAAGGAAGTAGAGCAGCTGCTGGCCGCTCTCCAAATCCAGTCTTTCGAAACGCGCGACGAGCAGGAAGTCGCCGGCTACGCGGAGGTGATGGAGACAGTCTTCCAATCCTGGGAGAGCATCCCCATCTCCGAAAACTACATAAAGCAGCTACACCGAGACCTGTTGCGATGGAGCACCAAAGACGAGCGCCATCGCGGAGAGTACAAGACGCTGCCCAACAACGTCGCCGCCTTTGATCCGCAGGGAAAGCAGATCGCGATTGTCTTTGAGACCGCGACGCCATTTGAAACGCCCCGTTTAATGGAAGAATTGGTCCAGTGGGCGCAGGCGAGCATCGAGACCAGGCGAATCCATCCGCTGCTGATCGTCGCCATCTTCACCGTCGTGTTTCTGGAAATTCATCCATTTCAGGATGGAAATGGCCGTCTGAGTCGCGTTCTGACAACGATGCTCCTGCTGAAGTTTGGCTACAGTTATGCGCCGTACAGTTCGCTTGAAAGCGTGATTGAGCAGAGCAAGGAGAGCTACTATCTTGCACTACGCCAAACACAAAGAACCATCCGCACTGAAAGACCAGATTGGCATCCGTGGCTCAGATTCTTTCTCAGGGCGCTGCAGCAACAGAAGCGCCGCTTGGAGGCGAAAGTGGATATCGAGAAACTCTTCCTCGCTGCGCAGCCTCTCATAGCCGTTCAGATATTGGATGAGGTGCGCAAGAATGGCCGCGTCACCATCGGCCAGATGCTCAAGATCACGAACCTAAGTCGCAGCACCCTGCGAGATCACCTGCGCGCACTGGTCGAAAAACACCAACTTGTGCGCTACGGTAACGGCAAAGGCTCGTGGTACTCCCTCCCGTAACAAGCCTCAAAACAAGCAACTCCACCAGATCCGCCGATTTTTTTAAAAAAACCAATCGACGCATCGTCAAGCCGGTAGCTTGTTGCGCCGAATTTGTCCTTGACATCGGGACCAGTTCAACTGCCGGCCCTCTTGCACGAAAGAGTGGAGTCCGCTTCAGAAATTTTCAGAGTGTTTCAGAGCCGTCTCAGGACTTTACCGTCAGCGCGTGGGTATGGTGAATCTGCATTCAGAATTGCAGACTATGCGGAGGCAGGCAGCATGAGCGGCAGAAACACACACAGCAGAATCGTGAACGTAGCAGCGAGCTTTTTGGCATTGGGGGCAGCGACTGTTGTATTCATAGCTCCATTGAGAAACGTCATCGCGGCAAACAGTCAGGCGAATGACCAGCCGAAGGCCGCCTCTAAAGAAGAGGCCGCGCTCCCCGCTCCAGGATCGTACTGGATCGACTCAGACCACAGCTTCGCCTACTTCGGAGCACGCCACCATGTGGTCGGCCTCGTGCGCGGCAGATTCGACAAGGTAGGGGGAACATTGACGGTGTCCGCAGACCCGGCCGCCTGCACTCTCGACGTCCTGATCGACGTCGCCAGCATCAACACTCAGGTCGCCGAGCGCGACACAGACCTGCGCGGTCCCGCTTATTTCGACGTGGCAAAGTTTCCAACAATGACCTATCGGGGGCGCGGTATTCACCATACCTCTGAAAACTCATGGACGATGGACGGTTCACTCACCATGCATGGAGTTACCAGGACTGTCCCACTGACATTCACCTTCAATGGGCTGTTTCCAGATCCAAAGCCGGGAGTGCCCGCTCGTTCCACCTTCCACGCAACCGCAGCAGTGAAGCGGGCTGACTTTGGCATGGGCGCACGAGACAATCTCGCGGAACTCGGCGTTCTAACAACCCCAGACGTCGCCATCGAGATCGACGTCGAAGCAGACGCGGCCTCCCCAACTAAATAGGAGACTTCCCAGTCGATTGTCAGGAGAGACCGCGGTGCGTTTACGGAGGGAGCAGCAGCCTTCAGGCTGCTGAAATGCCGCAGAACAGCGCGGCGGCTTTAGCCGCGGGCCCTTACTCAATTCGCGCAACAGAAACCAAGGACCAATGAAGTATCAGAACAACCCAGCCGCCGTCTCCTCAGCCATGTAATCCACCACAGCCTTTAAGTCGCCGCCGGTCTTTTCAAATACGACCAACTGCCTGTCAGCGCCCGTCCCGGTTTCGAGAATGTTGTGGATATCATTGATCGCCCGGCGGCTCCCTAACTCATCCACCACCGGATCGATCAAAGCCAGATACTCTCGAATCAGATCCCGCTCCGGCACCTCTGCCTCTTTGCCAAAATCAATCAGCTTCCCATCGAGCCCATAGCGCACCGCGCGGAACTTGTTCTCCATCAGCAGAGGCCGCGCATACTGTCGAAAATCCTGATTGCGTTCATGCAGTCGATATAAGTACGCGGCAGTAGCCTGAATCAGCGCAGCCACGGCAATCGACTCCGAAGCACGCAGCGGAATATCGCAGGCCCTCACTTCAACTGTGCTGAAATACGGATGCGGCCGGATATCCCACCATATCTTCTTCCCGTTGTCGATGCAGTTCGTCTTGACCAGCAGATTCACGTAGTTGTCGTACTCCGAGTAACTCGCAAAGGCATCCGGAATGCCGGTCCGCGGGAAGTTCTCAAACACCTTCGCCCGATAGCCCTTGTACCCGGTATTCAATCCCAGCCAGAACGGGGAATTCGTCGTCAGCGCCATGATGTGCGGCAGAAAATACCGCATCGAATTCATGATCCGAATTGCCACTTCACGATCCTCGATCCCCACATGCACATGCAGGCCAAAGATCAGGTTGGATCGTGCGACCAACTGCAGATCCTTCACCACCTGCCGATAACGGGGATCAGGATAAATCTCCTGCGTGCGCCAATCTGCAAACGGATGCGTCGCGCCCGCCACCAGCGTAAGGTTATTCTCCCGCGCCAGCCGGATCATCTGCCTGCGCAGATCGTATAGGTCCTCGCGGGCACAGTCGACATCCTCGCAGACCCGCGTTCCCACTTCAACCACCGACTGGTGCATCTCAGCCTTGACGCGCTCCTCCAGCCGCATCTTTCCTTGGGAAAGCATCTCGGTGGCAATATGCGAGCGCAAATCCCGGGTCACAGGATCGATAGTCTGGTACTCCTCTTCAATACCGAGCGAAAAAGATGGTCGCATCGCATCTCCAATACTGCGTTTTCCGAAGCTTTCGCCAATTGTAATGCCGCAAATTATTTTCGCCTAATATTCGCTTTTTGCGCTATCATTTTCGTGTATCGCGATGAACCTATTCTCCCAACTCGAATTGGAGCCCACCCACGAGGAACTCTACCCCGGAGCCGTCCTCATGCGCGGTCTGGCTTTACCTCAGGATCGCGAATTCTTTGCCGCAATGGAATCCATCATTGCCGCAGCTCCGCTGCACCACGCCGTTACTCCGAGCGGCCTGCCAATGGGCGTAATGGTCACTGACTGCGGCGATTCCCGCGCCTTCGCCAACCGCTGGGACGCAGCCAACACCCCCGGTAAGCAGCCCTGGCCGCGGATGCCGCGCATTCTCTACGATTTCGCCATCCGCTGCGCGACCCGTTCTGGATTCCCGCTCTTTCGCCCCGACGCCTGCCACATCAACCGCTATCACGCAGGCATCAAACTCGGACTGCATCAGGATCGCCATGAAATCGATTGGAATCAGCCCATCGTCTCAATTTCGTTCGGACTGGAGTGCATCTTCCTGCTCGGCGGCCTGCAGCGCACGGACAAAGCCCGTCACATCCTGCTCGAGCATGGAGACGTCATCGTCTGGGGCGGTCCTTCGCGCATGCGCTTCCATGGCGTTCAGCCACTGAAGCCCGGCTATCATCCGCTCACCGGCCCCTACCGCTACAATCTGACCTTCCGCAAGACCGCTTAACTCGCAAAACAGAAGCGCTGGGCACGCGAAAGATTAAACCAGCGAAACCTCGACTTTTTCGGCCTTCGTTTTCTTCTTGGTGGGAGATTTCTTCTTGGGCTTCGCGTCGGCTGCAGAAGAACCACCCAGGAATGCCGACCAGCGCAACTCGGGAACATGCGGAGCCTTCTTCGCCTTCGCAATCGCCAGCGCCGCAACCTCCGAAACGATCCACTCGAAGTTCGCTTCCCCAACAGAATGCAGATCCGCATCCGGCGCCGGATTCATGAAATCGATCGCGTATGGAATGCCGTTTTCCACCGCGAACTCCACTGTATTCAAGTCATATCCAAGCGCCTGGCAAAGCTTCAAAGCATCCTCTTCAACCCGCTTCAACAGCTTCTTGTCGTACTTCGGCGGACAAAGAATATACCGTTCGTGATGTGGATTTCGCGGATCGTAAGGCATGATGTGAACCTTCTTCTGGCCCACCACATAGCACCGGAAATACTCTTTAAAATCAACAGCCTTTTGATAAAGCATGCAAAGATCGCGCGATTGGTCGTAAGCCTCAAAGAACTCCTGGCGATTGTGAATGTGGTAAACATCGCGCCATCCCCCACCGTCCACCGGTTTCATGAATCCATGTTCGCCAACATAGCTGAAAACAGAATCCCAGTTCAGCGGATATTCCAGGTTCCGCATCGAACGGTCTGTCGTGCCTTCGGGATGTTTCTTATGCGGCAGAATTACCGTCGGCGGAATCGCGACTCCCATTTTGTCGGCCAACGTGTAATTGAAGAACTTGTCGTCCGCAGACCACCAGAATGGATTGTTGATGATGATGGTGCCGTTGAGTGCGGCGTGTTTCAAGTAGGCACGATAGAACGGAATGTCGTGGGAAATTCGATCGACAATTACGGAATACGGCGGGGCTTTGTCGAGATGGACGGCGCCGGTTTCGACGAATTCGGCGGTGATGCCGTCGACGTGGAGTGAGTTGATGCGCTCCACGAGTGCTCCGGGAAAGCTGTTTTCCATTCCGAATAGAACGCCGATTTTTTTCATTCTGCCGTCCTCCGTTTTCTTAGTTTATGGCAAAGGGCTGAGCGGGATGGGCAATTTAAACTGTTGCAATTTTGGCTGTTGAACGGATTGTTCCACGTGGAACATTTTGGGCTTATTTCAGGGAGCGTGGCTGCGGAAGGCGCTGGAGCGGATGTTGTTTATTTTAATAAGGTTATAGAATGCGAAAATCTTAACGCGATTTGGGTTTCAGAGTTTCTGAGCCGAATCCGGGATATACGTTGGGATATCCCAGGCTCGTAGAGTGCTGGATTGGTCCTGTTTGGTTGACTGGGCAGTTGAATTGCGGCCAGGGGAAACCACCAGGATGGGCCTTGCCTTTGATTTAGAGTTTGGATGCTGTGGGAAGAGGGGCTTGGGATGGGGAGTTGGTTGGCGGGGCGGGATTGCGGATGGAGAAATGGACTTGCACGCGCGCTTCGGAATGCGGTGCTGATTTGGGTTGTTTGCGGGGTGTGTCTGGCATGGGGACAGGCTGGGATTCTGAACACGATTGCACGGCCGAATGATTCGACAGGTGCTGGCGGGGGCTTTCAGGCGAGGTTGGCGGAATATCGGGTGCGGGTGGTGGAGAAGAGTGCGCTGGGTGCGGTGCCGGTGATGGAGATTTATCGGAATGAGCAGTTGATGTTCCGGTTGCCGCTGGTTTCGGGGCTCTCTTCGGCTTCGGCTGAGGAACATCTATCGGGGATTACGTATGCGGTTCATACGGCTGGCGCGAGTGCTGCGGGATCGACTGCGCCGTTTGAGATTGAGGCGACGGCGAAGAGTTCGATCTGGAAGCGGCGGGAGTTTCATTGGCGGCTGTTTCCGGACCGCATCGAGTTTGAGCAGATGGCGTGGGGTGAGGGGAAGGTTGGCAAGTGTTACGTCTTTTCGCAGGGTCGTCCGGGGCGCTGGGATAAAGGGTTGAGCGATGGCGGGGCGTGGAATGCGACCGTGATGGCGGACCGGTATTGGAGTCCCGCGCCGAATCATTCGAATCAGTGGGAGTTTTCGATTGCGGAACCGCAGGTGGTGGGGTTTTCGAGCGGTGGACGGAGCGGGTCGGAGGAGGATTTTCGTCCGGCGCAGATGAACGATCTGTTCAGCCCTCCGCCGCTGATGATGGCGTTTCATCGAGGCGGGGAGTGGGCAAGTGTGGGCGTGGGTGCGGAGCCGGGGAAGTACGTTTTTCCTGCGCTTGAGTATTCGGGTTCGCGGTATGCGGGGGCGGCGTGGTGGGTGGATTATCTGGGATATCGCGAGTTGAGGGATGGTCAGGAGTTTCGGTCGCCGGTGGCTGCGATTCACTTTGGCTCGAGCGCACTGGATACGCTGGACAGTTATACGAAGTGGCTGAGACGCAGCGGGTTCGCAACGGAGGCGAGTTATCCGGATGTGCGCTGGCATCATCTGCCGGTGTTTTGCGGGTGGGCGGAGCAGACGACGAAAGCGGTGCCGTTTGGGAAAGCTCCGAATGCGGAGTCGACGCAGAAGAATTACGAGGAGTGGGCGCAGGAACTGGAGCGAAGGAGGCTCCCGGTGGGAACGATTGTGATCGATGACAAGTGGCAGAAGGGGTATGGGTCGTTCGATATCGATCGCGAGAAGTGGCCGGACCTGAAGGGCTTTGTTGCGGCTCAACATGCGAAGGGGCGGCATGTGCTGCTGTGGGTTCCTGTGGCTCATGCGGATGGATTGCCGGATGCGCTTTGCCTGCATGTGGAGGGCAAGTGCGTTGGCGCGGATGTTGGGAATCCGGCGTATGAGACGTTTTTGCGGGGGCAGATTCGCTACCTGGTGGAGACAGTGGGTGTGGATGGCTTCAAGGAGGACTGGGTGGGTGCGCCGACGGTTGCGGGGTTGAAGCTGGCTTCGGAGGTGGCGGGGATTGAGTTTGTGCGGAGGTTTCAGCAGATTCTGTATTCGGAGACGCATCGGTGGAAGCCGGATGCGATGGTGGAGACGCAGACGACGAATGCGGCGTTTCGGGATTCTACAGATGTGCTGCGGCTTAACGACATCTGGTATGCGACGCGGGATGTGGTGGGAGTGATGCGCGAGCGGGCGAGGATTGCGCATATCTCGGGGTGGGAGGTGGTGGATACGGATAACGCCAGTTCGACGACGCTGGCTACGTGGTGGGAGTACATGGAGGCGCAGCCGTCGATTGGGGTTCCGGCGCTGTATTTTCTGCACAGGACGGAGTCGACGCTGGAGGAGCCGGCGGAGTGGCAGTGGGATGCGCTGGGTGGGATTTGGCGGGAGTATATTGCGCAGTTGCCGTGGGCGCCGAGCCTGCGTTAAGTCACGGCGCGGGGATTGTGGTATCCCACCCATGGTGCAAAATACGCACCATGGATGGGGCACCCGAAGGCTGGTTGGGAGATGAGATGTGGTATCCCACCCATCGTGCAAATTGCGCACGATGAATGGGGCACCCGAAGGCTGGTTGGGAGATGAGATGTGGTATCCCACCCATGGTGCAAATTGCGCACCATGGATGGGGCACCCGAAGGTTGGTTTCGTCATGAAGTGAAGACGGGTTAGGGATGGGCGAGCTTTTGAAGCTGGGCGATGTGGTTGAGGTCGTGGCCGGCCATGGTTTCGATGATGGTGGCGAAGGTCATGGTGCCGCGTTCTGGGTGGGTTACGGTCTTTGTGGCCGCGGTTGGCGGGGCGTTGCGGATGAGGATGAGGTTCCATTCGCGCATGGCGGCGAAGGCGGCGAGCGCCTGCTGCGCGGTGATGCGCGGATAGTTGGCGGCCCATTTTTCCTGATCGAAGGGCTGGAGGACGTGGTGCTCCTCGGCGAGGGTCTGGCGGAGACGGAAGCCGAAGGCTACTTCGCAGTCGGCGAGATGGCAGAGGATTTCGGCGGGGGTCCATTTGCCGGGCGCGGGTGAGACGGCGATGCGGTCGGGGCCGATGGCTTCGGCCAGGGATTCGAGAGTCGCGGGAGTCGACGCGATGATTTCCGCTACGGGACGGCCGTCGATGAATTTGGCGTAGGGGTTGAGTTCTGGCATCGGGTCTCCGGTTTTATTGAATGATTCGAAGGTAGTCTCGAAGGTTCCCTAGAAGGTACCGAAGGAAGCTGCGTCGGGTCAATGAAATGCTGATTTGTTTCACTTAGTGCGTGGCCAAAGCGCGCATCTGATTAGAATTGGTCGGTATGAAGCCGAAGGTATACATCAGCATCGGGAGCGCTGCTCTGCCGGAACAAAAGGCCGCGGCAGAAAC
>Ga0302319_10007627_pt1 | contig 21260 bp, 21 predicted proteins | sample Bog_T0_2_FD_203319 | JGI IMG/M metagenome (GOLD analysis project Ga0302319, IMG submission 203319) | Peat permafrost microbial communities from Stordalen Mire near Abisko, Sweden - Bog_T0_2 | ecosystem: Environmental > Terrestrial > Soil > Wetlands > Peat | place: Sweden: Abisko, Stordalen Mire... | reverse complement strand
GAGGCGGGAAGCTCCTGGAGATGGCGCATCCGGCACCAATCCTCGAAGTCGCGCCAGTCTGACCGGTAGGCTCTTAAGGTTGCAGGCGCCTTGGCGAAGGATACGAAAGCCTTCGCCTTCAGAATCAATTCTTCTAAGCTGGCTGCCTGAGGAACAAGAGAATAACTATTAGACTGCATGGTTGGCGTCCTTTCGAATGGACACAGTTGTGCGGGGTTCCGAGGTCATCGAAACCGGTGTTTGAGATCACGGTTGTGTGGAAGAGGAGGGCTATACGAGACAGGGAACTAATTGAAGCGGGGGAGACAGGTTGCAGGGGTGAGAACAGAGGTCGAGCCCGGCGGGATATCTTTGCGGGAAGAGATCTGAATCGCGCGCAGACCGTCTCGCGCGAAGGCATCGAGCGTTATCAAGGTGTGTCCATGTCTCTGAGTATGGGAACGCTACTGTTCGCAAGACAGGTTTATCTATTTGTCATTGTGCGGACGGGCAACGAATCCCCGGAGTTCCGTCAACATCTCTTTTGACAAAGGACCGACGCTTCGGACACCTTCGTGTATGACCCGGAGATGCCAGCAGCGAAAAGCCTGGGCATGATCCTTGAGGAGGCGGATCCCACGGTCAAACTCGAGGATAGTTTGCAAACTGGCGGAGGGCCCGAGGCGAAGCGCCACCGTTCGAGAATCGATGCGAAAAAGAAACCCGATCGAAGTCTCGTCGATGGCTGTACCCGCTTGTATTGACAACATCGATGCAGCAGACCGCATGAATGCGATGTGGCGCGTTCCCGCAACTGTGTTCTCGCCAAGTCCTGAGGAGGTGCAAGCGCGGATTGCGTCGAGCAGATCCGACAATGTTCTGATACGAATTGCACCAAACTGATATGTTGCCCAATCATCTGCCATAGATTACCTCCTGTAATCGGGTGTTAAGTCGGGGCTGAAGGTCCAGATGTGTGCCACGACCGAGTGGAGACTTTCTGCAGTCGGGGTCAAGCCGAGATGACAATCTCAATCGGCACCGGTTTGTTGGGATTGTTAGTTCGCTTTTGAGGGTTAAGCCGGGACGGATCTGTTCTGTAGTAAGAAGGACCTGGGACTGGCGGATTCAAGCTATCGGGTGTAGTGCCGCGCTCACCCTCGTTCGAGTGCAGGTCAGTAAACTGGCGATGACGCTGGGTGGGCCTATCTCAATCCACTAAAGTCCTCGACAACATATATTTCGGGTGGAAGATTTAACGCTAAGCGCCAATGCGCGACAGTGACGAGTTGGCAAGTTATCGTGCCAGCTGTATTTGCGGGCTGTGCCTTGAAAAGAGTCTATTGATCATGACGCCGAGTTGCCGCAGCGCGCGCGAAATCCGAGTATAGGTCCGGCGGTAACGCCGGGTTCGAGAATCTCCTGCAACTCTTAGAGTCGAATCGCTTCGGCCGTCTTGGCGGAGTCGGCTTGCCGGAGCAAGGCGAACCACCTCTGCCATCGGGCTGTTCAGATGAGCTGCTGTTGCCTCAGACTCGCATACAATCTCCTCGATCGGTTCGGGTCGATTATTTCGACCATTGCCGATATCGCTTCCCCTTTCTATCCTTTGATCTCCTCGGGCGGCAGGCTTCAGCAGATCGACCTGCGGTGGAATGGCGCGTATTTCGTGAAAGCGGTGAACACGACAGTTATTTCCTGGGGACTTCGGACTCAAAGGAGATATCGCAGAAAGGCTCGGTCTGAGACCGGGTTGGAGAAATCGGGCACTGAATTCCCTTGATCAATAACACCCCTCTCAAACCCCTTCAAGAACCGAACTCCATCACACAAGATCGAGTAGCCGGACCCCATTTCTGAGGCCCGGCCCTCTAAGAACCGGACGTGACAGTCTCCCGTCATCCGGCTCAAGCACTTCGAACGCCTCTTGGAAGGAGACGCGGTTTGGATACAGAGATACGTAGACGATGAACCCTGTCATGGCACTCGGGATGAAGTAAGACACAGTTAGCTGCGCTGGTTGAACCACCCATCGTGCGAGAGACGCAATAGTGCAAGCGCCAGCCCGAAACCCGGGTGATTTTTATATTACAAACAGGGCAGAGACCGCGCTGTTCATACCAGAGAAAGCGAAGGATACGTGTACCCCGAAACGATTCCCGCATATGAGCTTCTTCCCGTCTTTCGAAGTAGGTCTCATAGGCAGGGTCGTAGGGATTCGCGTCGCCTTGTATTTTCGTATGTCGCTTGATGGGTGTGCTGCTGGCGCGTAGAAGCCAGATCTTGCTTGGCTGTCCATCGTCAGACCACGTCTCGCCGAAGAACGACCAGTTCTGTCCGCTGTGCTGTGCGAAGTACTTCTGTTTGCGCCAGCGCGCGGGCTTCCCTGGGTGCCTCCGTCGTGCCCATCGCCATAGGCTAGAGAAGATTTCATGATCCACGCGTGTAAATGTGGATTTGTTCATGGTGTGCCGATGATAATTAGCCCAACCTCGTATCTTGGGGTTGAGTTGCCTGATCAGATCGGCGGCAGATGAACCCAGGGCGGCTTTGATGGTTCTACGGATGTCGTCCAAGAAGCGTTTCACGTTCTTCTTGGAAGGCTTAATACGTCGCTTTCCATCAGGGTATCGACGCACGTTTTGTCCGAGAAAATCGAAGCCTGTTTCCACATGCGTGATGATTGTCTTCGTCGGAGAAAGCTCAAGCCCTCGTTCTCGCAGGAACTGTTCGATTAAGGGTTTGACTTCTCTTTCGAGCAGATCTTTCGACCTGCCAGTGACGATGAAGTCATCCGCGTAACGGATGAAATTCACCGAAGGATTCTTGTTGCCCAAGGACTTGAGCGGCCTCGATGGATATTTCTCTTTCAAGAGTCGCTCCAGTCCGTCCAGCGCCATGTTGGCGAGCGCCGGGGAAGCAATACCTCCCTGGGGAGTTCCTTCCGTTGTTTCGTGAAAGACGTGTTTATCCATGTACCCGGATTTCAGCCACTTCTGGAGAATGGCCCGGTCCATAGGGATATGAGCCACAAGCCAGTCATGGGAAATCCGATCAAAACAGCTTCGGATGTCGCCTTCCAGGATCCACTGCGTGTTTGCGTTCGTCAGCGCATTGAAGCACTGTTGGATCGCATCTGCACAGGACCGTTGCTGACGAAACCCGTAGGAGTTTTTGTCAGCAGTGGTTTCCGCAACAGGGTCGAGCGCGAGCAGATGCAATGCCTGCATGGCTCGATCGATCATTGTGGGGATACCGAGAGGCCGCATCGTTTTGCCATCTGATTTCAGGATGTAAACACGTCGCAGGGGTTGAGGTTGGTACCCCCTGCGTTTGAGTTCATGGGCTGCCCATGTTTTCTTCTCTGGTGTGTCCCAGATTTCTCGGTCCACACCGGGGGTTTTCCTGCCATCGTTTTCCGTCACTCGCCGTACGGCAAGAACCTTGCCGCTGTGCGAGTGGGTCAGCAAGCGTTGCAAGGCTCGCACCCTGCGCGACGCCTTGCGTCGCGGCATGGGCGACCTTACTTACAGCCAGGTACGCGACAACTTCGAGCAAAGGCAAGCGACCTGCGAGTTCCAGCGCGCACCCGGCCAGAAGCACGACACCGGGCGGCAGTTCACCACCCGCGACGCCATTGCCGAGGAGCTTGCGACCATCAAGCACATGCAGCAGGGGCAGTCCACAGTCGAGCCAATCATGCGCCAAGAGGACGCTGCCGCCTACGCATGTACTCGCGAATTCCTGAATCCGTCGCAACAAAAGGTCATAGAAGAGGTGCTCGCCTCACAGGACCGCATACATGCGCTGCAGGGGTTGGCGGGCAGCGGAAAAACCACGACACTTGAGGCCGTCCGTGAGGGCGCGGAGCGAAATGGATATGTCGTCGAGGGCTTCGCTCCCACAAGTCGAGCTGCCGGCCAGCTCCGGGACGCCGGCATTCAGGCCGACACATTACAAGGTTTTTTTGGCGCGGGGAAGCGTGGGGCGGAACGCGGGCGACCCCAACGCCCGGCACCTTTATATGCTTGACGAATCCAGTCTCGCCAGCACCAGGCAGATGCAATCATTTCTCGAAGAGGTTGGGCCGCAGGACAGAGTTTTGCTCGTTGGCGACACCCAGCAGCACCAGGGCGTCGATGCCGGAAAGCCCTTCGAGCAGATGCAGGCTGCCGGAATGCGGACATCGCAGCTTGACCAGATCGTGCGCCAGAAAGACCCGGAATTGCTGCGCGCCGTCGAACATCTTTCCCGCAATGAGACGGCCACCGGCATTCAACTTCTTCAGCAGCAGGGCCGGATTACCGAGATTCCCGACCGCCAGCAACGCATCGAAGCCATCGCCAAGGATTATGTCGCACAGCCGGAGAACACACTGGTAGTTTCGCCCGACAACGCCAGCCGCCGCGACATGAAAGCGATGCCCATCAAAGAAGGAGAGGAGGAGCGAGAGAAATTTGCTCAGTTAAAGAGAAGGCTGCTGGTCTGGAAGATTGTGCTGACGGTGCCGTGCTCGCCTTTCTTGACCTTGCGGCCAAGTTGGTTCCACGCATACAGGCCAGCAACGCGGGTTGCGTCCGGCTTCTGCCGTGCAATCTCCAGAATGTTGCCAAAACTGTAATTGTGAAACCTGCCCATTGCGGTGAGGTAGGCGGTGAGGGCTTCGGAGTGTCCCTGCTCCAACTGCTCAATCAGGGCTTGCACATTGGCCGCGATTACTTCTTTCGCGGTCTGCTTCTGCTGTTTGTTGTTCGTGGTGGACGGGTTCCCGCGCTCTACTACCAGACTGATGCTGAACGCTTCCCCATCCTCGCGTTGGTACTGATCTTGATGATTTCCAGTGCGTGGGCGCTTGGCGGCTTAGCATTCTTTGCAGACCGATACCGGATCCCAGTACTGACTATGATGATTGTGTTTGCGGTGGCGCCGCGATTGCTGCATTGGGATGCCGGCAAAGAGGAACATTATCTTTCAACGACGCAGAGGGTGGAGAGCTTTGATTTGCCTACGCCGGGAGAAATTCTGAAGGCGAGGAGCGATGGCCGTCCTCTGATTGTAATTACGTCGACTGGAGGGGGCATTCATGCGGCGGCGTGGACGACGGCGGTGCTGGGGCAGCTTGAAAAGGAGTTTGCCGGCGGCAAGATACAGGAAGTGTTTCACGATCATGTGCTACTGCTGAGCACCGTTTCAGGAGGGAGTTCAGGGCTCTATGCGTATTTGCGAGAGCTCACGTTAGCTAAGAACAAGGGCAATGCCGACTGGGACCGCATGGAGACGGCGGCGAGTTGCTCGAGCCTGGAGGCGGTGGGATGGGGGCTGGTTTACTACGACCTTCCAAAGGCGTTTGTGCCGGTCATACCTTATTGGATTTCACCTTCATCGGGCGCAGGCGATCTGGCCAAGACCCCGCTCGGAAAAGACCGCACGTGGGCGCTGCGAAGGGCATTTGCCCGAAACCTCGACGATCCGTTCTGCGCACTCCGTCCGAACACCGGGCGGAACATTCCGATGAAGGAACTGGAGGCGGTTGAGGATTTGAACAAAGCCAGTGAGACGGGTTTGACTCTGATGAGTTTGCCGGCCAAGAATGGCGCGTATCCTGCCATCAGCATGAACACGACGTCAGTGGAGGATGGTGAGCGGTTTCTGCTGTCCAACTACAGAATCCCAGACGACGTGCAACCAGAGCCGGGGCTGAATTACCGTGCGCGGTCATTCCTGGCGACATTTGGGCCGCGACCGGACTTGCCCTTGGCTACCGCGGCTCAGATGTCGGCAACATTCCCATATGTTTCATCGCAGGCGCGTGTGCCGCTGGTGCTGGACAACGCACAGAACAGTGTGCACTTTGCCGACGGCGGCTACTACGATAACGACGGTACGGCAACGATGATCGAGTTCCTGCGCTACGCGCTCACGGCAAAGGACGTAAATGACAAGAGTCCGGCGGGCAAGGTGCGAGTTTTGCTGATCGAGATTCGCAACAGCGACGAGCTTGCGGGTGGGCAGGGCGACAAGCCGCCGGATCACACGTACGATTCGAACGGCAACCCCGAACTGCTGTGGAACTTGTTCGATCAGGTTGCGGGACCACTGGAAGGATTCTGGAATGGTGGGCACGAAAGCGGCACGGCGCGGGACCAGGCGGGGCTGGAGCTGCTACAGCACGCCTACGGAGCACAGCTTGAGTTGCACGCAATAGTGCTCGGAGATACTTGCGCACGAACAAGGGCGAAGACCGACCCGCTGAACTGGTCGCTGACGCCGGTGCAACAGAATGAAGTGGTGCAGACGTCCGGCGAAGACGCGATGAAGAAGCGCTACGCGAAAGCAAAGGAGTGGTTCGAAGCGCCGGCGAGTGCGTGGGAGCATGCCACGACCGTTGAAGACGCATTGCCGAAGGCAGACTGCAAAAGTCAGTGAAGCAGGCTCATTCTCCGCGCAACGGGCTCCAGCGCCTCAGGGGCGATGTCGAGTCGCGAGTGCGCTCCTTGGTCACGATTAGTCGGATGCGCGCATTGCCTTCGGATAATCGGAAACGCGATGCCCGTTTCCATAAAACCTTCGTCGAAAAGCGCCCGCGAGAACTCCATCGCATCCAGTCCGTCGCTGACGATGAGATGGGCGCGATCGGCGTCTGCGATGTGCCAAGGTTGTGGAAACGAACTGGAACAGATTCAGTTTCTCCCTGGCCAGGCTTCTGTCCAAACAACCGAGCGCTACTTCGGAAGCAAACAAAAGCATCAAGATGCGGTGAATCATCAAATTGGAATTTCGGTCGCGAGCGACATCGATCGAAATGTTTTAGGCGTTGCCGTTTCTGATGTTCGACGAAAACTAACCGAAATCCGTAGGAGATCTCGTCTAGTCAAACGGGTGGTATCCAAGTGAAAATCGGACTCACAGTATCCAATGGAGAAGGCTCGCGATTCAGGACGATCTCTACCATCGTCGTCGTAAAAGGGTGAAACAGGGAATCGTTACCATCGCCAAGACCGCTCAAGTCGATCTCCACAGGCTTGGCAAGTGGCCCCATTTTTGTTCCCACATCATCGCTTCCGTAACCTTGATAGGCCATGAGATCTGTCCCTGTCGAAGCATGAATCCGTACGCGCAACGGAACCTGCCCTCCGCAGATTCCTTCTGGAAGCCGAATATGAAAGCAGCGGAAGCTCGGATCAGCCGCATACGCATGAACATCCGTATACATTTCCTGAAACGCAACCCAGTCGTCTCCATTCTTTCTCAGAACTTCAATAAGGTAGTCCGTCACAGGATCACCGCGCTCGTCGCGAGTATGGACAACAAACTGTTGCCAGCCCTCGATCGGATTTCCAGCTAAGTGGAGCAGGTGACCAAAGTAGGTTTTCAACGCCCCCACAGCGCCCCCCGCATCCCTCCCTGGGTCAACCAGCATTTTCTGCTCCGCTGGCTCACCGTATGCCTTCGCACGGCTCAGCCAAGCTTCATGAGCTTTCCCATCCCCCACCGAAAGAAAATCAGCGATCAGCTTCACCATCCCATCCTCTGGATCGCTGATCAACGTACCATGATCTCTCCCCTCAACGGCAATCAGCGGAATATCCAATCGATCAATCGCCCACGGAGTAATAGAGGTTCGTGACGTAGGCTTCCCGTCAGCTCCAATCGGTGTGCGCGTCAGGTCGATCGTGATCTTTCGGGTATTCAGACCGCAGCCCGCCCAGCGAACTGTTCCATCCGTCCCGGGATCATTGGCCACACTGGCCAGTCCATCATATGGCTGGTTGCCAATGAACACAGATACGTAAGGAGTATCATCCCCCTTGCCGTAATACGGAACCGAACCGACAAGATCGTTGAGAGACAGATACCACGTGAAGCTGCCTCCCAGTTCCAGCCCATCTAGAATCTTGTTCCCCGCATTCAGAAAGTCCGGCCCTGGTGTTTTATCTCCTTTCACAAGTGCGCCCAACCAAGTGCGCCCCTTATGCGCTTGCGGCGAGCCCCATGTTGCCGGTGCAAGTCCAATCAAATGCTTCAGTTGCTTGAGCCGCTGATTTGAACCCACAGCTGCCCCATAATTGGTGAGCCATGACCGGACCACAAGCATCCCAGTCGAATGTACGATCGCATCAAACTCTTTCGCGTTATTTAGTGCAGGATGCATCCGAAAGGCTCGATCAAGTCCTTCAGCAATATCCTTAATCGTGATCTCGTTATTCAAAGACACGTAATTCCCGATGTTGAAGTCAACTGGCTCAGTTCCGCTCTCTTTAAGCGCACCTGAAAGAGCTTTGCGAAGCGGCAAAAAATCCAATCCATCGGCCGAGTAGCCGTGGATGAGTAAGAGTGGGCGGTTCATGAACCCTCCTGACCTCGGGCCGAATTTACAGGCTAACTTCTCTAGCTCTGCATTCCGTGAAACATTGCGAAACTCACTACTTCAAGACTTGTAGGCTCGGTTGGATCAGACGGAATAAGTTCCCGCCCACGTCCGGAAATTGATATGCCAGCCAAGTGAGCACCGGCGCGGTGCCAAATGTGACAAGCCGGAGGTAAAAATCGAAGCCCAGTTCATTTGCATTCGTATCCGTAATTCGGCTCAGAATGGGATCGCGATGCATTTGCGCAAAGACCCAGATAATTCCCGAACCCAGCAACAGCAAAAGGCCCGTAAATGCTGCATCGACCCACCTTCGTGGTTGAAATGGATATGAATTCCAAGCCACAATCATCAACACAAACGCCGCTGAGACAAAGACGATCAAATAGCGCATGTTCACTAACACCGCCCGAATCAGCGACACATAGCGAATCGCCAGAAATTCCTCGGCCACCCGAATATGCATCGGCTCTTCCGCAATTGTGCTCGTGTGCAGTGAAATCGAGTTACGAAAATCGTTTATCCCTTCGTCCTTCGGCGAGCGATGAGCCTTGATTGGAAGTTCTTCGATATTCTCGCTCTCAACCAAACCAGTACGTATATCCTCCCAATAGGGCACGAGGACGCCGCCTAAAAGAGCTTCGCAGAACGCTCCATATTGCATCTCGATAGCGTGCATATGATTTAGGCCAGATTGAGGGTTCCCCGTGATCGACTCCATAGTCTTGTGAATCGCGCTCCGATCCATTTCAGAGAGGATCGGAACACCCCCCGCATCCATGCTTTTCTTGCCCCAACTATCAAGAAGATGTTTTATCTCGGCATTCTGCTTTTCTTGAGAGACGGCGGCAAGAAGTTGTTCGATTTCCGTATTTAGTTCCTTGCTCACGAGGTCAATCTTTTCCCTTTCACACCCTTTGCCCGCAGGAAAGCCTGCCAGCAAATCGGGATCGTGGCACATCTGGCGAATCGATTCCGTAGAGCGCGCCATATCGAGCCACTGCTCAGACAGGCCCCCTTGCCGCATCATAGCCATCCATCCAGTTCCCTTAAGACGTGTAAATGCATAGCGAATCGGCCTTTGCTCGAGTGGTTGCAGCAGTCCTCGCTTTAGCGATCCCCAGATCAGTACAACACGGAGCCAGCCTGCCAGAGCTATCATAATGAGCGGGTAAAACAAGCTCGCGACCAAGAATTCATACACTGTTGGGAATTCGTTTGTGTGCCATAGAAACCGATCTAGGCTCTGCACACGAGTCACGAAGACAACTACGCAAAAGACAGTGAGGTAAAACAGAAACAGCCACGGTGCAAGCCACAACGCCGGCCGTCGAATTAAGCGCTTGAACCAATCCCGAGTGATCAACAGACAAGTGATATTGGAGAAGAGACAACTATCCATGAGGCCGCTTGACGATGAAAGTTCACCATCGCTGACATAAAGCGGAAGTGGGGAATTGCCCCTAACATTGCCTGGCAACCATGGCCTGTTCTTCTTAGAAAATCGCAGCCGTAAAGTCTGACATATAGCCCAGATATACCATCCAATTAGAATCAGCAGAACAGGCGCCAGCGGCGAAACGCCGCTCTCGATATGAAGGCATCGGTAGCTGAAAAGCGGCCCAACAAAGCTATGTTTTCCATTTACAACCTCAGTGTGGCAAATACGTATCCAAAGAATTGGGATCAGCACCAAAGTAATCCATGCCACGAAACTGAAGAACCAAGGCAGATTCTTATCTAAGGTGATGCGAATCTTCTCCTGGCAGGAATGCGCCATTTTGAACTCTTTACTTGCGTCCTGCCACCTAAGGTATTGCAACGTCTTCTTAACTGTCACTACAAGTGCTATAACAGCAGTCCCAATTGTGAGTAGACTGAAATCGACGCTCTCCCAGTTCGGATGCAAAAAGCGGAATGTCGGGAAGAGGGGATAAGCTGTTACAAACGCCATGCAGAAGAGCATGATCGTTCCGATGTGGATATACATGGCCCTTCGGTGCCGGTGATCGCCCTGCGGAATAGCCAGGTCCCGAGTGTAGGGTGACCAATAATTCGGAAACGACACAGCGAACGAATGAACGATGCAAAGAAACGAGATTACAACACAAAGCACATACCAGCTGAGTGCCGGATACCGGTAAGGGCGGGTTTTATAGTGTTCATTCGAGAAGAGAAAAAGCAGCTCAATTTTCTCAAGCAAACCAACAGTAGAATTGCCTGAAGATGTAGGAACCGAAGTCTCCGGTGTGCACTGCTTGCTTGCTGGATAACCTTCGATCGTTGGAAGAATTTTGTCGGAATCGCTGGCGCACTCGTTCACCAAGGCCAGCGGATAATATCCATCGGTACCAATCACAGTCGCCCAAAGCGATGCATGTTGTGAACTTCCCGGCTCGATCGGATTTTTGTAGTTTGCCAGCCGAGGAGCTTCCTTGCCGTCCGAAAATGTATAGCTCGCTGCGTTGAAATATGCTTCGGTAGTGTAATCCGCGAAAGCACGAACCGGTTCTCCCGGGCCAAGTGCAGTTGTCAGACTGGTGAGTGGGTATGCAGTGAATGTCAATGTGCCGACGAATGGCGCATTTTGCGTTTCGCGCTCAAACAGAAGGTCAGAGCCAAAGAAAACCAGCTGGGCATCGGGGCAGGCGCGGTGCAGAAACTGTGCTAGAAATAATTGGTCCAACACATCGGATGCAATGACCACGATGAACTGGGCCCGGTTGCGCTCCAATTGGCGACCAATCGTCATCAACTGTGCCTCCTGCGAGAGAGGTGTATGTTCCGGCGAAAACTGTGGAACGCTGTCATCCGCTCCAGGATCCCGCAACGAAAACGAGAGAAATGGACTCGGTACGGCTTTCGGTTCTGAGCTCTGCTGTGAGCTGAAATCCGCGTGCGCATTTCGCAATAGAGATATCTCGCGTGGAAAGCGAATCAAGATTGGATTGAGCGACGGATCCTCATCTTCTGCGGCACACTTTTCCTTGGACTCGAGACAGAGGTGAGAACTCACATCTCCGAAAACTGTACCGTCCTCGACAAGGATTGCCAGTCGGTTTTCAGAATAGCCAGACTGGTCTATGAGCGACCTAAGCTGTTCAGTTTCAAAGTGTGTGTTCTCTTCAAACGAAATATACCGAAGATGAGGATCGGACTTTGGGCAGAAAGTATCTTTCCCCTTAGGAACGCAGGAAACAAGGTCGCCAAGTAAATGACTCGCAACCAGTGTCGATGTGGCCCCGGCGATGCTAATTACATCGATCTTCTCTGGAAACGTCGTCCCGGACTGCGCCCGTGCTCTTTCGATCCCCACCCGTAAAGATGCTGCCGCGCCCGAAGAATTCGGACCGATAATCGCAAGTTCTTTCTCCGATGTCATCGAAAACGTTGTGTCGCTCGCAGTCCTGGCGAGGTCGGCCTCGTATTGAAACGCACGGTTCAGTTGTGCGCCGTCCATTCCAAGGATCGGTGTATACGCAACGAGGAACACATAAAGGACTCTCGAATAAGCAGTCCAGGGATAATTAGCCTCACTAAGCTTTTGCGGATCATACTTGAAAATGATCAACCCAGGCTGTCGCTCTCTTGCCGCATTCTCATCGGAACCCTCTTTATCCCCGGACACACCCACGGGGAGCGATCCGCCATGTTTCTTCCACGGCAGCCAGTAATAGCTCGGTACAAATCCGTTATCGCCTGCCGCTTGCACCAATGCATCTACGCTTCGATCAAATTCCAACGCTAGATGTGTATGCACCGGGTCGGGGATTGCTGCAATGATCGCGTGAATCTCCGGCTTCATATTGTCCTGCAGTTTTTCAGGTATTCCCCAGCGCGCCAACGACGGTTTCAGGACCTCGGTGGGATTGGTATCATCGTTTCTGGTCCCGTTGGCGGCACACCCGGGATCACTTTGATCAGTCTGTGCGCTAACTTCGGACTCGACATTTAATGCTTTCTTGGTTTTGATGTCATAGCCTTTACCTTTAACGGAGATCGACACTGTGGTCCCCGTAGTTGCCGATTCGACCTCAATGCCTCTCGCTGGCTCCCAATACCGGCAGGATGCGGTCCAGGGGCCCTCTTCGGTCTTGCCGCCACTAACTGTCGTACCCGATGTTGCCAACGTTGGGGGATGAGTTGGACCCACTTCTGGCGAATTCTGGCCAGTGGAATGTATCAGCATTCCAGCGGCGAGAATTGCACCGACAGTAGCGCTCTGCGCCTTGTTCACAACTATCTCCTCCATCCGTCCGAAAAGGTAGCTCGCATGAGGGCGCTATGAGCGTCCGCAATTCCAAGGGTTTATCGCCCGCGGGATTCTCTTCGTTGTACGGGCAATCGTCCAGTCGGCTCGAATGGGGACATTCCTGTGTGGAACAAAAGAAGTACCCATAGTAAGGTCAGACCTTCCAATTTCGTTAAATGCCGCTTTGCATGCCGATAGCATAGCCTGCCTATCCGCCAAAAACTGCGGAGGTACTTGCGCACATTTCCCATCCAAGAACTGCTTGGGAGTGCATAGATAACACTTGCTGGCTTGCGGGTGGTGGCAATTGTGCAACTCGCGTTGCTTCAATGCCGATTGTCATGTGAATGGGAAACAAGGTAAACGTCCCATGGATGTACTTCTATGTCAAGCATTTTCTGGAAATCTCTCCCAAGAGTTAAATCAGTCTGCTATCGAGTCGAAAAGGTACCCAGAAGGGGTGAGTAGTTTATATATATCGTCAGGGTAAACGGTATTGTCGACTTAGTTAGCGATAGACGCCATTCCTTCCTTAGCTTGGGTCAGGTTCCAATAACAGGATCGCTTCGATTTCAAAGTGGGCACCCTGCGTCATCGGCAAGAAAGCTCACCTGACTTGTCGCTTCGAGCATCTCGTATTAGAGTCGTAGACGTATCCAGGAAGACTTAAATCCGCCGATGTTTCGCACCAACGCCGCTGCGCATTTATCGATTCTTGGAGCTCAACGAAAGTTCGCAGATTCCAGGCGAGAGTCACCATCAAAGATGTTCTCGACTTCAATACTTGACCCCGTTTCAAAGGGATCGAATTGCGGCGGAGCGCAGGCGGACAAGGTCAGCACACGGATTAGTCTTCCTTCTCCGCACCCTCTTCGTCAAAACTGACCACTCTCGCTATCCGAAGAGATCGATTAGCATTCTCAATCGATTTATCGCTCATGAATCGGTGCCGGTACACGATAAACCCAGATGAACACAAGACAACAAGGACCGAGGCAAAGGGAATGACTCTCATCTGGCCGAGTTGAGGAATCAGATAGGCCGACTCGAGAAATAGCGAAACGAGAAATCCGATCACCATACAAACAGAGAGAGCCGGAAACCAGACCTGCTTCACGCGGAAGCGCACCAGCATTTTGTTGGATTTCTTTCTCCACAAGACTCATTTCTTCGGGTTCGATGTGCGTAAGGGACTGGAGAGGCGTCATGTGCGCCACGGCTTACGCAATCTGTTCCGGCAAGGGAATCCCGGAGCGAGCGTGGCGCAGGTAGCGCAAGCCAACGGGGTAAAGACACAACGAATCCAATCCGTCTTATCGGGTTCCAGCTCAGAAATCCGGTTCCCGAATAGTTCTTCAGAAAGACGAGGTATGCGAAGAATGCGGCCAATACGAGTGCGGCGATGTTGGTCGCAATTAAGACACCCCGCAGAGCAAGCAAGAAATCTTCTTTCATCATCTGGATCCTTTTGAAACAGAGCGATAACAGAAACGATTCGACAATCGCAGCATCTGACTACGCATTGTGACTGCCAATTCGCGCATCAGATGCCAAGATTGTGTTCTATGATTTTCCACTCGGGCAGTTGATCTCTATCGTCCTCGCCGACCTCCAATCCGTTATCGAATTCAGTTTCGTGATCGTCTGACCAGGTTTCCGCGGAAACCTGACCGCTAGTTTCCGAGTTGCGTTGTTGAACCATTCAAGGTCAGGAAAACGATCGTCGTGCTGTGGGTTCGACTTATTGCCCTGGTGCTCAGCGTTCTTTCCTTCATGTCCCTCATCTCATCGGCGGTGGCCGTTTGCGCGACCACGCATTTCAATGTTTGCGGAAGAGAACGCTGACGACCGGACTTGTGACGAAAGTGCAGTGCGCGATTTGTAACAGCTTGTTTTCTCGCCGAACCGGCAAGTGCTCACGGAGGAGAATCGCGGAATTTCACAGTCACGCTCTCTGCTCCTAGCCAGGTTGCAATGAGCAGAAATATGTGAAGGGGCGGAAGGACATGGCCCGATTCAATTCGGGACAACTGGGAGCGACCGACGATTCCAAGCTGCCGCGCGAGTGCTGCCTGCGTGAGCCCACGACGGGTGCGCATGACGCGCAGAGCGGCGCCGACGGCCATGCGAAGTGAGTCGTCAGCGTTGCTCGAATTAGCTTTGGTCAATTCTTTAAGATCGATGTTGCAGTAGCGGATTCCGAGGCTCTGTCCACATCTAACGCATTGGCCGCTTACCGGAGAAAACTGAACGCAACTGCAGCTTTTACATGAAACGACGTCACGTGAAGGAGTATTTGAGAATTGCATAAGACCTCTAATGAAAGGGAGCGAAGGCCGGTCAGCCATGCGGGCGGAGGCCGCGCGGGAAAGGTTTAGGGCCTGGTCCCGCGTCTCTGCACAGAGGGAAGCGCGACCAGGCCGTTGTTGGTATTTGCAGTTACTCTCGCATCGATCTCAACGGTTCGAAGAAACCTCCGGGAACTGCGAGCGTGACGGAGATAATGTTCAGCCAACCAAATTCACCGTGAATCATGGACCGGAAGAGAGCAGCCACCTCGGTGCAGCCTCAAGACGAGCAAACGGATCGACATAGGCAAGTTCTCTGCCCGCCACGATCGACGGCGGTACGAGGATGCCATCGCGGCAGTGAACCGTGAGCCCCGGAAAGCGATTGAATCTTGAGCGAATGCACGGCGTCGAAAGCTCAAAGAGCGCAAAGCAGGCATGCGCGGTATCAAACCGCAGTGTGCGATGCCAGTCATCGTCACCAGCGCAAAGATACGCGAGCGATTCCCGCGCAGCAACGTGATCAAATTCAACGGCAATGATTCCGGATTCGACCCCGGTGGACAGATTCCAATTGCACCCGGGGTGAGCTGCGAAGTATTTGAGCAGAATCAGCGGGTCGGAAGTCGGAGGCCCGATGCATGCTTGCGCCGAAGCGTATACCGAGCGAGCAAGGACGGGAGAGAGTAGTCCGCCGAAGTTGACGGCGATCATGAGTTCCCGCGGCAGCTCGAGATCATGCGGGACGGAAAGCGATTGGAGTGCTTCCGCCTGCTCCTGGCGCCTGCGGTTGGCGAGCTGTTCTAGAAAATCAGTGGCAGAGATCAAGTTGATGTCCTCCCAAAAAGCACGAAAGCCGCGATGCGGCCATTGCGGGCTGCATGCGGCTGATGAACGGTCAATGAGGTTGTTGATTTCCGGCGCTGCCGGTGCGATGATCCGGCTACTCGTCGATCAAGGAATCTCCTGCGGTTGCCGGTTCGGCGCTTTCCGCCCGCATAGTAATCGGATCTGACGAAGAGGCACCTGTGAAGGAAAGCTCGTCCTCACCGGTGTAGTTTCCTTCGGTGTTGTGGTTGTAACGGAGCGCAAAGTCACAACTTCGGCAGCCGTGAATCTCGAGAATCTGTTCGCAACCTGTCATGAAGCGGCAGACCGGCAGGAAGCCGGTGCACTCAAAGGATGTAAGATCGTCAGAATCATTCATGTCATATTCCTTTGCCAACGAAGTGGCATGGTTGGGGCAACCGCGGTGAGTACGCGGGGCGTGACACGCCACAGTTGCAGTTGGGGTTGTTGCGGGGAAGAGCGGGATCGCGTTCCGGTGAGAATACGAATTTCTCGCACCATGGCGACACCTGGGCGGTTCTAATTGTTGCCCCGACCTCGCGGTCAACCAAAGTGAATCGGGTGAACGCCTTCGACTTCGGTCGCGCCTTGAAACCTGAACTGATACGGATACAACGGGCACAAGAAAGGGATGAATACGCTTACACCGATTGAGCCAATTCCCCGCCGTCATTGATTTGTATTGGCGGTGAACGCTTCACAAAATCAGGCGGCGAGCCGGCGGATAAAACAGCGCTGGCACGACGATCAGCTATCCGGTCTTACTTAGGTTGGCTGCCCGCAGGTTCATCTGTAAGTTAGCTTTATACCGATTTTAGCGTGTCCGCTATTTGAAATGCGAGCCGCGCATTTGCGATGCTGGCGGCGTCAACCTTCCGGACCCACGTTGAATGAGCCTCGAGATGGTCCGATCTGCGAAAGCTTGCCCCTATAAAAATCTGGATGACATTGGGCCGGCCCGGCACAGTTGAACGCGGAATCAAGCGCCGGGACGGAATCGTGATGCAACGAATTCGAATGCCGATAAGCATATCCATAGGGCTGAATATTCTGGGACCATCGATCCGCAATTTCAGTTCGGGTGCTATTGCAGAGTGGCATTGGTGGACGAGACCCAGGGGTTTACACTTCGCGAAACTTGCAACAGGAAAGGCATCGCTTGCACGGGCTCGTATTCAACTGCAAGTGTGAACAACTATGTCCACGCCGCTCCATGGCATCTATCAACGATGGCAACAAGGCCTTCAGCCGCTTACCGCAAATCCGATCGGACGCTTCCCAAAGAATGATCAACGCTTCCTTCACCGCTTCCAGATAGGTGCGGCGTCCGACCTGGCGCCCTTGATGGGTACACCCATCTGTGGTCAAAAGCCGGATCGCGTGCTTGCGGTGATAACTCGTTAACTTCACGAACTCATGCAGGATCAACTTCTTTCCACTTCGATCCGCCGCCCGATAGCGCTGGCTGATTGCAGATGTCAAATCTCGACGCGTAGTCAGCTTGATCTGTCTCCTCATTTTCGCCCTCCGAGGTGCCGTCACCCTCGGTAGCATTTTCAATGAGGCAACGGCCCCCCGCTCGGTAACAAAAATGGCGAGTCAATGCGACCAGAAAGAGTAGTTGACGCCAGACAAGAGTTACAAGAACCAGCTGCCGAAGCAGCGGCACACCTCCTGGCACATCTTCGAGCGGCTCCGCGCGGAATACGGCTACACCTGTGGTTACACGACCATTGATTCGGACCTGCCCGCGTGCGAAAACACGAAGAGACTTCGAGTGAAGGAGTGAAGTCGATCAAGAGTACGGATATCACTCAGCGCTGTAATCGATCCTCAGGGTTTCAGTAGTCCTGCACAAGCCATCAAGTCTGCCTGGAAAACCTTCAGATACTCAAAAAAATCCTTCCAGCTCAGATAACGCTCAGGCACTCGCGTGGATCCCCTTGCAAGGTCATCGTAAGCCCGGAAGCCGCCATCCCAGTTGTGCGCCTCTTTGAATCGCAATTGAACGGTCCAAGCGAACATCTTCTGAAGCCAGCGGCTCACTGCCACTGATTGCTTGTCGTAGTCTTGCAGTCCTGTTCGAAAGAGCCAAAAGAAATTGTCATCCGCGCCAACCGAGCCATCTCCAATCTCGGAGAAGAACGTTCCTCCCATTTCCAAGATGTTCTCGTAGGACAGGGCAAACTTCTCCTCAGAGGTAGAAACCGTCAATCCGGTTCTGATCTTTCCAATTTCCTTCCCTGGGACTACGTCGCGGACCGGTAGGCCCAATCCAAGCTGAAGGCGCGTGCGATTTCCACGGCGGCTGCTTAAAAGGTCGATCGCCTGCTCAGCCAGTCGAACAGATCGGCTTCCCTTCGCTGTGGCAAGAAACCAATCCCCACGAGCGGAAAAATGGCCCGGGAGCCTAACCGGGACGTTCATTGACCAGGCCCCCCTATGTGCCGTTATTCCACACAGACTCGAATTGGCTCTGTCGCACGCGGTCTTGTACCAATGCCTAACGGCCACTGCGGTGTCGTCGTGCTTGCGCCCTCCGAGCGTTCGATTGGGGACGCGTCTACAAACGAAGAGAAGTCCAGAACCTCTACAAGTAACAGCCACGTTTGGTACAGCTGAATTGAAAAACCGCCAATCCCTTCCACTAGGCAGAAACGCTCGGCAACACTCCTTTCCATTTTGCTCCAGGCGACATTCGGTCGAGATTTCCCGTCAATCAATCCATAGGCCTTCTTCTTAACTCTGACTGCCTCGGCAATCTTACGAGTGCTGTCGGGGTGTACCTGAAGCCACTCATCAAGGCGGGGTTTCCTATTTGCCTGTGTGTCGTAAATCTTCGAAGATACCGAACTCAAGTCCCTTCGGGTGTTGGCACACCATTCCTGCATCGCGAGATCCAGTTCCGGCGATCGCCCCTTCGGAAATGCCTCGAATCTCGCAAGGTCATTGAATACCTCCGACAGCCATATCTCCAACATCATGCAAGTCAGAGATTCCGGAGATGAGCTTGATACGTCAAAAACGTGGCACGGTTCCCGAAGCATACCTCACCAAGCTGGCATGAGTGACGAGCACTTTGCGTCCTATACGACGAGTATCGAGTTCCTTGGCGGCAATGATGTAATCAAGACTACGGGCGCTGATGCTCAACTGTCTCGCAGCCTCCTTCCGGTCGTATAACAGTCTGGTGGCTTCCATAATTCCTTTCTTCGCAGAATTCGCCTAGAAGTGATATTTATCTCACAATAGCATTGAACAATCAATGTAAGTGATGTATATATCACTCATGCAGACTCTAGTGGAACTCGGCGAGGCGGTCGCGGCAAGGCGTAAGGCCCTCAAGTTGAGCCAGAGCGAGGTAGCCAGCCGAACCGCCCTTACCCGGGAAACTCTCGTGCGATTCGAGCGAGGGCAGTTGACCGAGTTCGGCTCTCGCAAACTGCTGGCCGTCCTCGCTGTTCTTGGACTGGAGATAAGCTTCACCGAAGTTGGGGCGGCTGGCACCCTAGATGAACTACGGCGTGAGCGGGGTGGGGCATGAAGCTGAATGTCCATGTTCTCGACAGGCACGTCGGCGTGCTGGAGCAGGTCGGCGACTTCCGCAGCGTCATGGCCTACACACCGGATGCCGTGCCGGAGAACCTCGTCTCCTTGACGATGCCCGTTCGCACCGAGTCCTACCCGTGGGACGACGAACTTCACCCCATTTTTCGCATGAATCTGCCCGAGGGCTACCTGCTCCAAGTTTTGCAGGAGGAGTTCGGGCCGCACATTGGAGCCAGCCCGGTCGCGCTGCTCTCGGTCATTGGCCGCAACATGGTGGGAAGGCTCAAGGTGGCTCCGCCGGGTGCGGTGCTGGACGAACCAGCCAAGCCAGTAGAAGTGGCCGAACTGCTCAAAGGGGACAACTCCGAGGAAGCGTTCTCGCAGCTTGTGCGGGAGCACGCAAGGAGCGGCGTCTCCGGCGTTCTGCCGAAGTTTCTCGATACGGAAAAGCAGAAAGGGACTGGGCTGGGTCGGCACCCCAAGGCTACTCTGCTGACCCACCGACACATCGTCAAGGGCTCGTCCTCGCGGCTCCCGTTTGCGACGGCCAACGAGCACCTTTGTATGCAGGTCGTGGCAAAGGTGCTCCCCACGGCCAAGACGGAACTCTCCGAGGATGGCAACGTCCTCGTGGTGCATCGCTTCGACGTTGACGAGAATGGCGAACCCTTCCGTGCTTTGGAGGACTTTTGTTCGTTGCTGGGACTGCGCCCTTCACAGAAATACGACACCACATGGGAGAGAATCGCGAAGGCCGTACGGGCGCATGTGCCGGGGCGCGACCACTACGAGACTTTCCAGAAGCTGACTTCGATGCTGCTGCTGACCTACGCACTGCGGAACGCCGACTGCCACGCCAAGAACATCGCGCTACTCTACACATCGCGGGACGATACCAGTCTTGCTCCGGCCTACGATTTCTTCACAACCTCGGTCTATGCCGGGTACCAGCACAACCCACCCGGCATCGGCCTAATGGGTAAGAAGACATGGCTACCGGGAAAGACACTTGCTCGTTTCATTACCGCAAACCTCGGTATACCGGAAAAGGAGCAGCGAGAGATGGTCGAACGCATCAGCGATGCCGCTGCCGACACTGCACCGGCAGTGCGTGACATGATGGAGAGCTTGGCTGGTTTCAGGGACACAGGCAAGCGGATGCTGGCGGCTTGGAGCGAGGGCGTGAACTCACTTCGAGATTCAAGGATTTACAGCATGAGCCCGTGGAAGTCGAATCCGGCTTTCGAGGGCGTCTCTGATCCACCCAAGCTGGAGAACCCGCGAACGGTCGTCGGGAGGTCGGAACTCCTAGCTGGCACTCGGAAGCCGCAGCGCAAGTGACTTCACGGTTCGTATACAGCCCTGCTGGCGACATTGTACAGCGCGGATTTCCCACCGAAGTTTCAAGAGTGAGAACGTAGATTCTCGCCCCTGAATTTGGTGTCCAAATTTGGTGTCCATGCACGCGAAAACTGACAAAAAGTGGGAAATTTGGCGGTAGCTGGGACAGAAATGCCGTCGAAGAGGTGGTGGCTAAACCCCAATATTCATGGGCACTTCAGCGTTTTTCTTGGATTTTCTAAGGTATTGTCAAAACTTCTATATGGGAAGCTGACGTTCTACCACTGAACTACTCCCGCCCTTTTTCAATGCGAACATCAACAAGTATCGCTCAGCGATTGGCAAATGGCAATTTGAACAGCTGGTCAGATTCGACAGACCTCGATTTGCTCATATCAGCTGCAAAGCGGGGACCTGCACTTCCGGCCAGCGGACCATGCGCGCCTGTCTCATCCCGGCGCTACAATGAGGAGTGCGAAAAGTCATTATTCCTGTGCTTGCAATTGCGGCACTCATGCTGATTGGCTGTGCATTGGCACCGTCCACAACACCGATTCTAGACCTGCCCACGCCGGTCACGTCCATCGGGCAATCGACCGCCGTCACCTTGCACGTGCTCGACAAAAGCGGCGTT
>Ga0302319_10007626_pt1 | contig 21261 bp, 20 predicted proteins | sample Bog_T0_2_FD_203319 | JGI IMG/M metagenome (GOLD analysis project Ga0302319, IMG submission 203319) | Peat permafrost microbial communities from Stordalen Mire near Abisko, Sweden - Bog_T0_2 | ecosystem: Environmental > Terrestrial > Soil > Wetlands > Peat | place: Sweden: Abisko, Stordalen Mire... | reverse complement strand
ATCTACGGCAACGAATCGCACATTGTTGGTCCAGGCGGCGCTGCCTACATGGCGCCGAATCAGATGCACGGCATGAAGAATGTTGGCACAACACAGGCAACTTACTTCGTCATCGCACTCAGCAAGAAATAACCAGGCATGGAGAGGCAATGCCGTCAGGCGCGGGCAACGCGTTGGCTGCCGTGCCAGGGATTGAAGAGGCGCGCCAGCCAGCGGACCAGAGTGCGAAAGCGGGATGGCGCAGAGTCCACGGGCTTTTCCTGAGCCGTGACAGGATGCAACTGGGCCGTGACAGGATGCAACTGGGCCAGGGTGTCCTTGACCATCGCGCGCAGGGACTCGGCCTCAAAGGTGCAGGAGCGTAAATAGGCTGAGACGGTCAGGCCGGCCTCGGCGGCGCGCTTGTGCAGTTGCGCGCACTCCGCCTTGCTCATGCGGATGGTGATGCTGGCGTCCTTCAGATTGCGTTCGTAAGACGATGCCCGATAGAGGCTGGGTTCCTGGTCCGCGGTTGCCCCTGGTACCCGGCTGAAGATGGGTTGAGCCTCCGAATACGGCGCAGCGGCCGAGGCATCCGAAGAGGCCACCTCATAAGAAAATGGCTCCGTATCGGCAGGCTGAGTAAGCGACCGGTCTGAGACTTGGGAGGTGCGGTAGCGCGCGTGGGTCTTGAGGGCGTTCTCGTAACTGAGAGTTGCCACGTCATCAGCTAAATCGTCATTGTTCCATTCGAGTTCCTTGGAGGGCTGCGCCGGCGCGGCAAGCGCCTCTAATATGCCCGCAAAGCTGGCAGGGGAGGGGGAGGGAGCGGATTCCCACTCCGGCGACGAAGACCTGTCGCTGGGAGCCCGGGTTGCGGTTGGTAGTTGCATTGTATGGAGCATATCGCGAAGCAGGACGGCAAGTGTGAGGAATTTCCCATGCAATGACTAGACCGATTCCAGAAAAGGATGATTCGGTTGCCTGTTCTGAAATGAAACACGCAGAGACTCTCCGTGCGCCCGTAATCTCCCTTGAAGAAGTTCGGAGATACGGAAGGGTCAGGCGCAAGCCAGTTCGACGGCCTCGGGATCGGGGAGTATGCGGCCGGGGAGCCTCAACAGTTGGGAGACATCTTCGACAGTCATGGGCTTGGCGAAGAGATAGCCCTGGCCATAGCGGCAGCCCATCTCGCGCAACAGGCGGTATTGCTCGATGGTTTCAATCCCTTCGGCCACTACGTCCATGCCCAGCACGCGGGCCAGTTCGACGATGGTGCGCACAATCTGCAGCGGTTGATCCCCCTCGGACATTCTGCTGACGAAGGAGCGGTCGATCTTCAACACATCAAAGGGAAACGAATGCAGGTTATTCAGGGAGCTATAGCCGGTGCCAAAGTCGTCCATCAGCAGGGAGACGCCCAGCCTGCGCAGGCTTCCGAGGACTCCCAGGGCGGTGCTCATATTGGGAATCAGACTGGACTCGGTCATCTCCAGGCCGAGCTGGCGGCTGGAGATGCCGGTCTGTACCAGGAGGGCCTCAACGTGGTCAGCCAATCCCACGCGCGAAAACTGGCGGGCGGAGAGGTTGACGCCGACCCGGAGAGAGACGTGGCTTATATCCTCCACGCACCATTTTTGAATCTGGCCACAGGCCTCAGCGAGCACCCAGTCGCCGATGGGCAGAATCAGCTCGCTTTCTTCTGCCAGCGGAATGAAGTCCGAAGGCGGGACCAATCCCCGTTCGGGATGTTCCCAGCGGATCAGCGCTTCAAGGCCGATAATTCTGCGTGTGGAGAGCTCGAACTCCGGCTGGTAATAGAGTACAAACTGTTTTTGCTCCAGGGCATGGCGCAGGTCGGACTTGCTCGGCCAGCTTTTGTCAGCGATCTCAGCAGCGTGGAAAGCGCGCCGCGGCCCTTTCTTGTTCTCGTTGAAGCTCTTGCGAAGCGTGCGCAGCTCTAACTGGTTAGAGACCATGCCGGCCAAACTTTCCAGAGTGAGAAGCTCGTCCGGCGACATGTTCTGATGCGACTTGCGGTGGAAGATGGTCAAGATTCCGAGGATATGTCCATCATTGGAGCGCACCGGAACGCCTGCAAAAGAAGCCATCCCGATAAGTTTGAGTCGCGGTAGTAGCATATCGCGTTGAGGATGCCTGGTGATGTCGGATACGATCACTGGACCGTCTTTGACGAGCATCATATTGAAGATAGAATCCTTACGCGGCAACTCGCGAACCACATGGCGCCAGCAGGATTTCATCCAGACGCGGCTCTCGTCCACAAAGGCGATGGTGGCCGAATCTGCCTGGAAGTACTCGGCAGCCAGGCGAGTGATGGCGTCATAGGCGGGCTCAGGGGGAGTGTCCAGAATCCCGACTGAAATCAGCGCTGCCAGCCGCGCATCCTCCTGTCGCTGGTCCGCCGCATTGATCTCCAACTCTGCTAGTGGCATCTTGACTCCTGGCCTCATTGCTCCTGCGACGGTCTGACTCTGACTGGAGACAGCAACTCTATGAGCATCGGCTTGCGGTGCAAACAGCCTTGAGCTGCCAGACTCGCACTCATTGAGTTGCGTTGTTAACGATGGATCAGTCTTCGTTCAAATCTGCCGCATCTGCGCTATACCTTTCTTATCGGAGGAGAAACCTATGTCGCGAGGTTACGTCAGAGAAGATCAGAAGATTACCGGCTTGCACAACCTGTACGAGCTTGCACAACCTGTACTGTTTGGGGACGTTAGGCTGTTCCGTTTCCGTCCACAGAAAGGTAAGTTTGCGGCGGCGTCCTCAATCTGCTGCCCGGCGCCAACACCGGCGGAGTGGCCGTCGCGCCCGATGGGCATGTCTAAAAATGCGCCGCACGGCCTGCCTCCATCCGACAGAATTCCGGAGAAGATGAGGATTGCGCGGATTCCCTGCATTGTCTTTTGCCGTATTTGCCCGCAACCCCGGTAGAATCAACTCCAGTGGCAGAATTGCCTTCAACCCAATCCTCCGTGCCGCCGCCGTCCAGATGGACGCGCGGCCTGGGGTTGCTGCGCCCTTCGCACGCGCACACGGTATTCACGGCGACCCTGGTGCTGATGGCCTCTGCCTTCTTGTCGCACATCATGGGCCTGGTGCGGAACAAATACATCGCCTTGCTTTTTGGCCGGGGGATGGAAGCAGACGCCTTCTACGGCGCCTTTGTGCTACCAGACATGATCTCGTATTTTCTGGTGGGCGGCGCGGCCTCGATCACCTTTGTCACCATCCTCACGCGCTATCGCGAAACCGGGCGCGAAGAGGATGGGCAGCGGTCGCTCTCGGTGATTCTGACCACGATGTTCCTGGTGCTGGGCACGGCCATTGTGCTCGGGGAAATCTTCGCTCCACTTTACATTCAATTCTGGTTCCCCTACTTTGATCCTGTAAAAGCCGCACTGTGCACGCGGCTGACGCGCATCGTGCTGCCCGCGCAGATGTGCTTTTTCGCCGGCGGAGTCTTTGGCGCGGTGCTGCTGGTGCGCAAGCAGTTCAGCGTGCAGGCCGTCACGCCGCTGATCTACAACCTGGGCACCATCGCAGGCGGCCTGTTCCTGGTGCACCGCCTGGGTGTCTCTTCGCTGGCTGTGGGCACACTGGCGGGGGCGTTTCTGGGGCCGTTTCTGTTGAACGCGGTTTTCGCTTGGAGGGCGGGCACGCGCTATAGGCCAATTCTTGACTGGCGGGATGAAGGCTTGCGCGAGTGGGTGCGGCTGTCGCTCCCTTTGATTGTCGGAGTTTCGCTGGTGAGCGCCGACAGTTGGATCATCGCCCACTTTGCGTCAAGGATCGAGGGCGCCATCACGCTGATGACGCTTGCCAAGCAACTCTTCGCCGCGCCCATGACCATATTGGCCCAGGCAGCCGGCGCGGCCTCGATGCCCTTTTTTGCCAGCCTGTGGAGCAAAGAGCGCCACTATGAATTTGCCACTAGCGTGGCCGACTCCGTGTCGCGCGTGGCTGCGCTGGGGCTGCTGGCTGCGTCGATGATGGTGGCGCTGGGGCTGCCCGCAATTGAGCTGATCTATCTGGGCGGGCGCTTTTCGGCCGCCGATTGCCGCGAGTGCGCCGCCTACTTTGCCGTCTTCTCCATCAGCTTGTTTCTGTGGTCGGCGCAGGCGATTTATTCGCGAGCTTTTTATGCCGCGGGCAACACCTTCCTTCCCATGGCCGCTGGAACGGCGGTCACGCTGGTCTCGCTGCCCATTTACTATTCGCTTTACCACGCGTATGGCGCCATCGGGCTGGCCATCGCCTCTGACCTTGGCATTGCCTTGCAGACCATCAGCCTGGCCGTGCTGCTGCATCAACGGCGCATGGTCTCGCTGGTTAGCCTGGACTACGCGGAGATGGGCCGCTGCCTGCTGGCCGCCGTGGTGAGCGGCGCTGGGGTTGGCGTGGTCTTTTGGTGGCTGGGTGGCGTGGCTCACAAGGCAATGCCGGGCCACGTCCAGTGGATCAACCTGGCAGTGCTAGTAGCCGGTACGGTACTGTGGGTAGCAATTGCCAAATGGGTGCTGGAAATGACCGGATCGGCGCTGCCCCGAGTGGCAATGAAACGGCTGGGGATGGGATAGGGCGATCCTTTGCAATTACCGGTTTATATTTTTCTATCTATATCATTATAAGCGGCTTAGAAAACATGTCTCTCAGTTAATTTCCACTTCATTCTTCGAATTTTTACTCTCAAGACTGGCCGTTTGGCGCTCGAATGGGTTGTCCTAGCGGCCTCCGCCTGAAGACACAAACACCCCTGCTCCTTGCAGGGGCGCTGTGTTGGAGCCGGACTTGAAACGCAGCTATTGCTAAGCCGATTTGGACGACTCAGGCGAGGCTGAGGCCGTAGCAGCGCCAAATGTCTTGCCTTCGACTGCCGGCTTGACTTCGGGCGCCGCCTTGGCTTCGACTTTCTTGATGTCGATGCCGCCTTTGAAGAAGGCGCCATCTTCGATGCTGATGCGCGCCGCGGTCACGTTGCCTGTCAGTGCTCCCTCGGCGCGGATATCGACCCGGTCGGAGGCGGTGACATCGCCGCGCACCTTGCCCATGATGACGATTTCGCGCGCGGTGATGTTGGAGGCCACCTGGCCGTTGCGGCCGACGGTGACGCGATTGCCGGGAAGGGCGATGGTGCCCTCGACTTTGCCATCAATAAACAACGACTCCGAGCCGGTGATCTCACCTTTAAAGAACAGGGCTTTGCCGACGGTAGCCTGGTCGCCGGCCGTGGCCGGAGCGCGATTGGGGTACTCTGCGGATGAAGCGGGCGCCGCGGGGCGCGAGGTTTCAGGGTTAAAGCTGGGGGTTGCAGGTGCGGATTGGCTGGGTTTCCACATAGCGCTCACAATGAATCCTTTTCTGTCCTGGGGGACGAAGCATTTTAAAGCAGGGGCCATTGCCGCGGGCCCCCTAAAAAATCTGAGTGAATCTGTGGACTGCCAGAGCGTTCCGCCTGGGACAACCCACGCGCGGCTACAACATCATGTTATCCCTTCGCGGCCAGACGGGAGTATTGCATTCTGATTATTTTATGACTTTGCGCTGTACTCTTGAGCTATGACCGATAAGGAACTGGTGGCGCGGGTTGCCCGCTCTGCCGGCAGCAAGGCCGGATACAAGCAATTGGTGCGCGAACTGAATCTGGGCGGTGGGCGGGAGCGGCGACTGCTCCTGGAGCAACTGGCCCGGCTGACCGCCCGTGGCGCGCTGGCTAAGCTGGATAAAGAGCACTGGAGCATCCCCAAGCCACCCGGCGGGCGGGACAATCTGGCCGCCGGGCGGCTGGACCTGCACCGCGACGGCTATGGCTTTGTCCGGCCCAACGCGCGCCAGGCTTCCATGCGTGGGGTGGAAGAAGATATCTTTATTCCTCCCAACGAGATCAACAGCGCTATGCAGGGCGACCAGGTGCTGGTGGAAGTGGAGCCGCCCAAGGCCGACGGCCGACGGATGGGCCGCATTGTGCGTGTGCTGGAGCGGCGCAACCCTACCGTGGTCGGCGTTTTCCACTATGCAAGGTCAGAGCGGGCCGCTGGGCACACGGTTGTTCCCTTTGACGAGCGGATGACGCAACACATTTTGATTCCATTCGGAGAGGATCTGCCTGAGGCCCGCGAATTCGCCACGCCGCATCGGGTGTTGGGCGAGGAGGCTGCGGCAGTTTTGCACGCAGCAAAGAAACGGGCGAAGATGCCCGTAGAGCAGCTCTCCGGGGCTAAAGCCCCAGCTGATTCTGGCTACTTTATGCGGGGGTTGAAATCTCACCCCAGCGAGCAAAGATCGCTCGCCGGGGACCCCGGTAAACCCCCGCCTCCCTCCAGCCCGAGCTTTTCTCCCACTGGCAGTACCCACGACGATCTGGAGGGCCTGGTGGTGGATGTGGAGATCACCAGTTGGCCCACGCCGACGAGGCCTCCCATCGGCAAAGTGATCGAAGTCCTGGGCTCGCCGGACGACTTCGGCGTGGATGTGGAGATGATCATCCGCAAGCACCAATTGCCGCGGATCTTCCCGGACAATGTGCTGGCCGAGGCGCGCGCCGTGGCCCATCTGGATCCTGAAGAAGCCGCCAGCCGCCGCGATTTTCGCGCGCTGCCTATCGTCACCATCGACGGCGAAACGGCGCGTGACTTTGACGATGCGGTTCTGGTGACGGAACGCTCCGATGGCGGTTACGAGCTGCAGGTCCACATTGCCGATGTGGCCGAATACGTGCGCGCCGGCACGGATCTGGACCTGGAGGCGCGCCTGCGCGGAACGAGCGTTTACTTTCCCGATCGCGCCATCCCCATGCTGCCGCAGGATCTTTCTACGGGCATTTGCAGCCTGCGTCCCGGCGAAGACCGGCTGGTCCTAAGTTGCCTGATACAGCTTGATCCAACTGGGCGCATTGAGAGCTACGAGATTGTTGAGGGTGTGATTTGCTCGGCGGCGCGGATGACGTACACGGAGGTTCACGCGATTCTGGAGGGCGATGAATCACCCCACCGACAAAGACCTGTCGGCGGGGACCCCGATGCCGAGACCCGCGCCCGTTACGCGGCCCTCGTCCCCAGCTTCGAGTTAATGCACAAGCTGGCGGTCCTGATGAACAAGCGGCGCGAGCAGCGGGGCAGCATCGACTTCGACCTGCCCGAGCCGGTAATTGAGTTCGACGAGCTGGGGCAGATGAGCGGCGTAACCAAGTCCGAGCGCACCTGGGCCAACCGTCTGATCGAGGAGTTTATGCTGGCGGCCAACGAGTGCGTCGCCACCTGGACCGAAGACCTGGGCGTACCCTCGATTTATCGAATACATGAAAAGCCGGAGCCTCGCCGTGTGGTCCAGTTCGAGGAACTGGCTGCCAGTTTCGGCTACACGCTGGGCCTGGGCGCGCTGCCGGTCCGGCTCATGCAGATGAAAAGCGACCGCCGCGACTCGCTCCGCACTGGCCGCAGCGTCCGAACCCACGAAATCGCGGAGGACATTCCGGTTACGCCGCGCATGTACCAGAAGCTGGCCGCCCGCATCGAGGGCAAGCCGGAGGAGCGGATTCTGAGCTACCTGATGCTGCGCTCGCTCAAGCAGGCGCGCTATTTGGAGATCAACGAAGGCCACTTTGCGTTGGCCGCGCCTACGTACACGCACTTCACTTCGCCTATCCGCCGCTATCCCGATCTGATTGTTCATCGCATCGTGAAGGCGCTGCTCAGCGAGGGCGTGCGCGGCGAGGGAGTGGTGGCCGAGGGGAGGCATAGCTCGCCGTGGACGCATCCGAATGAGAGACAACCAACAAACCGTGTGCCCCAGGTCTCGCGTTTGAGACCTGGGAATTCCATCGAGCCGCCCATCCCCGAATCCGAGCTGGCGCAGATTGCCGAGGAAACCAGCCTGACCGAGCGACGCGCCGCAGAAGCCGAACGCGAACTTGTGGAGTGGAAGAAGGTGCGCTTTATGCAGAATCGCGTGGGCGAGGAGTTTGCCGCGCTGGTGCTGAACCCGGCCAAGTACGGATTGTTCGTCGAGCTGAACGACCTCTTTGTCGAGGGGCTGGTGCCTATCGACTCGCTGCGTGACGATCACTACACCTGGCGCGAGAACACCCACGAGATCATCGGCGAGCGTACGGGCCGCCGCTTCCGCGCCGGCGACCGCGTGCAGGTGATTTTGGATCGCATTCTGGCGGCGGAACGCAAGTTGCAGTTTTCGATTGTGGAAGAAGGTTTGCCGCTTACCGGAAAGCGGGCCAGTAAGAAGGCCGCCCCGTCCAAGCCGAAAAAGAATAAGCGCCACAACTCATCCCCTCCGGCCCCAAAGGGCAGGAAGCGCTACGCCAAAAAGAGCAAGCGGCGCTGAGCCTTCCGGCAGGCAGCGCCGCGAGCGGTGAAGATACCTTAGACTCCCGCCTGCTTCTCGGCGAAATCGCCGATTATAGGCAGCTTGAAGCGCTTGCCTTGGAAGGCGTTGACAACAGGCAGCAGCCAGATAATAAACCAAGCAAGATCGACAAGTAGCCAGAGCAATGAGATCAGTCCGTGTATATACCACGGAAGGATGATCGCCAGAATAGTCAGAACAATCGCGAGCGCAATGTTGATGGCGAATGCCGCCGCAGTCAGCAGGATTGACTGCCAGGCATGGAAGCGAATGGAGGCCTTCTGGTTATAGGGCGCCACAACCAGAAAAATGATCGCCGGGATAAATGTGAAGTAGGCGAGGCCGCCTGCGACTTCGTCGGTAAGGCCATTTTGCGGAGTTTGTTCAGGCATGGAAGCTCCTTTGGGATTGGACCCATTTGTTAAAGTCGATGTTTCACGCCCTAACCGGAACGGGCAAACCCAGGGAAAATCCGGAAGGCTCTTGTGCTGAGGGCGTAGGCTTGAGAAAAGTCTAGGAAAACCGCCCGCACAGGCAGTTGTCAAGCAGAATCTCCCCTGGGCACACAGAGCCAGCCCAGAGGCAGGGCGCAGGCCCACTGATTTCTTCTGGATTGTTACCCGTAGCGAAAAATATCCAAGCGGAAGATGCGAATGCAGAAACGGCCTCTGTATGGGGGCCGTTTCTGCATTCAGCGGCAGGGGAAGCCTGCTATCTGTTGGCTTGCTTTTCGGCCAAATCGCCCAGGATGGGAAGCTTGATGAGCTTGCCGTTAAAGGCGCTGACAAAGACGAATATCCAGACGACGAAGATGGCCAGGCCCACTAGTTGCAAGACCGTAAAGGTCAGAAAGACAGCGGACGGAACCAGATTCTGCACCACACTGACAAGAATGTCGATCGCTGCCCAGGTAACGAAAAAGAAGATCGACTGCCAGGCATGAAAGCGAACATACGAGCTGTTCTTGAAGGGCGCGGCGATTAGGAAGATGATTGCCGGAATAAGGGTAATGTAGGCAATGCCGGCAGCGGCGTTGTCGGAGAGGCCGGACGGATTCGAATCGGACATGATGGCTCCTTTAGGGCGAGGCTGGTCGGTCGGGTAGTCAATTGAGAACCCGTCAGCGTGCTAATGAGATTGTGCCCTGCCGAAAGTGAATCAAACCGGTCAGTATTGCTCAAGTAACTGTGAATCGTTGTTGCGGACGTTTCCCACGCGGCTGCTGACCGGCCAGGCGCGCATATTTTCTGCCGGGAAGGGACGAAGCAGCTCCACGGGCGGTTTTGCCGGGTCGCCCGGCGCAAGCTAGCGGGCATAGTCGCCCGGCTCCAAAATTACCGTCATGCGGTTGTGGATGGGCTTCATGATTTCATTGGGGCCGGTGGTGAGGATGGTAAAGGTTTCAAGCGGCGGGCTTACAGGCTGCTGCCAGCTCTCCCAGAGTCCGGCAAAGGCGAAAGGTTCGCCGGAGTTGAGAGCGATGGCGAAGGGCTGCTTCGCTTTGGCGTCAATCTTTTGCCACTCGTAAAAGGCGTCGGCGGGCACCAGGCAACGGCGCTTCTTCAAGGCCTCGCGGAAGGCGGGCTTGCGGGCGGCTTCCTCGGCACGGGCGTTGAAGGTGGAGTAGCCCAGCTTGGCGTCCTTGGCCCAGAAGGGACACTGTTGGCGAATTCTTGCCAGTTCCCTGGATTTCAGGAATTACTATTTTGTGACATCGCACAAGGCTGGAATACGGCTACAATTCAGAGACCTCGGAGATGGTGCGTACTCATGAGACTACGAATTGCATGGTTGATGGTTCTGGTAACACTCACCGCGTCATCGGTGACATACTCTCAAGCTGCGTCAGGCGCCGCAGCCCAGCCTTTGACGATTCCTTTCGAACCTTACAACCACCTGATCTTCATTGACGTCCGAGTGAATGGATCTGCGCCTCAAGGCTTCCTGTTGGATAGCGGTGCGAGCACATCGTTCTAAACCAGAATGTGGCGGACTCTCTTAGCGTTGGCCCAAAGCATAAGCACCAAATGAACGTAGGCGCGGGAGAGTCCTCAGCCAGTTTGGGGTTTGCTCACGGCGTGACTCTGAACCTGCCCGGAGTCGACCTTCCAGCGCAGACCGTGGCTGTGGTATCGCTCGCAAGCATCGAGGGCAGGATCGGTCACAAGATCGCGGGCATCGTGGGCGCAGACCTCTTTAAGCGATACGTAGTCACAATCGACTATGCCGCCCGCCAACTGGTCCTCTCCGATCCCAACAGCCTCCATGATGGAGAAGGCGGCGATATGTTTGTGCTCCGACTATCCGGAAACCAGCCGTTCTTTCAGGCCATGTTAACTCCGGTCAGCGGACCCCCGATTCAGGGCGAGTTTGTGGTCGATACGGGTGACACATCGACCGTGACTTTTCACACTCCCTTTGTCGAGAAGTACAGCCTTCGTTCCGGGCAGACCTTGGTTCCGCATCAAACCACGGGAATCTCAGGAGACTCGCGGAACTGGCGGGGCCGCCTCAAGCAAATGCAGTTGGGAAAATATGTTCTCGACCGTCCAATTGCAACATTCTCGGAGGCGCAGAAGGGCTCGGAAGCTGATGCGAGCTACAGTGGAGTTCTTGGAGGCGAAATCCTGAGCCGCTTCCGCGTGACGATGGACTACCCACATCACCGGATGTACTTGGAGCCCAATTCTCACCTAACTGATCCTTACGAAGATGACATGAGTGGCGCCACGCTCCTGGCTTCCGGTCCAGATCTTCGTTCGATCATAGTCTTGAGCGTCATTGACGGTTCCGCAGCATCGGAAGCCGGAATCAAACCGAATGACGTTCTGGAAACAATCGACGGCAAGATGGCCACCGATATGACTTTACAGCAGATTAAGCAGATGTTCATGCGGGACGGCGCAGCGTACACGATGCAGATCAGGCGCGCTGGCGAACTGATTCCTTTGACATTGCAACTTCGGAGGCTGATCTGAATTGCATAGGGGACAGGATTGTCCGCAACCAAGCAAGAGGCCATTCGGCGATAGTCTCGATTGGATGCTTGACTTCGAATTCAGATAGTCGGCAGCACATTAGGAAGGCCGTTCGAGAATTCGCCAACAATACCCAGAAGGGCACCAGCCCCCAGCGTTGCATGGCAAACTCCCGGATGCCGCTGCCGGGATTGAGCCGCACCACGGGTTGAACGCTCTGCGGAGCGATGTTGTAGCTGGACGCAAAGAAGGGAATCCCCACCAGCTCTACGTCGAACCAACCGGCGAGAGCCTGGAGCGAGGTTTGGCGCATGAATCGGCAGCACATACCCGCACAGGATAATCCGGCGCGGGCGCAAAGGCCAGCCGGAAGTTGACGCGCCAATCCAATACAATAGGGCTAGGAGCAGACTGATGGCACATATGGTGTTTTGTGTTCGCAACAAAAAGGAGATGGAGGGCCTGGATGAGCCGCCCTTTGACTCCGAGTTTGGTCAGAAGATTTACAAGAACGTTTCTAAGGCGGCGTGGGGCGAGTGGGTCGACCGGCAGAAGATGCTGTTGAACGAGTACCGCTTGCAGCCCTGGACCCCGCAGGCGCAGAACTTCCTGGTCGAACAGATGGAGCAGTTCTTCTTCGGCGAGGGAGTGGCTATGCCCGAGCAGTTTGTTCCGCCGTCGCAATGAAGACAGTGGTCAGTAGTCAGTTGCGGCTGAACGGTTGACTGGCTTTTCGGGATAACATCGTGCGATTTCCTGTGAAGATTCTGATCGGGCGCAGGCGCGCAAGCCCTGCCCTCGTGTAAACTAAATACGACCCCAAAGCCGGCTCCCCGCGAGCCGGCTCGATTGTGTCGGGACGTGGCTCAGCCTGGTAGAGCACTCGCTTGGGGTGCGAGGGGTCGGCAGTTCAAATCTGCCCGTCCCGACCATTATTTTCTGCATCTTTCAGTTGACGGGCCGCACCAGCTTTGGAGCGGCCCGTTCTGCTTTACTTAATAACTGACTGCCCAATTTCTAGCTCTAGTTGTTCGACTCCCGCGCTTCTCCGGCAATCAATTTGTAGGTCATTTGCTTCTGCCCGCGATAGAAGGTGACGCTGACGGTGTCGCCGGCCTGATGTTTTTCCATGACGGCGTTGATCTCCTGGGGATTGGTGACTCGCTGTCCGTCGATGGCCACGATAAGGTCGCCGCCCAGCAGGATGGGTTGATTGCCGACGTAGGCCTGCTCATTGCCACCGCGCAGGCCGGCCTTCTCAGCCGCTCCGCCGGGGAGGACCTTCTCGATTAGAATTCCGGAGTCAACGGCCAGACCCATCTGTTCAGCCAGATCGGGACCAATCGCATAGGACTCGATGCCCAGCGCGGGCCGTTTCACTCTTCCGTAGCGCGTCAGATCGGCCAGCACCGCCTTGGCCGTGTTGATGGGAATGGCAAAGCCGATGCCCGCGCTCTGATTGACGCCGTTGCTAGTGGCGATCAAGGTGTTGATGCCGATAACCTCGCCGCGCGAGTTGAGCAGCGGGCCGCCGGAGTTGCCGGGGTTGATGGCCGCGTCGGTCTGGATGGCGTCCTCGATGGGCGCGTCATCGGCGTTGTGAATCGAGCGGATGGAACTGATAATGCCCCGCGTCATGGTGCCGTTGAGGCCAAAGGGATTGCCGATAGCGTAAACCTTTTGTCCTACGGCCAGCTCTCTGGAATCGGCCAGCGTGACCGGTTGCAGGTCGGGCGCGGTGATCTGCAGCAGGGCCAGGTCGTGCGTGCGGTCTGTGCCCACCACCTTGGCGTCGTAGCTGCGCTTGTTGCTCAGTTGCACTTTGATGCCGCGATTGGCGCCCGCGACGACATGAAAATTGGTCAGCACGTGGCCGGCTTTGTCGAGGATGAAGCCGGATCCCTGGCCCTCCTGCGGCACCGCTCCGTAAAAGAAGTTCATCACTAGCGCCCTGGCGGTGATGTTGACCACCGAGGGCAGCACGCGCTTGTAGACGGCGATGTTGTTCTGCTCCTCGGCGTCGTAGGCGGGCGCGGCCTGGGCCTCGGTGAGCTGGAGCGGGGAACTGGAGCCGCTGGCGCTCAAGAAGTTTCCCACGGACAGACGTTCAAATCTTGCGGGAAGATGCGTGGTGAGAAACCAGAACCCACCCACCAACAGAACAACCAAAAGAACCGGGCGCAATTTCTTCATAAGCTTATGATCCTCGATAGTGGTCAGTGAATAGCGGACAGTACGGCTCTTCAGCGCTCAGGTGTTGACTACTGGATTTGAGAATTCATGGGACAATGCCAGAAAAGGTGCAAGCATCCCGGCTGACCACTGACCACTGTACACTGTTTTCTATTCTAAAGACTCTTTTGCAGCAAACTTGTTGCTATCGGCCCGGAGTCGCGGCCACAATTCCTCCACCTTGGCCAAAAGAGCCTCCTTATCTCCTGAATTATCAAGGACATAATCAGCGCGGGCGACTTTATCGGCGTCGGGAATCTGGTGCGCCAGCCGACTGCGGGCGGCGGCCTGTGCGGCCTCCCGGCCAGCCTCCGTTGGGCAGACGCGGGCGACGAAGCGGGCGATCTTCAACTCGTCGGGCGCGGTAACCACGACGATGCGGTCCACGTGCTTCAGCCAGTCGGCGAGTAACCCCAGCGACGAAGACCTGTCGCTGGGGACCCCAGCCAGCACGGTCTCGCTTTCGCTGCGGGCACGGGCATCGCGTTCTACCTCGAAAAACAGCGCCGACTCGACGACGGCCACGGCGGCTGGGTTGCGGGCAAAAACCTGCTCCATCCAGCGCTGCTCAGCGGCAATCACCGCCGGATGGACGATCACGTTCAGTTCATTCAGCCGCCCGCCCTCGAAGGCCATCTCGGCCAAGCGCGCGCGGTTCAGTTTGCCATCGGAACTGATGACTTCCGGGCCAAAGACTCGGACAATCTCCGCATATACCGGCTGACCCGGCTCCATCAGCGCCCGGCCCAGTTCATCGGCCTCGACGACCTCGGCGCCCAGCGCGCGCAGAGCAGCCGCGACGGTGCTCTTGCCGCTTCCCAGCCCGCCAGTAAGTCCAACACGAAGCATAATGAATAAACCCACCGTTAGTCGCGCACAAACCCGGTCCGGGCTGCATTCGACTGCGTCTATCGCTGAACGCAGTATAGGCGATGCAACCAAATCTGCCGTAGAATGAAATCGGCCGGAGGTATTGCATGGACGAGGCGGAGATCCGGGCGGAAATTGAGCGCCGCAGGAAAAGGGCCGTTCAACTTGGACTACGCGAGACAGTGTGGGACTTGTACTACTCGCAGTTTCAGTCCATAGACGATTACTTGAAGAAGGAACCGGAAACTATACTTCCCGAGGTCAAAGATAGCCTCAGACGCTCGGGGAACGAGAGCGAGTTTCGCTTCAATAATTCGAATTATGGCCTATTGTGCCTCGCTGGGAGGGTGGAAGAGCGCGGGCGAGGATTTGGCTCGACTGAAACTACCCCGATGACGATTTCATTATCGGTAGAAGGAGAGCGCGTTTTCGAATTTGAGCTGAAGAAAAGCGTGACTTGTGGTGAGGACATGCCATATTTCCATGAGAGCATGGGCGATGTAAGGGCTTTCATCGAAGGACCCTGGGTGGAACAGGTTAGCGAACTGCTTAAGGCAATGAGGTCTTATAAGCAAGAAATCTGGAAGCAGAAAAACGCTCCCCGTGAAACTCAGAAGTTGAATGAGGATATGAAGAGATTCGGCCTTTAGGGCGCTCAATAACACGTGTCCCCCAACCTCGTCTCCGGGCTGCGGGGAAGCTCCCGGAGACTAGGGCGTTTATTGGGACGTTTTGTGTCGCGGCCATTCCTTAAGCTAAAGGAATTGATAAAACCGTTGAGTTTTTCAGGGTGAGTCTCGATCCAGATACGGAGGAAAATGCAAAAAGGCGCTGTTGCTCTAATCGACGCACTGGGTTTTCGCGGGATTTGGAACCGCTACCCCCCGGAAGCGGTTTTGAGCGAAATGAAATCGGTCAAGAACTGGTTTGAGGACAAAATCAGCGAACAGTTCAAGATGCAGCACGACTTCAACTGTAACGTTGCTTTCCTGTCCGACACGATTGCTGTCTCGATGGCATATAACGGCGGACCTGACGAACATCGTGAAGCACTTTGCGTTATATTTCTAGGCAATGTGATCAGTTGGGTCTTGCACCGAGTGCTCAAGTCCGAGATTCCATTTGCTTACAGAGGAGCGATTGCGATTGGTGAATACGAGGTATCTCAACATTTTCTAATAGGCCAAGCGATTGATGACGCCGCCTCCGCGCATGAGTTGGCGCAAGGCGCCATTATTTGGCTTACGCCGGGTGCACGTGAAAGTGTGGCTGAATGGCTCGGCCTACGACCTGGGACGGGGTCTCACATGGTCAATTTTGATGTCCCGTTGAAGGGTGGAGACACGTTCACTACCTACACACTTTCACCTCTGGAGCAGGCTCGCGATTTTAACGACGCAGAGCTTATCACTCACAATCTTCTTGCGACTTTTTCAATCCAGAGTGTTGATGTTGCCGTAAAACGGCAAAACACGATCCGACATATGTGCGCATGCTACCGAGCGCGAGGGTTCGAACCATCGTCGCAACTGACGCCTATGTGAACCTGGATTCGTCCTGTGAAGTCGCCTTGTAGGGGGGCAAGCGACTGCCGCTGCGACGCGGCGGTAGTCCGAATGGCTCCGTGCTCGGTAAAAGCATAGGGCGCGTAGCGGCGGCCTCCATGGCTGCTCTTTGAGGTCACAGTTTGTGACCTCAAAGCCTCGTTCTCTTCCGCCGTGAGCTGAAAGACGAAATCCGGGGGAAACGCTCCTCGTTCCGCTTGACCGCCTGATTGAGCGCCTTGACTATTACGCCATACAGCGCTGCCAAGTCAGCGTCGAGAAGAACTTTTTGGCCGCGAACCAGATGGATTTGGTTCTCAATGGCATAGGGTACAAGAGCGCTTTTTCTGGTCATTGCGCCTCCCGGCTTGAAATCACAAACTGTGATCTCAAACCATAGATGATTGGCCGGATTTTACGACGGGACAGTCCGCACGTCTCCGTAGCCAATCGATGGAAAATTCACAGCCCTCGCCGCATCTTCGCTGCGCGCACGGTGTTGGCCATCAGCATGGCGGTGGTCAGCAGGCCCACGCCTCCGGGAACAGGCGTATAGGCTCCCGCCAGCTCGAATGCCTTGGGATGCACATCGCCCACCAGCGTGGAGCCGTTCTTGGCGAAGGCGGCTTCGCGCTTGGCGTTGCTGGCAAAAAAGCGAGCAAATTCCTTTGGGTCGGTAATGCGGTTGATGCCCACGTCGATGACCGTTGCGCCCGGCTTGATCATCTCCGGCGTGATGAAGCCCGCGCGGCCAATCGCGGCCACCAGTATGTCGGCCTGGCGCGTGACCTCTCCGAGGTTTCGTGTTTTGGAGTGGCAAATGGTCACAGTTGCGTTCTGGTGCAGCAGCAGCATCGCCGCCGGCTTGCCCACAAGGTCGCTGCGGCCCACCACCACGGCGTGTTGGCCGCTGATGGGAATCCCGCTGCGCTTGAGAATTTCAATCACTCCGGCGGGGGTGCAAGGAGCCAGAGCCATCCGCCCCGCTTGCAGAAGGCCAGCGTTCACGGGATGAAGGCCGTCCACGTCCTTGGCTGGGAGGATTGAGTCGAGGACCGTCTTCACGTCCACATGAGCCGGCAGCGGCAACTGAATCAGAATACCGTCGATCTCGTCTCGGGAGTTAAGTTTGGCCACCAGCTCGAGCAGCTCCGCAGTGGTCACCGTCTCCGGCAGCTTGATCAGATCGCTGAAAATGCCGACCTCGCCGCAGATTCTCACCTTGTTGCGAACATAAATCTCCGACGCGGCCACATTACCCACCAGCACCGCCGCCAGGCCGGGCCGAATCCCCCGCGCCGCTAGCGCGCGTACCTCTTCGGCCACTTCCTGCTTGATTTGTGCGGCAATCGCCACTCCGTCGAGAACTTTCGGCATTTTGCGCTCCAAAACTTATCGTATCGCCTTGCACCTCCGCATGGGGCCGACGCGTTTCCCATGCTGGAACTATGCGATGCGCCGTCTGGGCGAGTGGCCCGCATCGTCTCGAAGTGTGATTTCCCTCACATACAGCCATGAGAGGCGCCCGTGTACCGTCAGGAGCACGTGGAGTGTTCCAGATCACATCGGCATTAACTTCCTGAATCCCCTGGCAGCGGCGTTGTGGAGAGAGTTCGATGAGTGTTTTCAAGGATGCAGGGCATCTTTTCCGGTTTGCGGGGTTATTCGTCCTCGCCTTCCTGATCTTTCTGGTGGTGCGCCACTACGTTGTGCCCAAAAGCTTTGGGCAGTATGGGCACTATCGCGGGGCGGCCATGGGTGAAATTGCGGCCCATCCGGTGAAGTTTGCCGGGCATGAGACCTGCGAGACATGCCACTCGGATGTGGCGGATAAAAAAAAGGCCGGCAAGCACGCGCACGTGAATTGCGAGGCCTGCCACGGGGCGCTGGCGCAGCGAATGCCCGCTCCTGCGGCGCCTCCGGCAAACCTCTATGACCGCCTGCTTACCTTTGCCGGCCTGAAGCTACCGCCTGACCCGCCTATCCTTCTTCATGCCGATGATCCATCCACCGTAAAGCCGGTTCTGCCCGATACGGCTGTTCTCTGCGTCCGCTGCCACACGGCCAGCGCCGCCAAGCCCAAAGGCTTTCCGCAGATAGATCCGGCAAACCACTATCCGGGCCCGCCGTGTGGGAGCTGCCATCAGCCGCACAATCCGGGCATGGATGCGGGAGGTGTGAAATGAAGATTTCTCGGCGTCAATTGCTGATTCTGTTGCCGGCGGCGGCGGTTGCCTGGGAGTCCGTGATGGCAGGAACTCCGGAAGACGCTTCCAACTACAAGCTGACCGACCACTGGTGGGGCATGTTGATCGACATTCCCAAGTGCATCGGCTGCGGCAACTGCGTGCGCGCCTGCCAAACCGAAAACGACGTGCCGGATGGATTCTTCCGCACCTGGGTCGAACGCTACCACGTCTCGGACGAGAATATGACCGAGCCCGAGGTCATCTCGCCCGACGGCGGCAAGGAAGGTTTCCCGGTTGCGCAGCAGGATGACAAGAAGTATTTTTTCGTTCCCAAGCTTTGCAACCACTGCGCGGATTCGCCCTGCACGCAGGTCTGCCCGGTGGGCGCCACCTTCATCAGCCCGGATGGCGTGGTGCTGGTGGATCAGAAGTACTGTCTGGGCTGCGCCTACTGCGTGCAGGCCTGCCCCTATGGTTGCCGCTACATTCATCCTAAGAAGGAAGTCGCCGACAAGTGCACGCTCTGCTACCACCGGATTACCAAGGGGCTGACGACGGCCTGCTGCGAGGCCTGCCCCACCGGCGCGCGTCAACTGGCTGACCTCAAAAATCCAAATGACCCGATCCACGCGTTTCTGAAGACGCATAGCGTGCAGGTGCTGAAGCCGCAGATGGCCACCGGCGCTAAAGCCTTCTATAACGACCTGGATGGTTCGGTGCGGTAAGAACAGCTACTAGCCGCAAGCTTCTAGCTGCTAGCTTGTTCGTTGCATTGTTGAGTCCCTGAATCGAAAGAGATGAGCTAGCAGCTAGAAGCTAGCAGCTAGGAGCTAAGTTAATGAACGGCGTTGAAGGCTTCATGTATCCGAATGAAATCGTTCTCCAATGGAGCGTGCTGATCGTTTTGTACCCGTTCATCACGGGGTTGGTGGCGGGCGCATTCATTCTGGCGTCGCTGGAGCGTGTCTTCCGCGTGGAGGCGGTCAAGCCCACCTATCGGTTGGCGCTGCTGACGGCACTGGCGTTTCTTTTGGTCGCGCCCTTGCCGCTGCAGTTGCACCTGGGCCACCCAGAGCGCTCGCCAGAGATGTACTTCACTCCGCACAGCACTTCGGCGATGGCCATGTTCGGCTACGTCTATCTGTGGTATCTGATGGCCGTGCTGGTGTTGGAGATCTGGCTCGACTACCGGCGCGACATTGTGCTGCTGTCGCAATCCAGCAAAGGCCTGCTGCGCTTCGTCTACAAAGTGATGACGCTCGGCTCCAGCAACATCAGCCCGCGCTCGCTGGCCATCGACGACCGTGTCGGCTGGATCGTTACGCTGGTCGGCATTCCCTCCGCCTTCCTGCTGCACGGCTACGTCGGCTTTATCTTCGGATCTATCAAGGCCAATCCCTGGTGGTCCTCGCCGCTGATGCCGGTGGTGTTCATCTTCTCCGCTATGGTGTCGGGCATTGCCGGGGTCATGCTGCTTTACATGGCGCTGACCAAGCTGCGTAAGCAAGTCATCGACATGCGCTGCGTGGACTCCATCGCCATGTATCTCTTCTATATCTTCATCATTGACTTCAGCCTGGAGATGCTGGACCTGATTCACCGCATTTACGAGGCGGGCGAATCCTTCCGCAGCCTGAACTTCATGGTCCACACCCAGCTTTACATTCCGCATATCGTGATTCAAATCTGCCTGGGAACGCTGACGCCGCTGATTCTGCTCTTCCTGACGCAGGTGGTCAAGTTCAATGAAATAGTCCGCAAGCGAATCTACGCCACTGCCGGTTCCCTGGCCCTGATTGGCATCTTCGCCATGCGCTGGAACGTAGTGATCGGCGGGCAGTTGTTCTCCAAGAGCTTTCTTGGCTACACCACCTACAAGATGAGCCTGGTGACGCGCGAGGGCCTGCTGGTGGCGATTGCGTTGACCCTGCTGCCGCTGGTTTTTCTATGGGTACTGGTCAAGCTGCTGCCGCCGTGGCCTGAAAAGAGCGCGCACGCTTGAATCGCTGAGGGGTACTGCTTTGAAAGGGCACGGCTTTAGCCGTGCCGCCTGATGGGCAAATGAAGATTTGGGCTTTAGCCCCTGAGGGAATGCTGCATCGCGAGTAACCCCAAGTTCCGGAATTGACACCTGGGATTACTCAGTTCTGTTCAGAATGTAAGCAGCCAATCAGCGGTAGATCTGCGGGTGGTAAGGCCGCGGCGGCTTGACGTAATGTTCCGCCTCTCTCAGCTTCAGTTTGCTGATGTGCACGTCGTAGCCGGTCCCGGGCAGCAGCGATTCCAGCACAAAGGTCTCCGTGCCGCCTGAGCGCAGTTCGCGATAGCGATAGACGCCTACATCGCCTTCGCTGGTTTCCGTGCCTCCCGAGGGAGCGTCAAGAAAATGCTGTGCATCGGCCACGGTGGGCGCGGCGTGGCTTCCGCCCTCCGTCAAACTCTCAGCCGCATAGGAGCGCACCAGCTTGGTCCAATAGCGGCTCAGCAAGTCGGTATCGACAAACAGGTCGGCCCACACAATCTCGCCGCGCACGGCCACTACCACGCCGATGGCGCCTTCCTTGCGAAGCTGCGCGATCACCTGCTCTCGCGCCTTCATCACCGGAGCCGCGGCCTCATCAACCTTGGCGCTCACCGAACTGTCTTCCATGGCTCTGGCGTAGCTGGTGGTTCCCATCGAACGAGAATACCCAGCGCCCGATCCGCCGTCCATCGCCATCGAAGCGGAAGGCGCAGACGCCAGCGCCATCTGGCTGATGCTTCCCCGCACTGAGTTCCAAACCTCCTGCTGGTCCTTGGCGACCATGGCCCGCTCCCGCACGCTGGGCTGCACCATGAAGCTGTGCGCGGGCGCCTTGGCCGACGCGCCGAAGGTGGACGAACTCGCGGTCCAGCGTCCCGGCTCAATGCAGAAAACTCCCAGGTCGATAGGCTCGCTGCCCGTCGGCACAATGCGATCCTTGGCAATCACCCTGTCCTGCTTGCCACCGGTAACAATCTCGCCGGCCAGCAGCAGCAAAGGCTTGTTGGAGTTGTTCACCAGCACCAGCGTGTTCACCTCGTCGCCTCGAGAACGCTCCGGTTCCG
>Ga0302319_10007625_pt1 | contig 21266 bp, 18 predicted proteins | sample Bog_T0_2_FD_203319 | JGI IMG/M metagenome (GOLD analysis project Ga0302319, IMG submission 203319) | Peat permafrost microbial communities from Stordalen Mire near Abisko, Sweden - Bog_T0_2 | ecosystem: Environmental > Terrestrial > Soil > Wetlands > Peat | place: Sweden: Abisko, Stordalen Mire... | reverse complement strand
CTGTACAGCTTTGATCGCACACTGTCCGGGTTTGCTTGCCCGCTGTCCGGGTTTGCTCGCACCGCGACAGTTGATTCCGAAAAATCCGCAAAAAGGGCCGCAGGGCATTTGATCTGCTGTTATTGGGGGTAATCACTCACGCAAAGGTATGCAAACCGCCAGATTTTATTCCCTGTTCATCCTGCTCATGGGAGCGGCCTCCCCGTTTTGCGCCCTTGGTGAGAATGCGCCGGCTACGGGCGACGTGGTGATATCCCAGCAGCGGGATGGCGGAGTCATCCAGATATTCGCCGAAAACGTCTCCGGCAAGCCCCTGGCGATCACGCTTCAACTTTCGGACATCCTGCATGCAAAGAGCGAAGGGTGGCCCGTGAAAGTCACGAAACGATGCCTTGCAGGCGATCGCATGATGATGACAGCCTTGATCCAGAATCAGGGCGAGCCCGCCGCCACATTCACCTGTACCGTCACTACCTCCGCAAATCCTGCCCCATCGCCGGCACAGGCGCGGGTTGCCGCGGCCACTGGTATCACGTTGTCATCCGCGCCTGTGCGCCCCGCTCCGGGACCTCCGAAAGCTCAGGAAGAGGAGGATCACCACCCGCTCCCACCCGTTGACCCGGATTTTTGTTATCGCCTGCCTTATGAATTCGGCACCTCCCATCTGCTCAGCCAGGGCTATGGCGGCGTGGTGTCGCATCGCGGGGCGTTTGCTCTCGATTTCGACATGCCCGAGGGCACCCCGGTCTGCGCGGCAAGGGATGGCGTGGTGATCGAACTCCAGAAGGACCGCGAGTATTCCGACAACGACACAGTCATTGGAAATTTCGTTGCCATCAAACATGCCGATGGCACAGTGGCTCTCTATGCGCAACTCGCCAAGGGCGTGACGGTCACCGTGGGCCAGAAAGTCCAGGCCGGGGATGTCATTGGCAGCAGCGGCAACACCGGCCACACCAATGGGCCTCATATCCATTTCGAAGTGGACAGCACCAAGGACTGCGTGGGTGTCACCTTGAAGGGAGAGCGGGGTTCCATCCCCGTCATATTTAATACCCGCGAGAGCGACCGTCAGCCATTGCACGTGGGAAACACCTATACGGCCGAGTGATGTCGTCGCGGGATTTGCCCGGCCCGCTTACTTTGCCACCAGTTTCAATTGCAGCGAGATGGTGTCGTAAACGAGATGCCGCCCGAGTTTCTCAAAAAATTTCCCCGAGCCGTAGTTCACGTTCCATAGCGTGCGGTCGATGTCAAAATGAGCCTCTGCCGTCAGCGCAAGATCGTCCCGGAGCGATACCACCGTGCTGAATGAGACATCGTTGGTAATGCCTTTCATCGTCAGTTTCCCGGTGACTTCATAATTCGGTACACCGGCTTTTGCACCCGCGATGGGTTTGAACACGGTGCTGTCAAACCTGGCCGTGGGAAATTTTTTAACGTCGAAAAAATCGTCGGACTTCAAGTGGTTCACCAGCACCTGGTTCAGCGTGGGATCCTGCACGTCGAAATTCGTGATCGAGTTTATGTCGATGGTAAAGGTGGCTTTGGCCGGCAACCCGCGCCGGATCGGTACCGACCCGCTGAGGATATGGATCGTGCCATAGTGCGCGCCCGTAATATTGCGCCCGGTCCACTCTATCACGCTCTCGGCGATATCGACCGTGTAAACCCGCTCCTCCACCACGGGGGTGAAATTTTTGCCGGTATTTGCCCCTTCCACGGGATTTCCAGCCCGGCGCCAGTCCGTGGTGCCGCCCTTGTAAATATAGATGCTCGTATATCCGTCCTCGTTCAGTTTTTGCATCGCCATGTCGCCGGCCCGGGATGTCGCGCTGTTGCAATACACCACGATCGTCCTCCCCTTGTCCTGCACGAGGGCGCTTACATCGGAGAGAAAAGTGACATCATAAATGCACGCATTCACAGCGCCGGGAAGATGCACTTCTTCGTAGTATTCCGCCGGCAGGAGGTCGATCAGCACAAAGTCCCGCCCCTCATCAGCCATCTGCTTGAGTTGGATGCGGTTGATTGTCCGTAGGTAATCCATCGGCTCGGGGGGGTGGGGAAGGCTGCCGGCTATTTCTCAAGCCGTTGTTTTAAATAGTAAAGTGTCACCGCCCCGGTGATTTGCAAACTCTCCGGGCTCAGCTTGTCCAGCAGATCATCAGCCGTGTGCCAGTACATGTAATCAAAATCAATCAGGTCGATCGTCGGTATGTGCGCTTCATTCAGCGGCACATGGTCGTCGAGCAGATCCCGGTCGAGATACGTAAAATGGTCCCGCAGCTTGAGCGCGTCCGATGCTTCAAAGATCCCCTTGGCTAGCTCGGCCGGCGAATCCGGCGGAAGCGTGATCGTCACATTCTTTTTCCCGATCATGTCCCACAGGATGCCGAATTTGAATTGCTCGTTCCGTTTCGAGAGCCGCAATTGCCGCGCATAGTAGCGGCTCCCGTACAGCCCGTCTGTTGTGGTGAACTGCTCCACCGCCTCCTCGCCGTCGAAGAATACCAGCTCGACCTTCTTCGCCATCGCGGGGTCCAGCGCCAGCACCCGCGCCATCTCCATCAGCGCCCCCGTGCTCGATGCCCCGTCGCTCGCCCCCACGAACTTGATCGTGTCGAACAGCTTCGTGTCGTAATGCGAGGCAACGATCACCTGCTGCGTGTCGGTCGCAGCCGGTTTGCCGGGCGTTGCGGGGAAGCGCGCGATCAGGTTGATGAAGACGATCGGCCCGCGCGGCGTCTCATCCGTGAATTTCTGCTGCTCGACTTCCCACCCCGCCTTTTGCAGCGCTTCGAGGATATAGGCGCGCGTCTTCGCGAGCGGCTCGCTCCCCGCAGGCCGCGGGCCAAACTCGATTTGTGTCTTGGTAAACTCCCACGCCTTATCCGCCGAGAATTCCTTCCAGATTTCCGCGGGCGCTTGCGGCGATGGCGTCTCCGCGCCGCTTTCCGTCCGCCCGCATCCGTTCAGCAGCGCAAGCGTGCAGAGGAATACAAGTTTATGAAATGAAAGCCGGAATGCCGGGCGCTCCGCCGCCGCCCCGTTCCGGGCGCTGCGGTCAGGTATCATCGGTCTTGAGTCCGAGGAGAGTCAGGATGCGTTGCAGGTCGTCCGCTCCGTAATAGTCGATCTCGATGCTCCCCTGCTTCTCGCCGTGCTGCACCGTTACGTGGGTCGCCAGGTGCTGCTGAAGGCGGTTTTGCAAATGGAGCAGGGCAGGGGTGAGACCGTGGTTGGAGTTCGGGCTGGAGGAATTACTGCGCGTCGCGCGTTGCGTCCCCTGGTTCGAGAAATGTTTCGTCACCAGCTTCTCCGCGGCGCGCACAGTATGGTTGTGCTTGATGATCATCTCCGCGATCAGGATTTGCTCCTCGTGCGATTTGATCGAGAGCAGCACCTTCGCGTGCCCCACCGAGATGCGTCCCTGCGTCAGCCAGCTTTGCGCCTGCGCGGCCAGTTCCAGCAGCCGCATGCTGTTTGCGATCGCCGCGCGGCTTTTTCCGACCTTTTGCGCGATCTCCTCCTGCTTCAGGCCAAATTCCCGCGCGAGCCGCGCAAAGGCAAATGCTTCTTCGATCGGGTTCAGGTCTTCCCGCTGCAAATTCTCGATCAGCGCCAGCTCCAGCACATCCTGGTCGCTCGCGATCCGCACGATCACTGGCGCCTCGAGCAGCCCCACTTCCTTCGCCGCCCGCCACCGGCGTTCACCGGCGATCAATTCAAACTTGTCCCCGCTTTTCCTCACGATCAGCGGCTGGATGATCCCGTGCACGCGGATCGAGTCGATCAATTCCTGGAGACGCTCCCCGCGGAATTCCGTGCGCGGCTGCAATGGCGTCGGGATGATCCGCTCCAGCCCGATCTGCTGGATGCGCTCGCCCACGTCCGCCGCGGGCGTAGGGGATGCCACGCGCGGGTTGATCAGCGCGCCGAGACCTTTACCTAGTGCGACTTTTGCCATATGCGGGATTCAATATTTAAACGGGGTGCAGTATCTATCTTTCAATTGGCAATTGGCAATTGGAAACTATCATCTCATTTCTGCATGCCGCTTTTTGAATCACTTTTGTTTCTGTTCGACGGGGAACCCCACGACGCTTCTTTCAACATGGCCATGGACGAGGTCATTTTGAAAGAAAGTTCCGTGCCAGTTTTGAGGGCTTATTGCTGGCTGCGGCCCTCCGCATCATTCGGCTATTTTGAAAAATACAAAGCCGTCGAAAAACAGCACGCCGGCCGCGACCTAGTCCGCCGCTGGACGGGTGGGGGAGTGGTGCTCCACGGCGAAGATTTCACCTATTCCCTTATGGTGCCGGCAGGAATTTCCTTGTTGAAAATTAACCCCGCCGAATCCTACCGCCTCATCCACGCCCAAATCGCAAAAACCCTGCAGGACTCCGGCCTCCCCGCAAAAATCGCAAGCGCCCAGGCTCCAAAAATATCCCAAGCCTGCTTCGAAAATCCCGTCACTTCCGACATCCTCCTCGACAACCGCAAAATCGCCGGCGCCGCCCAGCGCCGCACCAGCCACGGTCTCCTCCATCAGGGCAGCATACAACTCCCGAATCTCCCCCCCAGCTTCGCCCATACCCTCGCCGCAAACCTCTCCACCCAAGTCGTAAAAAAATCAGTCGGTCAGAACACCCTTACCGCCGCCCAAACCCTGTCCGAAAAAAAGTACGCCACCAAATCCTGGCTCTCAAAATTCTGATCACGCGTCGCAGCAAAATTCCGGGTAGCGCCTGCGGCTCGCAGGCTCTTTTCGGCGGCTCGCCGAAAAGTTAGGGAGAACGCGTCGCCTGCAATATAGATTACCAGCCGTTTCCACGCCCCCCTTCGGGCTTCGTCATTCTTTCGTCATTAGTCCGAGCTTCGTCATTATCCGCGCCCCCTATTCCTTCATGCGCCCCAATTTCAAACCAGGCGCGGATTCTTCTTGCAATTTCACAGTTTTCATTAAATATTGAAAATACAAAATGAATGAGAAACCCCATATCGCATCACCCGAAGACACCGCCCGCCTCCAGGCGGCCAAGGATGAATTCGTGACCCAGTGGGGCGCCATCGGCGGCGTTTGGGGCATCAACCGCACCATGGCCCAGATCCACGCCCTCCTCATCATCACCCCGCAGGCCCTCACCACCGATGAAGTCATGGAAGAGCTCCGTATCAGCCGCGGCAACGCCCACATGAACCTCCGCGAGCTCGTCGGCTGGGGCCTCGTCCGCAACGTCATCCGCAAAGGCGAGCGCAAGGAATATTACGAGGCCGAGAAGGATGTCTGGAAGATGTTCTGCATCATCATCCGCGAGCGCAAACGCCGCGAAATCCGCCCCGCAATCAATGTCCTGAAGGACTGCATCGACCGCGCCGACGGCCTCAAATCCCCGGACGCCGCCGCCTTCACCAAGCAAACCAAGGCCCTCTGCGAATTTATGGAGTTGTCCGATGGCATCCTCAGCAAAGTCGTCCGCTCGGAACAAAGCGCCATCATTCCCTGGGCAATGAAATTCCTCAAATAATCCTTTTTTTAATAACAAGTTTCAATATTTCCTGAAAATACAAAAACAAACATAAGAAAGAAACCCACACCATGAACTACGTCGTCACCACCTACGCCCTCTACCTCGCGATCAGCATCGCGCTCACCGTCTGGGTCGCCGGCACTCTCCACAAAAACGGCCGTATCTTCCTCGTGGACGCCTTCCACGGCAACGAAGCCCTCGCCGATTCCATCAATCACCTGTTGCTCGTCGGCTTCTACCTCATGAACATCGGCTACGTCACCCTCGCCCTGAAATACGGCGACAAAGCCGCCGACGTCCAGGGCCTCTTCGAAGCCCTCAGCACCAAGATCGGCATCGTCCTCCTCGTCCTCGGCGGCATGCACTTCTTCAACCTCTACGTCTTCTCCAAAATGCGCAAACGCGCCCTCCTCCACACCGCCCCGCCCCCCTTGCCCCCGCAAACCCGCCTCCCCGTGGCTGAGTGATAACCCTGGAAATATCCCATGACGATCAATTCATACCGCGCATCGCATGGACGGACATGCTCTGTCATGTCCCAGTCCGCGATAGCTTCTTCGGACCTCGCTCTCTCGGTAATACTCCGCCTCCCACATTCCTCCGAATTCAAAATTCAATGTTGGACGTTGGACGTTGAACTCAGCCTCTTCCTTTCCGCCCTCCGCCCCCGCAAAAGGCAGGCAATGTTTAAAAATTTAACTCCATTTTAACCCCTTTAACTCCGCCATGACCCGCCTCACCATCCTCTACGACAAAAACTGCGCCATCTGCCGCCGGTGCCGCGCATGGCTCGAGCGCCAGCCCGCCTACATCCCGCTCGAATTCCTCCCCCTGCAATCGGAGAACCTCGCCCGCCGCTTCCCCGGCATCGAGAAACTCGACTTGGACAAGGAAATCGTCGTCATCAGCGATGAGGGCGAAGTCTGGCAGGGTGTGGAGGCATGGGTCATCTGCCTTTGGACACTCCGCGAATACCGCGAATGGTCCCAGCGCCTCGCCCATCCCGCGCTCCTCCCGCTCGCCCGCCGCGTCTGCGCCATCTTCTCCGAAAACCGCCTCAAACTTCTCCCGACTCCTCTTCAAGGAAACCGGAGTAGAACAACTGCGCCACACCATCGAATCAATCCCCGGAGAACCAGCCTCATGCAACGAAGGCTACTGCAAATCGCGTTGAAAAATGAACTTATGAAAATCGCAATTACCGGCGGCACCGGATTCGTCGGCCGCCACCTCGCCCGCAAACTCTCCCACGAAGGTCACTCCGTTACCCTCATCGCCCGCGGCCACGACCACCGCGACGAATCCTCCCGCGCTCTTCCCGGCATCACCTTCGCCGAGGCAAGCGTCAGCGACGAACCCGCCCTCCGCGCCGCATTCGCCGGCTGCGACGCCGTCGCCCACTGCGCCGGCATCAACCGCGAGATTGGCGACCAAACCTACGAACGCATCCACGTCGAAGGCACACGCAACGTAGTAAACGCTGCAAAAGCCAGCGGCGGCCAAAAAATAATCCTCATGAGCTTCCTCCGCGCCCGCCCGCATTGCGGCTCCGGCTACCACGAGTCAAAATGGGCCGCCGAGGAAATCCTGCGCGCCTCCGGCCTCGACTACACCATCTTGAAACCCGGCGTCATCTACGGCCACGGCGACCATATGCTCGACCACCTCAGCCACGCCCTGCACACATTCCCGCTCTTCGCTTTGGTCGGAATGAAACCCATGCGCGTCCGTCCCATCGCCATCGATGACCTCGTCGAAATCATCCGCGCCGCCATCGTCGGCAGGCGCCTATCCCGCGAAACCGTCTTCATCCTCGGCCCCGAGGAGCTCACCCTCGGCGAAGCCGTCCACCGCGTCGCCCGCGTCCTCGGCAAACACCCCCTCTTCTTCCCCATGCCCGTCTGGTTCCACTACCTCCTCGGCTGGATCTGCGAACGCCTCATGAAAATCCCGCTCGTCTCCCTCGCCCAGGTCCGCATCCTCTCCGAGGGCGTCACCGACCCCTCCCAACCCTGCAACCCCTTGCCCCACGAACTCCTCCCGCAAAAACCATTCGATGAAACTCAAATCCGCGCCGGCCTTCCCGACCCCGGCGGATTCGGATGGACAGACCTCCGCCTTTAAAGTAGAGCAATGCCTCCGGCTTGCCGTCGAAAGCTCTCAAGCTGCAAGCTTGCGCTCCTGTTTTCCTGAGCTTACGAGCTTCAAGTTCGCATTCTATTTAAAGCCTGTTATGCAGTATCGAACCACTATCCAAGTGATTTCCGGGAACACCAACGGTGTTCCGCACTCCAGCCCAGGGTTGGCGCGACGGAATTAAAGCCCGGAGCGAAGCGCCGCGGAACTCCGGGTAATCACAATAGAAAATTGAACAAACCCCCGGATGGGGGTGACGGAATAAAACCGTCATCAAGGATAATGCGGCAGAACGTCTTTGGATTCAGAAATTGGCTCGGAAAAATGGATTTCCCAATGCTTGTGAAACAACAAATGGTTATAGTCCACAATCCACGTACTTCCTGTGGAATCAACTTTTGCCCCGCAGTCTGTGAGATAACGAGCTAAGCGCTCTTTTGTAAGTGATGCATTATTCTCGTGCTGATTGTCCTGAATGATAAATGTAATTTTGTGAATTTGGTAGACTTGCATCCAGTATTCAAAGCCAACGGCGAATACCAAAATAACCGAAACGATTACCGTCACTATCGCTATTACATATTTACGCTTGATGAAGCCCATAATTCGATTCTATCGGACTTGTCCTTAAGAGGGCGTCTAAAAAGTCCGATTTAAAGTAGCGCAAGCCTCCGGCTTGCCGTCGAACGCTCTCAAGCTGCAAGCTTGCACTCCTAATTTTCGGTAGTTTGCATCGATCAGCACACGCGCCACTTGGACTTTTTAGACGCCCTCTAAGAGCAGAAGCAAATGGGCAGTGGGTCAGTTTGAAATCTATAAACGATTCGGCAATCCCGTCATCGCGGTAAGACCGCGGCGGCGCCAGAACCAATAAATCGATCCGAACATATCAGCAACCGCAAGGGGATACCGTTTGGGCTTAAAGAACGCCGCGACCAATATGAAGGGTGAAAACACGAGACATGCAACAGGAAGAAGAATCAGCCACCAGAGCAGATCCAGGAGAAACATCCCGACGATTTGAACAATAGCTTCCACCATGACTACCCGCAGCTTGAACCCGTCGTGCCCTGAACTCAAGGCAGGAGAGTAGCTTCTAATATTCGGATTTAAGGCTTCGTCATTAATCTTCCCTTGGTGCCTTTGTGCCTTGGTGGTGAAACAGATGCTGCAGGAGGAGGGACGAGAGTAACGGTTACCAGCCGGGAAGCTTCTCGAATTTATACGGGATCGTGTCGTTATCCAGCGGCAGCCGGTATACGTCCGGGCTGGTATGATCGTATTTCCGCGTCGGCATGCTGATGCAAAGCGCGTCATTGCTCCCGATATTCTGGTGCGCGTGGAAAACATGCGCCGGGATCACCATCACGTTGCGATGATGCTCCGAGCGGTGGATTTCGTTCACCATTCCATAGGTCGGCGAGTCGCGCCGCTCGTCGTACAGCACGACCTTGAGCTTCCCCTGGCTGAGAAAAATCCGGTCGTCATGCAACCGGTGTACATGCCAGCCCTTGATCATCCCCGGCTGGATGGTGAATTGATACACATAAACGATCGGGGCGGGATGCACCCGGTCGTTGAGGATCTCGCAAAGCGTCCCGCGTTCATCGGTATGGGTCACGGCGGGCGTGATCGTCACTCCATGGATCAGGGGCGTTACAGGAGTTCCATCGGGTCTCACAGTTTGGCGATCCTGTTTTGGTTCGATCATGCCCATAGCTTTAGACCCTCGTTTTAACCAGAACAAGCCGGAATGGAAACCCGCGTCAGAAAATCCAAAAAATAATATCCAATAATCCCCGGAATCCTGTCTAAAAAAGACGAACGTCCGGTTATCACCCAGCCTGAATCTTTCAGTCGGGGATTTCCGCAAATACTGCAAAGCTTATAAGACAAACCTCAACGGCTGATTTCTTTCAAAAAACATTTCTGAAAGCGCCGGAGGCGCGGCGGAATTAAAGCCCGGAGTGAATCCCGCCTCGGCGGGGGAACTCCGGGTAATCACGATAGAAAAATTGAACAAACCCCTGGAATGGGGTGACGGAATAAACGGTGATCAAGGACAATGCGCGACCAATTCGATCTGACACAAAGCGAAACCTGATTGTTTGAAAAGTTCTTCGGCACGACAACGGCACTTACGCTCTCGAAGTCGGTTTTCCGCTTTATCGACACGAGGCAGATGATTTCAGTTTAGGAAAATGGTGTCCGTCCACCGCAGGGTTTTCGACAACTCGAAGCTGCGGAAACTTCACGGGAACCCTTGAAGAATTGTCACGTGCATCGCAGGAAAACAATGCCGTTAGCTCTCGTTTTCTTCGGGCGGATTCTGCTCACGATGCCAAGGAGCGCCAATGTAGTCACGAGTAGCAGTCCAGCCGATGGGCAGGTCAGCCAATTCGCCAATGGTCCTGTCACGCTCGAAAACACATCCAAGGCACGCAACAAATATATGTTTTTTGTCTAGTGTGGTACCACAAAGAAACTGCCAATCGCCATCTTCGTCGTGGCTAACAAGCAGGATCGGGAAGTTTTCGCGAAAAACGCGGACAGTCGAGAACGCTACGCTATTATCCGGATCGGAAAACGGCCACTCCCACTTTGCAAAACCGTGATGATGTGATTCTTCGATATTCATTCAGCGTTTTTGGCGATACCTCAATATTGGCGCAAGACGAGATGGAATTTGCAATTGCAGATGTGATGTTTATTGATGCGTCTAAAATGACTGTAAATGAGGCTTTGGTTCAGGCATCTGAAGATCTTTTTGGAACGATCAATCTGAAAAGCATTTAGAGCCTAGACGACCTAAAAAAATGAGTTTCAAACACCCTGAATCACCACCGTCTCCCCGCCAAAGCTGACCTCATCCCCCGCCACCAGCTTCTTCCCCTTGCGCGTCTCCACCACGCCATTCACCCGCACCTGCCCCTCGCGGATCGCATACTTCGCCTCGCCCCCCGATCCCGCAAGCTCCGCAAATTTCAGCAGCTTCGACAACTCAATCGGTGGTCGCTCAATTACGATCGTCCGGACATTTTTCTTGGGGCTTTTGCTCACAGCCCAAAATATTAACCCCATTCCCCGCCCGTAGTCCATTTGCTATTTTGGAAATAAATAGAATGTTTATTGATTACTCAAAACAAAAAACTAACATTCTACTTGACAAGAAATGTCAAATTGAGGCATCATTGCCTTTATGAGGACAATCATTGCCTTGCATCAAAAGGCGCACTCCGCAGTGGCGCTGCGCCCTCGACCGATCAGTCATCGTGAGCGGAGGCTTTGCGGAGTCGAATCGATCTCTAACTATTTCCGGCCCTCTAATACGAGGCTGCTGAAGGCACTCTCAAACCCAATGTTCGCAACCACCGCTCATGCTCCTCGCTACCAAGGTGGGGCCTTGGTAGCGGAACATTGCGCGGGGAAACTCTGTTTCGCGGCGAGGGGTGGGCCCAAACTGGCGCGGCCACCATTTCTTTCCCCTCTTCCTGCAGCAAAACGCAGCCTCTCAGCGAAAACCGAAGGCCTGCATCCCCCCAAAACACGCATTTTTGCCAAACAAAGCCAATTTTTACTCTGTAGAGCCCCAAAAAACAAAGCCAATTCAAAGCCAAACAAACCCAATTTTCGAGCGAAACAAAGCCAATTTGAACCCGTTTTCATGCCACAAAACCCATTTTCACCCCACTTGGTGTCTTCGTGCCTTGGTGGTGAACTCCCCCTCCAAAACCCCAACCGCGTCAAGCCCCGTCAAGCCCCGTCAAGGCAAGTCCTAAAAAGTCCGGCCTAAAAAACTGTCAAAGCGTCACAATCAAGCAAACCATGAGCCGGAAATCCGGGTCTCCGGGACAATCAATCCAGCATCCAGAATCTAGAATCCAGCATCGTCTTCAAAATGCGGAGCATTTCCGCGACCACCCCGTCTAACCTGCTGAAACCCATTCACCATGAAGACACTCACTCGCCTGAAAAACCAATTCCATCTTGCAGCAACCGTCGTCCTCGCCTTGGTCGTCTTCACAGCCACCGCGCAGGAAAAAACTCAAAAGAACATGATCGCGCCATGGCCGCACATCACCATCCCCCAGCAGCGCGAGGCAGGCGACCCCATGCAGCTCAAGGAAATGGACGTCCAGGCGCGCATCGTCGGCATGCAGGTCGAGGTCACGAGCACGATGACCTTCTTCAACCCGAATCACCGCCAGCTCGAGGGCGAGCTCGTCTTCCCGTTGCCCGATGGGGCCGCGGTCACCGGCTACGCACTCGATATCAACGGCCAGATGATCGACGGCGTGATCGTGAAAAAGGAAAAAGCCCGCGTCACCTTTGAAAACGAAGCCCGTCGACGCGTCGACCCCGGCATCGTCGAGTACGTCGCGGGGAATGTCTATCGCACCCGCATCTATCCGCTGCCGGGGCAGGGGACTCGCAAGATCAGGCTCACCTACGTCTCGCAACTGGCCACCGACAACACCGGCGACGCCGCATGGCACCTGCCGCTCCCCATCGGTGAAACCGTGGGCAAACTCGCAATCCACGTTTCAGTCTCCCAAGGCGCCGTCACCCCGCAGATCGGCGGATTCGGCAACCTCCATTTCAAATCGTTCGATAACCAGTTTGTCGCCGAAACCGAGCTCACCGACGCCAAACCCGGCGAAGACCTCTGGGTCTCCCTGCCAAAACTGCCCGCGCAAGTCAGCGCCGTCGAGTGCACCGCCGATGGCGACACCTATTTCGCGATCAGTGACTTGACTCCGGTATGGTACCCGACGCCCGAAGCCGACGACTCCGCAGTAAAGATGCAACAGTCACTCGGCATCGCATGGGATGCTTCCGGCAGCTGCGGTGGCGACCATCTCCAGCGCGAGATGGCCACTCTCAAGGGACTTTCCCGGAAATGTCCCAAGCTCGACGTCACGCTCCTGGTCTTCCGCGACCGTCCCGAGGCCGCCCAGGTTTTCCACGGCGATGCCGCTTCCGTGATCGATTCCGTGCTCAAGGCGCTCGACGGGATTCCCTACGATGGCGGCACCGATTTTATCAAGCTCGCCGACGCCATAAAATCGCAGAAGGACGTGGACCAATGGCTCCTCTTCACCGATGGCTTCGACACCCTCACCGATAAGCTCCCGGACTTTGGCAACAGCCACGTCACCGCAGTTGTCAGCCAGACCGTCGCAAACCGTGAATTGCTCCGCCAGGTCTGTGGCGCATCAGGCGGCCAGCTTGTGGATCTCCAGCGGATGGAGCCCGCAGCCGCATCATTGGCAATCATGTACCCCGCTCCGACCCTCGTCTCCGTCGATGGCAGTTCCATCGCCGAGGTCCAGGGCATCGGCGCATCCGCCCAGGGCCGCGTGAGCATCTTCGGAAAACTCACCGCTGACGAAACGGAACTGCGTCTCACCTATTCCGACGGCCACAAGTCGCCGCCCATCAAAATCAGCAAATCCGCCGCTCCCGCCGGCTCATTGCTCTCCGAAGTCTGGGCCGCCGAGCGCATCAAGCACCTCGCCGTCCGTGCCGGGGAAAACGAGGACGAGTTGCTCACCCTCGGCCGTCAATTCGGAATCGTCAGCCCCGTCACGTCGCTCATCGTCCTGGAGAACCTCGACCAATACGTCCGCAACGACATCGAGCCTCCCGCAAGCCTGCCCGGCATGCGCACGCAATGGGCGAACATCAAATTTTCCATGGCAAAGTCGGACCAGCAGAAGCACGCCGACAAATTCCAGCACGTCCTCGCCCTGTGGCAAGCCCGCGTCAATTGGTGGGAAAACACAAAGCCCGAGGCAATGCTCAAAAGACAGGCGCTGCATTCAAACATTGAAGGAGGGGAAACTGATTCTGCAGCAACAACAGGAGCAGCCATCCAGAATGCCAGCCAGGCCCAGCAAAACATGGCGGCGGCGCCATCCATGCCCAGTTCTTCCTATGCGACGGCAGCTCCTATGCCTGCCGGTGCGGCTGCAAGCCTGGACTCGGACAGCATGGTTGCCAGGGGCATGATATCCGAGGAAAAATCCGCGGCCAAAAAAGAGGGTGACGATAAAGATCTCGGCGGCGCTGCAGAGCAGCCTTCCCAGGCGATAGTCACCATCAAGCCATGGGACCCGGGAACCCCTTATCTGGCTGCGCTCAAGGCAGCCTCCAAGTCCGACCGCTACAAGCTTTACCTCGGGCAGCGTAAAAATTACTCCACAAGCCCCGCGTTCTTTCTGGATTGCGCCGGATACTTCTTGCAGGAAGGCGACAAACAGATCGGCATCCGCGTCCTCACCAATCTCGCCGAGATGAAGCTGGAGGAATCGTCGCTCCTACGCGTGCTCGCATGGCGGTTGCAACAGGCCGGCGAGCTCGATAGCGCCATTGTGCTGCTCCGCAAAGTCGGCAAGCTGCGCCCCGAGGAACCCCAAAGCCTCCGCGACCTCGCGCTGGCGCTGGCCGAGCGTGGTAAACTGAACCACGACACCGCCGACCTCAGCGAAGCCATGGCCCTGCTCGACAAAATGGTCTTCGGCGAATGGCAGCGCTTCGACGAGATCGAGCTCTTCGGCCTCGAGGAACTCAACGCGCTCATGACCTGGGTCAATCGTCAGAGCTGGGATAAATCACCCGTCATTCCTCAACTCGACTCCCGTCTGGTGAAGAACCTCGATGTCGATGTCCGCATCGTCATGGTTTGGGATGCCGATAACACCGACGTCGATATCCACGTCGTCGAGCCTTCCGGTGAGGAGGCTTTTTACGGCAACAACCGCACAGCAAGCGGTGGCCTCGTTTCCCGCGACATCACGGAAGGCTACGGCCCCGAGGAATACATGGTGCGCCACGCACAAAAAGGCGGCTACCAGACCTTCGCCCAGTACTACGGCTCGCACCAGCAGACCGTCGTCGGCCCCACCACGATCACCGCGATGGTGTTCACCGATTTCGGCCGTCCCACCGAGAAGAGGCAGGTGCTGACATTGCGCCTCGACAGGCCCCGCGACAAAGTCGCCATCGGCGAGATCCAGATCGGCAACGACAAACAGTCGAATCTCAGCGAAGACAAAACCGGGAACGACAATCAGGCTCTTTCCCGCGACACCTTCCGCGCATTGACCGTCGGCCAGTCAGCCGACGAAATCCGCAGACTCGTTGGCGAGCCCCAGAAAAAGGAAAACCAAGTATGGATCTACAAGCTCGCCGACCGCGAATTCCGCGTCCGCCTCTCCGAAAAACAAGGCGTCCAGTCAGTCGTGGAAGCGCTCCCCGGCGGAGCCGAGATGATCCTCACGCAATAACGCAACCGATTGATGTTGAGAGGAATAGCGAAGGTCCAATGGATGCGGGGAGCGCGGGCATCCTGCCCGCAGTCGTCTGCATCCTGCTGACGACATTCGACCGCTCACGCGTCGCGCCATTCTTTTTTGGAACGGAACTTTCGTTACACCCCTACGAGTTACTTCTGGTCACCGCCGCCGGCGGGATTCGTCTGCGAAGCAGGAAGCGAAAGCACCGAGGAAGACCAGTAATCAATAATGTCCAGAGCCTGAAACCGGAAAACAATAAGCAACGCATCATTCAACGGCACCCCTATCTTCTTGGCAATGGCCTGCAGCGATTCCGACCCATTGATCGCAGTCGCAAAGCGGGCCTCCACATCGTTCAGCTTGAGCTTCTGGATCAGCTCATAGCCTTTCCGTGTGTAAGCCGGGCTGCCGTTCGGATCAGGCCGCTGGGCCGCAAGCAGCGAGTCATACTTCACATGCCGCAGACTCGCGAGCACCCAGTTCTCCGGGTCTTCCTGCGTCGGCGGGAAGTTCCGGGCAAAGTCTGGAAATGCAGTCATGTCCTCAAACTCAAAGTTCACGCGGCCAGCGGTCCACAGGTTCGCAAAAAGCCGCTGCCCATGCTCGCGCGTGATCTGCACCACGTCGTCATGCGGGAAACCATTGCGGATCGCCAGGTAAAGGAACAGCGGGCAACTCGTTGCCGCTTGGTTCGCCTGCCCGTCGATCACCAGCCCGAGGTTCGTAGCCGGCAGGATGACCGACGACTCGCGCAGGTAGAGGTGAAAATTCCGCGTGGTGGCAAAAACAAAACGCCCGTTCGCGACATAAAGCTCCACCGGGAAACGATTAAGGAAAATGCGAAGCACGCCGTTCAGTTTGTCGCCGTAAGCCATTTGCAGTGCCGAACGCAGCGAGAAGAAAACAGTGTGACCCGAGAAAAGGATCTTCGAGTAATCGCGGAAGAGCAGCGCGTTCGCGGGATTCGGTTTCGGCTTCACCTGCTCCAGCGTGCTGTTCACCGCCCCGACCAGCAATTCCGGCGTCACCGGCTTTGTCACGGTCTTTACGACATTCGAGTATTTGGTTTGCAGCGTCTGCCCGTTGCTGGAAAGCAAAACGACCGGCACGCTCGCCGTCGCCGCATCATTCAGCAGACGGTAAAGCGCGCTGTCGCCGTCGAGGTCGGGCAGCGTGTCATTCAGCACGATCACGTCGGGCTGCGCGATGTGGAAACGCTCAAGGCCATCCGTCGCGCGCTGCGTCACAAAAACATCGTTATTCGGGAAACTCTGAGCCAACAGATCCCCGGTGTGCTTCGAAGCCACCAAACTATCGTCGATCACCAGAATTTTATGAGACATACCCTTTATCTAAATGCTTGTAGGAGTTGATAAAAACGCGGAACACAGCGCATCAGTGCGCGTGAATTCAATTTCACCCCCGCAAAATACGAAATGGCATTTTTATGTCAATGAAACTAAATCGGTGTTTTGCCCTTTCTAAACCCAATCCGTCCAAGCCCTTCTAAAGCCTTTTTGCCCTGACTGGGTAAAACTCTTATCTATAAAAACAGTCATCCTCCTTCCAAAACGCTCTTTTTTCTAATTTCTTTCGTGCTTCGTCATTCGTCATTCGTCATTTTACTCCTCACATGTCCACATCCACCGTCCGCGTCCGCTTCGCCCCATCCCCCACCGGTTACCTCCATGTAGGGGGAGCCCGCACCGCGCTTTTTAACTGGCTCTACGCCCGCCACACCGGCGGCAAATTCATCCTCCGCATCGAGGATACCGACAAGGCCCGCAACACCGCCGAGGCCACCCAGGCCATTTATGACGGCATGCGCTGGCTCGGGCTGGACTGGGACGAAGGCCCCGAAGTAGGCGGCGACCACGGCCCCTACTTCCAGAGCGAACGCGAGGCCATCTACCAGCGCTATTTCGACAAACTCCAGGCCGCCGGCCGCGTCTACGAGGACGCTGGTTCATGGCGCTTCCGGTTCGAAAGGAAAATCGTGGTCATCGACGACGAAGTCTGCGGCCGCATCGAAATGGACATGGCAAATGCCGCCACAAATCCCGACATGACAATCCGCCGCTCCGACGGTGGCTGGATTTTCCATTTCGTAAATGTGGTCGACGACATCGAGATGCGCATCACCCACGTCATTCGTGGCGAGGACCATCTCTCGAACACACAAAAGCACATCCAGCTCTACGAAGCCCTCGGCGTCACCCCTCCGAAGTTCGCACACATCCCCCTCATCATGAACAAGGACGGCTCGAAAATGAGCAAGCGCGACCAGGGCGCGAGCGTTGCAAATTACGTCGAGGGCGGCTACCTCCCCGAAGCCGTGTGCAATTTCCTCTGCCTCCTCGGCTGGTCTCCCAAGGACAACCGCGAAAAACTCCCCATCGAAGAAGTCATCCGCATCTTCAGCCTCGCCAACATCAACCGCAAAGGCGCGACCTTCGACCTGGACAAATGCGCATGGCTCAACGGCGAATACGTCCGCGAGCTGCCCGGCGATCGCTTCCTTTCGCTCTCTATCGAGGCGCTCAAGCGCGCAGGCATCCCGCTGGAGCACTTTTCTGATTCCTACATCAAAGCCGCGCTCGAGACATGCAAGGGCAAGTTCAAGCTCTTCAGCGAGCTCCCACCCTATTGCGGTTTTTATTTCGAAGACAATTTCGAATTCAACCCCGAGGGCGTCGCAAAGCATTTCATCTGCGAAAACAAACCGCGCCTCGTCTCAGTCCGCGATGCATTCGCCGCGCTGGAAGCCTTCGATGCCGCCACCCTGGAAACCGCATTGAAAGCCACCGCCGCGCAGCTCGGCGTAAAAGTCGGCGTCCTTGTCCACCCGACCCGCCTCGCAGTCACTGGCAGCAACGCCGGCCCGAGCCTCTACCACCTGTTGGAAATTCTCGGCAAAGAAAAAGTGCTCGCCCGCATCGTCCGCGCATTATCGCAGCCCGGCTTCCTTTAACCAGTCGAGCGCCCCGTGCGACGCCCGCCCGCCGGTGGCGAAACATCCATGGATGAGGTAGCCGCCCGTGGGCGCCTCCCAGTCAATCATTTCGCCTGCAACAAAAACACCGGGAATTTTTTTCAACATCAACCCGCCATCCAGTTCGCTCCACAGCACTCCGCCCGCGGAGGAAATCGCCTCCGCCAGCGGGCGCGGCCCTGTGAGCCCCATGTACCAATTCTTCACCGCTACCGCTAGTGATTCGATCGAGGCAAAATGGCCGCCTGTTTCCAAAATCGCACAAACAGCATCGCTCAACCGCCAGCGCCCGCGCGCTTCCTCGAGAAAATTGCCGCGCACCCCGCTCATTTTCGCAACCAGTTGCTCCACGCTGAACGTCGGCTTGAAATCAACGCACAGCACCGGCTCCGCCATCGTCCGCAGTACCGCCCCGAGTTGATAAAGCGCGCCGCCTTCGATCCCGTAATGGGTAACCAGCAATTCGCCCTCCACCGTCCGCCCGTCAGCCTCGACCGAGATATTTTTCAGCGGCTTCCCCTCCGCCTTTTGCAGCACCGAAGCCGCCCACGGAAACTCCCAACCACAATTCGCCGGCTGCAACGCCGCCACGCCGATCCCCAGCCGTTCAAGAATGCCCGTCCACGTCCCGTCGGAACCAGTCTCCGGCCACGAACCACCCCCAAGCGCAAGAACCACCGCATCCGCCACCACAGTCCGCGATTTCTCATGCTTCTGAAAATGCAGTTGCAACGGCGCACCCGGCATCAATCCCGTCCATCGATGATGCATGCAAAATTTCACCCCCAGCTCGCGCAGCCTCTGCACCCACCGCCGCAGCAACGGCGCGGCCTTCAGCCCCTCCGGATAAATCCGCCCCGTCGAAGCCGCAAAAGTCTCCACGCCCAGCCCGGTGGCCCAGGCCCGGAGCGCGTCCGCATCGAAATCCGCAATCAACCCCTCCCAAAAATCCGCCGGTTGCCCGCCGCCTGTATAACGCCGTGCAAAGCTTTCGCGCGGCTCCGAATGGGTAAGGTTCAGCCCGCCTTTGCCAGCCACGAGAAACTTGCGCCCCACCGACGCCTTCGCATCGTAAAGCGTGACCGCCGCTCCGCCTCCCGCCGCGATCTCCGCCGCGTACAGCCCTGCAGGCCCTCCTCCGATGATCGCGATGTCCATCGCTGTGCCGGGGCGCAGCTACCCCTTCTTCACTTCCTTAGCCCAGGTATCCTTGAGCGTGATCGTCCGGTTGAGAACCAGCTTCCCGGGCTGCGAATCCGTATCGAGCGTGAAATACGCCAGCCGCTCAAATTGATAGCGCAATTCCGGCTTCGCATCCGCCAGCGATGGCTCGCATTTCGCCATGATCACTTCGAGGGATTTGGGATTCAGATGCGCCTTGAAATCACCGTCCGCATCCGGTTCCGCCGCGGTGAAGAGCCTGTCGTAAAGCCGCACCTCGGCATCCACAGCATGCTGCGCGCTCACCCAGTGGATCGTCCCTTTCACCTTCCGGCTCGAGGTTGCCCCGCCGCTCTTGCTGTCAAGATCAGCCGTGCAGCGCAGTTCCACGGGATTGCCCGCGGCATCCTTGATCACCTCTTCGCACTTGATGATGTACGCGTATTTCAATCGCACCTCGCCGCCCGGCTTCAACCGGAAATATTTCGGCGGCGGCACCTCCATGAAATCGTCCCGCTCGATGTAAATCTCGCGGCTGAATGGAATCTTGCGCGTCCCGGTCTCCGGGGCCTCGGGATTGTTGATCGCATCAAGTTCCTCGACCTGGCCTTCCGGGTAATTGGTGATCACCACCTTGATCGGTCGCAACACGCCCAGCCTCCGAAATGCTTTCTTGTTCAAGTCGTCGCGGATGATGTGCTCGAACACCGCCATGTCCGTCTGGCTGATGAACTTTGTCACACCGGTGCCGATTGCGAAACGCCTCAACGCCTCTGCAGTGACCCCGCGCCGCCGGATTCCCGAGATCGTCGGCAACCGCGGATCGCTCCACCCCGTGACAATTTTGTCGTTCACCAGGTTGATCAATTTGCGCTTGGATACGATCGTGTGGGTCGGGATCAGCTTCGCAAATTCATACTGGTGCGGCAGCGCGCGCGGAAGCTCCAGCGCCTCGAGGATCCAGTCGTAAAGTGGTCGGTGTACTTCAAACTCCAGCGTGCAGACGGAGTGTGTGATCCCCTCGATGTAATCGCTCAGGCAATGCGCGTAATCATAGAGCGGATAAATACACCATTTCGCCCCCGTGTGATGATGCTCCGTATGCCGGATGCGATAGAGCAGGGGATCGCGCAGCCACACATTCGGCAGCGACATGTCGATCTTCGCCCGCAATGTCCGCGCCGCATCCGGAAACTCCCCAGCCTTCATGCGCGTGAAGAGATCGAGGTTCTCCTCGATCGGGCGGTTGCGATAAGGGCTGTCCTTCCCGGGCGTGTCCGGCGCGCCCCGGTAGCGGTCCGTCTCCTCGGGCGTCAGGTCGCACACATACGCCTTCCCTTTCTTGATGAGTTGCAGCGCATATTCGTAGAGCTGCTCGAAATAATCGGAGGCATAGAACGGCTCGACCGTCGTCTTTGATTCCCCCGTCACCGCCTGCATCTGGAAATCCTGCGTGCCGTTCACGCTCACGGTTTCCGGCGTCTTGCCCACCGGCTTCATGCCGAGATCGCAATCCGCCCAGCCGTCGATCACCCACTTCACGTCCGCGATAATGGAATCCACGTACTCCACCTCCTCCTTCGCCGGATTCGTGTCATCCATGCGCAGATTGCAGATGCCGCGAAACTCACGCGCGATCCCGAAGTTCAGGCAGATCGATTTCGCGTGTCCGATGTGCAGGTAGCCATTCGGCTCAGGCGGAAAACGCGTATGAATTTTCGGATATTTCCCCGCCTGCACATCCCCGGCAACAATGTCGCGGATAAAGTCGGATGGGGCGGGGGATGTGTTGTCGTCGGGTGGTGTGGTCATTGCTGGGTATCCTACACTACCAGACGAAAGTGCAAATGTTCAACTATTGTCCAAAAATGGGAATGGTTCAGTTTGAAAAATTGCGCGGTCTGGTTGAACAGGATAGCGCATCGCGTGTACCCCCTACAGACGGTTACAAAGTTTATTGAAAAAATCATCCCCTCTTGCATTGATTTTAAAGTGATGCACGTTCATCATTGGGGTGTTAAGCCGCTATGCACATTCTTGAGGAACATCGAAGCCCAGACGGATTATTGAGATTTCTTTCTGGCCGTAGCGATGATGGCGACATCACTTTAGGTTTTGATGGTTTTAGCTGGCGTACACACGCTG
>Ga0302319_10007624_pt1 | contig 21268 bp, 20 predicted proteins | sample Bog_T0_2_FD_203319 | JGI IMG/M metagenome (GOLD analysis project Ga0302319, IMG submission 203319) | Peat permafrost microbial communities from Stordalen Mire near Abisko, Sweden - Bog_T0_2 | ecosystem: Environmental > Terrestrial > Soil > Wetlands > Peat | place: Sweden: Abisko, Stordalen Mire... | reverse complement strand
CTTGGCGCGTGGGTTTGCGGACGCGCCGCGGAACTGGCCATCTACCATGGTGCCCGGTCCGAGGAATCCCTCGCTGCCACCGACCTGCATTCCACCCTTGGCGAAGCTTTCAAGCAATTGCGGGCAAAATGCTTCTAAAAAAGACGCGCCCCTAGCTAAGCAACTCATACCCGAGGATGCTCATCGTATAGATCGCAGCCGTTTCCGTGCGCAGCACAATCGGTCCCAACGTGATGGGCCTGCACCCGTGGCTCTTGGCCAATGAGATCTCTGCGGGCGTAAAATCCCCTTCCGGCCCCACAAGGACCAGCACATTCGCCGGCTTCTTCTGGTTGGCCGCTATGTATTCCGCCAGCACTTTTTTGAAATGCAGCGAGTCTGGCTGGAGCGAAGCAATCAGCATCAGGTCAAAGCGCGGGTTCGCCTGGAAAAAATCCTTCGGCGATTTTGGATTATGAATTTCCGGCAGCCAGTTCTGTCCGCATTGCTTTGCCGCCTCGATGGCGACCCCCTGCCATTTCTCCCGCTTCTTTTCGCCTTCGCCCGCCTCATATTGGATGACCGTGCGCTCGGAAAGCAGCGGGGCGATGGCGCCTGCTCCCAGCTCCGTGGCCTTCTGCACGATCAGGTCCATGTTTTTCCCCTTTGGGATTGCCTGTGCCAGCGTGATTTTGGAAGTGAGCGGCGCAGTCTTCGCATCATGGATGCGTCGCAAATCAACCCCATGCTTGTGCACGGCCGTGATCTCCACTGTCGCTTCAGCCCCCTTGCCATTGAAAACCACGGCACGATCCCCCTGCTTCAAACGCACTACATCGAGCGCATGGTGCGATTCAGCCTCGTCCAGTTGCAGGGCGTCCAGGTTCCAGTTTTCGGCAGGGATGTAAAAGCGGTGCATAAGGGAAAAATTGGGATGGTTCGGAAACGCCAGTTGAAGGAATCAGGACTGCCTTATCAAGCCAGAAAGAAGAATTGTTCCTGCTTGCGTTCGGGGTTGCAGCCGCCTCATTATTCGCGCTTTGGATCGGAGATCATTAAATGCCAGAAGTAATGTCAAACAAACGCGAGCGCCTGCTAAACAAACTCAAAACCCAGTCGATATTTTTTGGCGATTTCACCCTCGCCTCCGGTGCGAAGAGCAAGGTCTATTTCGATTGCAGGCTCACCACGCTCGACCCGGAGGGGGCATGTCTCGTAGGCGATCAAATGTACGAGTTGATCCATGCCGAAGCCGCGTGCTTGGGCGTCACCATCGATGCTGTCGGTGGCCTGACCATGGGTGCCGATCCCATTGCCGTTGCCATCGGCATGACCTCTTGGAAGAAAGCCCCCGCCGAAGCTTACCAGATCTACACAGTTCGCAAAGCTGCCAAGGAACATGGCAAGACAAAATTGATCGAAGGCAATTTCAAAGCCGGCATGCAGGTGGTCGTGATCGATGACGTAGTCACCAAGGGCGATTCGACCCTGAAAGCCATCGATGCCGTAAAAGACGCGGGAGGCACGGTGGCCTTCGTGGCAGTATTTGTAGATCGCGAAGAAGGCGGCTGCGACAAGATCAGGGCGCTCGGCTATCCGGTCGTCTCTCTTTTCAAACGCACCGAACTCATCCCAGCGGATACTTAGAATCCATAAAGCTCGGCAATCGTAGGCCGGGTCGAAAAATACAACCCGTTCACCAATCTAAAAACCCGATGAACGATCCCATAGAAATCGCGCTGGCTGAGGACGTAGGCTCCGGCGATCTCACCTGCGAATACTTCGTAACGGACGACCAGCGGGGTCATGCTCGCATCATTGCCAAAGAAAAAGCGATTGCCGCTGGCGTCGAGACAGCCGCTGAAGTTTTTTCACGGGTTGATCCCTCATTGTTTGTCCACATCCACCGTTCTTCCGGGAGCGAAGTGGCCCCCCGCGATGTTATCCTCGAAATCAGCGGTCACGTGAATTCCATCCTCACAGCCGAGCGCGTCGCCTTGAATTTTCTCCAGCGACTCTCCGGCATCGCCACGCTCACGCGAAAATTTGTGGATGCAGTCGCCGGAACACGCGCAAAAATTCTCGATACGCGAAAGACCACTCCCGGCCTTCGCGCCTTGGAGAAGGCAGCCGTCGTCTCCGGCGGCGGCCGGAATCATCGCTTCGGGCTTTTCGACATGGCCATGGTCAAGGACAACCATCTCGCGGCAAATGCCGGTCTCGGGTTTTTACAATACGCGATTGATCGCCTGCAAGCGGACCGTCCGGAAATCCGCGTGGAACTCGAGGCCGATACCGTCGATCAGGTGCGCGGATTTTTGACTTTGCGTGGCTTGGCCGTGATCCTCCTCGACAACATGACCACCGGCCAGTTGCGCGAAGCAGTGGCCCTCGGCACCGGTGCCGTGAAATTCGAGGCAAGCGGTGGCGTCACTCTCGACACCATCGGAAAAATAGCCTCTACCGGCGTCGATTTTATTTCCGTCGGGGCGTTGACGCACTCCGCGCGCGCCATCGACTTTTCTCTCGAGCTCGAGTGATGAAATCTGACGCCGCCGCCATCTTGCGCACCTTGCGTGCTGCCCCTCATCACATCTCCTTCGCGGACCTTGCCGGTCAACTCCACCTCACTCCGCAAATCCTCGCTCGAGAGATCGTCTCACTCAAAGCTGCCGGTTACGACATCGAGGAGCATCCCCACTTCGGCTATCGTTTTCTCTCCGCGCCGGACCGCCTCATCGCCGACGACCTGTCCGGCATGCTCGATCAGGTCGCCCTGGCCCGAAACCTCCTCGTCTTCGAAAAAACCGGCTCCACAAATGACCTGGCCGCCGCCATGGGCCGCAACGGCGAGCCGCACGGCCTCGTAATCTTCGCCGAGGAACAAACCGCGGGCCGCGGCCGCCTCGGGCGACGTTGGGAGTCTGGCCCCCATCAAGGTCTCTGGTTCTCGATCCTCCTGCGTCCCCGTTTTTCACCCACATTCTGGACCCGGCTCACCACATGGGCCGCTGTTGCCATTGCCGGGGCCATCGAGCAGGAGACTGCCTGCAATACCGCCATCAAGTGGCCGAACGACATCTACATCCACGGCAAAAAAGCCGTCGGCATCCTCATAGAGGGCCATTTCGACAAATCACAGGACGGTTTTGCTGTCCTCGGCATCGGTGTGAACGTAAATCACGACCATTTCCCGCCGGAAATTGAAGGCACGGCCACCTCGCTCAAAATGGCCGCCGGCCATTCCTTCGACCGCCAGAAAATCGCTGCTGCAATCCTGCGAGAACTGGACGCCCTCTACCCGTTATTGGACGAAGGCTTCGCCTCCATCGTCGCACGTGCGAACGAACGCAGTTTCCTGAACGGGAAATGGATTCAAGCCGTTGCCGGGGAATTGATTACGCAAGGCAGGGCCAGCCGGCTCGACGAACACGGCGGTCTCGTTCTGGCCCTGGCGGATGGTCGCGAAACCACCATCAGCAGCGGCGTGGTAAGCCTTATTATAGGGGAATTCGTTTAAAATACATTTATCGGCAGGGTGAGTACGCATTCTGCTTGTAATGATTGGCACGACGTAATGCATATTGACCAATCCGATTTCCACGACCAGCTAGTTCGCGGGCTGACGCACAAGATGAACAATATCCTGAGCCTGTTCCACGGCTATATAGGATTATTGATGGACGACAAGAAACTCGATCCTGCTACCGCCGCTGGTCTTGCCCGCATCAAGGAAGGTGCCAAGGCCGCATCCGAGCTCATGGACCGCACCAAGGTTCTCGCCCGCCCCTCCTCCGTGGTCTGGCGTGAGGTCAGGGCTGCCGAATTGCTCAACGCCATGCGCTCAAACTTCGAGACCATCGCCGAAGGCCGGGTCAAACTCGAGATCGATGTCCCCGACGACCTCCCCAGCATCTGGGCCGACACCACCCGGCTCAAAACAGCCATCACCGAGATCGTGCGCAACGGTTGCGAAGCCAGCGAAACAGGCGGCACCGTGAAAATCCTAGCCCGGGCCGAATCCCAACTTTCCACCACACCATCCTCTGCCGGGAAGGCCGCCCAGCCCATCACTTGGATCTCCATCGAGGTCACAGACAACGGTGGCGGCATTCTCCCCGAGCTTGAGGAAAAGATTTTTCATCCGTTCTTCACCACAAAGCACAAGCAAAACGCCACCGGCCTCGGTCTCACCGTCGCCCTCGGTCTGGTCCAGCAACTGGGAGGCGGCATCCGTTTCCAAAGCAAGCCCAGCCTCACCACCTTCCGCCTCCTCCTCCCCTCCCGCACCCGTCAGGTATAAATCCTAAACACCATGCAACTTGATAAAATGAAGAATTTTCTCATCAGCGACGACACCACCGCTACCGGGTTCGAAGTGGACGAACGCTGCTCTATTTTTCATGCCAGCCCCGGTTTCTCGCCTCATGCGGATTTCCAATTGCGTTTTGCCCGGTGTTTCGTATTTCTCGCTTTGGCAATCATTGGTTTTATGGCGATCATATCGGGCGCCATCTCCGTCAGCCCCGCCGTCCAGTCGGTTGTTTTCGCATTGCCGCCTCTCGCTTTCGTTGTTTGCGTTCTTCGGTTGCTATATTTCCAGGATGCCCATGCAAGCCCAAGCCGCGAACCGGACGGTGTGATCGGAAAATAGACGGATTTTTCCCCCATGTCCTATTCCTCGGCCTCGCCGAGCTTGAGTTCTTTCACGGGGCCTTCGTACACCTTCTTGTCGTTCCACCACACCGTCACGTCGCCCTTTAATCCCAGGCCGTCATCCCCCAGGCTCACCGTCAGCCTCTTTGTCCCGGTGCTCGTGATACGCACCTCCGATCCCTTGATCGTGCAGTCGAACTTCGGCATCCCGGGCGCGTACACGCCGCGATCCATCAGGATGCCCCAGACGCCTCTCCACCGGTCGGAATCCGCCGTATAAGAAAAATGGTCCGGCCGCTTCCGCGTGTGCTGCAGCAGCCATTGCGTGTCCTCCTCCCGGGCCGCATCGTCATACGCGTGGCCGTGTCCGGGCACGATGACCATGTCGGGTTCGTTGCCCCCCGTGCGCAATTCGGCCTGCATGGCGTATGCGTTCTTTACATTCACCGCCGCGTCCATGTCGCCGTGCCGGATGCGGAAAGGCACATACGAGGCATTCGCGCCGAGCCCCACGCCCAGCGGCGTGAGCCACGTCCCGCCGGAGACAGGGCACACTGCTGCCCAGCGGTCAGGCGCGCGCAGCCCGATCCCCCACGCGCCTCCGCCTCCCATGGAATGCCCGGTCAGGTAAGTGCGGTCCTTGTCCGTCTTGAACTGTTTCGTGACCTCGTCGATCGCATCAAAAACGTCATTTTCACCCCACGCCCGATACCCGCTGTTCCCGCGCCCCCACGGACTCAGCCGGAAATACTGCTGGCTCTCCTCCGTGCCTGCGGCGTCCGGCTCCTTTTTCCAACTCATATTCATCACCGGGTACGCGAGCGGATTGTCCGGCCCCGACCCGTGCAGATCCACGATCAACGGATACGTTTTCGCCGGGTCCCAGTCCCGCGGCAGCTTGAGGAGGAAAAATTGCAGCGTGGAATCCGTGGGCGCGCTCCTCGCCAGCACCAGCGCCTTCTCGCCGCGCAGATAGGTTTTCCAGTCGCCTCCATCGGCATTCAGGCTGTCGAGCAGCGTCTGGCAATCGCTCACCAGGAAATCCGCAATGCTCGGCGACGAATCCACGAGGAACAGCCCCCGGTTCCACTCCTGCTCCACCAACGCATCGAGCGAGCGGAGATGGCTCGTGAACAGCGGATCGGGCGATGTCGCTACCAGTGCCGCGATCTTCTCTCGAAATTTCTCCACCACTTCGCCGGCGGCGATCAGTTCCACTTTCCGTTCCGCCAGCGCCGTGCCGGATGCATCCGTGAGCCTGGCCGCGAAAGCCACCGGCGTCTTCGGCAGGAACCCCGGCGTCCCGCGCACCACGAATCTCCGTATCCCATCCTTCCGCGCCGTCTTCCCGATCTTGAATTTCTTTTCCACCCCGCCCATCGATGCCGAAATCTCCAGGTCCGCATCCTTCGCCACCGCGATCTCGATTTCGCCGGCGGAGTAAGGCGTCCACAAGTTCGTCTTCATCGCCTCCATCGCCACCACACTCGTACTGGCCGGCGGCGCACCGGCCGCCAGCCGCTCAAACTGGCCCGGGCGCGGCTGCCCGCTCGCCCCATTGCCCCAGTAATACCGTTTTTGCCCATCCTTTTCCGTGTCGTTCACCTGCACGCACAATCCCACGAATGAAGGAATGCCCGCCTCCGTCGCGAACTCCTCCCACGGGAACGCCATCTCATAGGTCGTCGTCTTCGTGGCTTCGTCCCGCACGATCGAGCAAGGGTAATGCCTCGCCCCATCCGCCAGTCCCTCCGTCCCGTATTTTCCCAGGAAATAAGCCCATATCTCCGGCCCCCTCTTCGTCAGCGCGACCGCAAACGCCCCCACATGCCGGCTCACCATCTTTGTGTTCGCAGGCTGGTTTCCCGACCCGTTCCCCTCCGAGTCGATACCGATCTGCAGGCAGTCCCCATCCCAGATCTCGTGCGTCTCTCGGGTATTGATGTGGTTCTCATCATGCACCACCACCTTCATCAGGATCGTCGTATCCGAGATCGCCAGCCACCCCTTCGCCTTCACCGCCTCGCCATCCGGTATCGTAAAGGAGGGCTCCTCCTGCTTCCACGAATCATCGTCCTTCGCCACCCACCGGATCACCGGCGTCGCGGCGGGAATCACAGGCGCAGGCATCTCGGAAATCTCGATGCGGGGTTGGGGCGAACCAGCGCCCCCGGCGGAAAAACCGTTGCTCATAGTTTGAAAAAAGGCCAGCACAGCAACCCCATGGAAAACGCGTGAAAGTCGCATAAAATCAGGAGGGCAGGCTCACCCGTCCAGAATAGACTTTCTGTAACAGGATGTCAAACAGCCATCCCGCGTGGAGACGCGCTTTGCAGCTGTTCTGGAGAACCGTTCATTCAGCGAATACAGCGAGTCCGACTCGCTATCGCTCAACAGGCGCGGAAATAAAATAATTAGTTATTCACTTGCCGTGTCGACTATCGTCTGAATAATGCGCCGCCATGGATGGGGAAAATGAGGGCACACAGCGGGAAAAAGATGTAAATTCCTTGGTAGAACGAATAAAATCGGGAATAGCCGCGCATGGCGTTTACATAATCGACGAAACTGGCTTGGAGTTAATCTGCGGTCTATATCAGTCTCGATCTGACGAAGAAAAACGGATGCACCTTGAAAACTTCGCCGTCACCTATGGCTACAGCGTGTATGTAACCACAAATTCAACGGTCGCTATTTTCCGAAAACCAAATTAGGGCACTATCCCTGCTCTATCGTTCGCTCACGCCGCTACTTCGCGGCCCACGAAACGGAAAAAGCTTCCCCGCCGCCGGACAACGAAGTTGGCACAGCTCCACCTCCGCTTGGGTCCACCATTGTCATCGGATCGGCAGCCCAGGTGCTGATCGGGGAAAGCACCTCGTCGGTATGCAGGGAAGCCGCCTCGCAGTTGGAGAAACTGACGGTGCCGAAGTCCGCGAGCGGCAGAACATTGCGCCCCGTCGGCGCTTCCATCACCCATTCGGCGGAGGCCAGCTCCGGCGCGGGGATCGTTGTATAGCTGGCCGGCACGGTGTAGGACGCTTTCTTTGTGACATTCTCGATCGTAAGCTGGAAGACGCTCTCTTCCTCGGTCCTGTTCCTGTTTGCTTTCACCACCACCCGCCCCACATAATGCACTTGCGCGGTGATCACATCCCCGGGGCTCGCCGGGAAACCGGTGATCTCATAGGCGCCATTCGGGTACATTTCAAACCATACATAATTCAGCTGTCTGCTTCCGGTCCAGTCCTGCTCGCTCCCGATCTGCTCCACTGTTCCGTTGTCATAGCCGTCAATGCCCACCCAGGTGGACGAATACGCCGCGCTCTTGCCAGTGCTCGTCACCGTGGGCACCTTCCACGTTCCCTGCACGTCGCTGAAAACATCGCTCTCCTTGGCCGTGTCCAGCGGCACCGCATAGCCGCTCCAGTTCCCGCTGGTCGATTCCTTCAGGCGGATGCGCGGCAGCCCGGTCAATTGGTGATGCACAGCGCTCGATGGGATCGGCTTCAAAACATACGCAGTCTGGGCCGCATAGTTCGTGCCGGCTTGCACGGATCCGGTCGGATTCGTCGGGGGTTGGAGTTGCGTAGCCGCGATAATGAGCGCCGCCGCTGCCAGGAAACAGGACATTCCCTTCATAAGATTGAGGCCCTTCGGGTTCATATTGGTCGGTTGACCGGCAAATCACACTAAACAGCGTTGGTACTTCCTAAAATCGGCGAAAATATCAACGCAATTCAGGGCCCATGATGTAGCTGCAATCATGCCACGGAGAGCACGAAAAAAGAGCCGCGACGCATCCCGCTTTTCTCTTATAAAAGCTGTCCGGTCCCTTAGAGGGCGTCTAAAAAGTCCGATTTAAAGTAGCGCAAGCCTCCGGCTTGCCGTCGAACGCTCTCAAGCTGCAAGCTTGCACTCCTAATTTTCGGTAGTTTGCATCGATCAGCACACGCGCCACTTGGACTTTTTAGACGCCCTCTTAGAAACTCCCTGAAGGCAACCATGGCGACCAGAAATCCGCCGGAGCCACGTCGGATAGCGCCGTGAACGTGGCACCCGAAAACTCCACCGCCCCGTCAACCATAAACGAACCCGCTGCATCCGTTGCCGGCGTCTGCGCAGGCGCTTCTGAGATCGTGGGCGCCGCCTCGCCCACCGGCGGCAGGGTGGTTCCTCCGTAGGAGTTTCCAAAAATGTCGGTGCAATTGCTGTTATACAGGCGGGTCGCCGTCTTCAGGTAATTCTGGGCATCCGTCCATGCGCATGTCGCTCCTGCCATCTTGCCGTTATCGATCGCATACTGGTCCACCGCCGCCGAGAGCAGGCGCAGATCATTCAGCACCACGGTCGCCTGCGAACGCTTCCGTGCCCGCAGAAAACTCGGCAACGCAATCGCCGCCAGCACCGCGATGATTGCCACCACGATCATGATCTCCACAAGGGTAAAACCCTGTTTTCCTGCGACACCGCTCGGTTTCATAATGAGTATTCAGGGGGTCGGTGCCGGTTATTCCCGGCACAACACCATAACGCAGCATCACCCATGCCAAGGTGGTAACAACGCCAACCAATACAAAACGCCTCGAGCCTCCAGGCTCGAACCAGAAACAAGGAACGAGGAACCAGGAACCGGCGCACCACGCCGCTACCGCGCTGCACCCACCCACCGGCAATCTTTGACCTCCCTTTCAGCCTTATCTTGGGAAACCAGCCGCAGCTTCTCATTACCGCCCAGCAACCCCAGGCGCAGATCCACATAGTACGTCTGCCCCGCCAGCACATCGAGGGATGGCTGATCCTTCGGCACTTCGCCCGCACGCGATGGCCCGAAGCTCTGCGTCGTGGTGATCTGCAATTTCCCCGGATCAGCCTGGTAGGTATAAAATGTCCCGGGCTTCAATGACCCAGGCAACCGCTCGCCGTTCACATTGATCTGGCACTTTGCATCGTTCCTCAGCATATGGCGTTGGAAGTAGAAAATCACCAGCCCCTTCCCCGGCTGCGGCGTCAGCGACGCCTTCACATCATGATACGCCGGATTACTGGCGCATCCCGCGAGCAAAGTGGCCGCCATGGCACCGAGAATTGACAGATAAACCTGTTGTTTCATACAGATTAGCCTTCCGCGGAAGATGCCCCAAAAACCGTCCGGACGCAACGCCGCAAATGGTATCTTCTTTCCGGGTGGCGCACTTGGCGAGTGCGCTTGCAGCCCGCACTGAGCGTAGTCGAAGGGGCGGCGCGCCGAAAAGATCGGACGGCGCGCCAGATCTGCAAAAACCTCCACCCTCCAAACTTCCAGTCGTGCGTTGCGATCACCTCTCACTCCGCCCCAACACATGGCGCTTCCAAATTCAGAAAACCAGGAACTTGGAACCAGAAACTAGGAACTTGCCTTCACGGCACCAGAAAAATCTTCCCAGTATACGGGCATTTGACCTCCGACCCCGGAGGAAATCCCTTCACATCCACATACCCCTGGGTAGGTGCGTAGGGACTCGTCACGTAACCCGGCTTCCCGGGCACAGGCGTTGCATAGGGCACATCCCCATGCTGCGTCGGGGCCTCCCCGGGATTGCTAGGTGCCGGCGCCTTTGGCCCTTCCGGGGCGGGAGTAGGAGTCGCCTCCGGTTCCGGCGTCGGGCTCGGCACATTGCCGGTCGGTTTCGTAGGCTTGCCCACCACAGTTGTCGTATTCGTGGCGCAAGCCGCAACCCAGATCACCACCAACCCCGTCGCGAAAGTAACAAAAAGGCGTTTCATGACCCGTTAAGATGTAACAATGCACAACATTATTCAATTTAAAAACACCAGGTCTCCTCGCCCCCCTGATACAATTCATGTCCACAAATTGACAATGAATGCATAGCTCAGCCCGGTCCGCCTTGTGTAATTTCCAAAGGTGAGGGGAAATATGCAACAGAAGTCGAATCCGGATGCTGGTGGTCATCCCTCGCGCCCGCACCCCGGCTTCTTTCCCTCATGCAAAGCCGGGTCGCTAAGATTCTCCCTGGCTTCCGCCCAGTGCTTGAGCAATCCGCCCATCACCTGCCCGTATCGGCATTCTTCCATTTGGGGACCGGAATACTATTGTTACCATCCGCACTGGCCCGCAATCGTCGAACAGACCAACCAGCCGCCGGAATAAACAGATCGTCGGCGTTGAATCGCGCAATCTTGGCATCACCTTCATTGACTCTTTAAATGCCGGATAACATGATGCCACAAACTCCCTCACAATGACTGAAGTTGAAGTCATCAGTATCATGCGGCAACACTTGGAAGCACAATTCCCCGGGTGCTGCACCAATTGTAACCGTCCATTTGCCACATTACGGGACTACCTGCTGATCACCGAGCAGGTAGGCTCAGCGATTCCTTACGACGTGGAATTGGGAGACTGGCAACCTCTCCAGCCTTTGGGAACCATGACATTCGCAAACTGCCCCTGTGGTTCCACGCTGGCGCTCAGTTCGGATGGGATGCCACTCCTGCAGCTCTGGTCACTGTTGAGCTGGGCCAAAAGCGAAACTAAAAAACGGGGCATGACTCCCAAGGAGCTGCTCAATTATCTGCGCGACGAAATTTCCAAACAGGTTTTGGCAGTTCCCGCTCAACGGAATACCACCTCGGAACATTAACACAAAGGTTCACAGCATCGGTTTCGCGCGCTGGACAAGCTGGATTGCAAAACCCCACGGATCCCGCAGCATCACGATCACGTCACCCGCCGGCGTTGTGCCCAGGTCGTCGGCGATCGTGGCACCCGCGGCCACGAGGCGGTCACGGTCACCGGAAGGATTGTCGGAGACAAAGGCGAGATGGAGCAACAGCGGATCCATATCACGGTAGGCTGGCGTTTGAATCCGGGGATTGTTGTAAATCTCCAGCATCACGCTGCCTGCGGAGTCCGCCAGAAAATGCGCATGCCCTGGCGGGCCGGACGCGCGTTTTACCTGGCACCCAAGCTGCGCGACATACCATTGTGCCACCGCCACCGGGTTCTGGGTTTGATAGGCGAAGTGTTCTATTTTCATGGGTGTTTGGGGAACAACGTCGGGCAACATAGATGGACCGGGTGGGGCAGGTCAATTCTCCCGGCTTCAATTGCTTCCTCTATTGCGTCCACGCCGCAAAGAGATTATGCTGATTCCGCAAAACGGACGCATGATCACGACTCACACCACCGTCAAGCCACTGCTGGCCCGTTTCAGGCCGCTGCCGGTCAATATCAAGCGGCTCCTGGCCGTCGCCATTGCACTGGCGCTCCCGTCCATTGGGTATTCCGCCACTACATTGACCCAGGCCCAGATCACGAAGGTCGTCAAGGACGTCAGGACAATCGATCCCGCAAAGGGCGCGCGCCCCGCGATCCTCAAGGAAACAGTGCACGGCCAGCAAGCCGTGAGGACTGGCCTGGAATCGCGCACAGAGCTCCTTTTCAACGACAACACGATCACCCGCCTCGGCGCGAATACGCATTTCAGCTTCTCCGAAGGCACGCGGAACATGTCCCTCGACAACGGCACCATGCTCCTTCAGGTCCCCAAGGGCATCGGCGGCGCGACGATCGATACGGCGGCGGTCACAGCCGGCATCACGGGCACCACCATCATGCTCGAGGCCGGGAGGAACTATACGAAACTCATCGTGCTCGAGGGCGAATGCTGCCTCTGGCCTAAGAAGGTCGGCAAAAGCTCCAGGTTCCGCCACAAGGTCTGCGCGAGTGCCGGGGAGGAAATCATCGTCCACAACGGCTCCGATGACCCACCGCAAACCGTTTACGTGAATCTGGCGCTCATCGAAAAAACCTCCTTGCTCATCAACGGAAAGTGGGGCGTGAATCTGAATACCACACCTCTCATCGCCGCTGCCAACAGCCAGGGATCGCAATACTACATCCCCACCAGCTCCGGCCCCGTCGGCGCCGGGGCGGGTAACGTCATCACATTGGGCGAACTTCCAAAAAATCCCCCGCCCACATCGAATCCTCCTCCCACAGTCACTGCGCCCGTTACCGCCCCCGCCACTGCGCCCCCACCACCTCCTAACAATATCAGATAACCGACTGCGAAGTCACATTCCGGGGACCCTCACCCCTTGCGCGCCCGCCAGGCTGTGCCATTGTTTTAACCATGAAGCAGTGCATCTCATGCGGAAGCCTGGTTGCGTTGATCGGGTGTTTCCTACTGGTCATCTCACCCGGGCCGCAGGCCTCTCCGGAGACCGGTTCCTATGCAGGAGATCCCACACCATTGGCTGACCCCGGCAACGGCGACAGCGCCATCACACTCGATCTCACCAGGCCGCGCACCGCCGTAAATAGTCTGCTCCCCATCATCGTCATCGATCCGGGGCACGGAGGCCACGACGAAGGCGCTTATGGTTTCGGCATGTTCGAAAAGGACCTCACACTGGACATCGCCTTGCGCCTCGAACGCGATCTCCAGCAATACAATCTCCTCACTGTGCTTACACGGCGTAGCGATGTCTATGTCTCGCTCCCGGACCGCGCCGCCATCGCAAATCGATATGACCATTCGGTTTTTGTCAGCATCCATGCCAACCAGTGCGCGGAACCGGCCGTGGACGGAGTCGAGATATTTTATGCGGACGAAAAAAGTTCGCCCGATTTCCTATGGAACTGGATCGGCCTCGATCTCACGCTGCCCCAGCCCGGCCCGGATACCGGGAAGACGCTGGCCGCTTCGATTCGCGACTCGATCACCGGCGACCTCCCCATCGCAAATCGGGGAATCAAGGAACGCGGCCTGTACGTGGTTTCCCATGTTCAAAATCCCGCGGTGCTCGTGGAGTGCGGCTTTCTCAGCAATCCGTTCGATGCCGCGCAGTTGAATAGCGCAGACTATCGCGAAAAGCTGGCCGCCTCGCTTGCAAAAGGCATTCTCAATTATCAGGCGACGCAGCAGCTCCAGCCGGAAAAGCCCGCGCCGGACATCTATGCGTCAAACTCAATTCCCGCCGCAAGCCCTGATGAAAACCCCGCTGCCCCTCCATCGCAATCCCCATCGAAAACCATTGCATCCTCTTCCATCGCAAAACCCCCATCCTCCGGATTGAGTCGCCAGCATCCGATGAAGCATTCGGTCCATCGGACAGTGGCTTTGCATAAGCATCGCAGCCGGAAGGTGGCCAACAGCTAAACCAAATCAAATAAAGACGCAGTAACGGAATGGTGGATCGTGATTTCCAAGCTCGATGCGAACAAACCGGCGAAGCCGCACTTTTCCTGCCACAACCTGGAACTGGCACCCCGCGCTCCCCCGTCAAAGCCGGTTTAGAATATCATGTGTCAGGAGTGACCCCGTAAAGCATCTCTCTCAAGAATCTGGAAAAATCTGTCCCTGATGTGGTCGGCTTCACATTCCACTTCCGTCCATTGTTCATTTCTCTTCTGAGGGAGCGTTAACATCGCGTAATTATTGAGATGGAAGTTGAGGGCATTCAAATGGTCTCGAACATATTCGTCGCCGCAGTAAGCGTTTGCCTTCTGGTTTAGTCTCTGGATCTGTTGCTTGTTCCACATAAATTAATATAAGTTTGAAAGCTGATCACCCACGCACGAGACGCCGGAGCCAGTCTGTCAGCCTTTCCAACATGCTCCTTTTGTCCTGTTGGTCCGTTTGTTTAATGATGGCGCGCCAGTCCGGGTGATGGCAATAGTTATGGCGATGCCTGCGCCCGCCCCGTTTCCATTGAAACGACTGTTGATAGATACAAGTGTTTACGGCAGGGTTCATACACTCGGCATATTTCGATGAGTAAGCTTTGGCCCTGCACGAGGGCGAAAATCCCGGACACGCAGATAAAATATCATTGCTGCCTGTCTGAAATCGCTCTGATCTTCGATCTCTCATCACCAGCCACGGGCATTTTCAGCCGGTTTGATTGGTAATTTATATTTATTCATCTTCCCCCTTATCTCAGTCACACAGTACCAGTCTGGAAAGTTCACGCTTTACATCCATTGCGAATCATTAGGCACGGGATTGCTCTGCAAAAACGGAAAATTTTGGACATTCGCGACTCCCGGCTGCACCCTTCGTCGTTTCCCCTTTTATAATTTATACTTTATACTTCTCTCCCATGTCCCCCTTCACCCCCTACACCTTCGGCAGCATGTCCCTCGGCCGGAACCCCGCCGACATCACGCAGGATCTCATCGTCGCCCGCCGCGCCATGGATGCCGGCGTCTGGTTCCACTCCAGCCCCACCTACAACCAGAGGTTCACCTTCATGGTCCTCCGCCAGGCCTTCGATGAAAACCGCCGACAGGTCCCCCGCATGGTCATCAAGGTCCGCGACGCCTCTGTCCCCCTCATGCGTTTCGAGGTCGAGGACTCCTGCCGCCGCCTCGGTCTCGACGCCATCGACGTCGCGCAACTCGTCTCCATGGACCCCGCACCGGGGAACCTCATCGATCAACTGCGCTCCGGCGGCGGCCCGCTCGCCGATGAACTCGCCTCGCTCCGCGCCCGCGGCCTCATCCGCCAGGCCGTCCTGTTCCTCACGCCGGAAAACTCCGACGCCGCCGTCGGGGCGATGAAGAGCGGTCTGGTCGAGGGACTCATCCTCTACTGGAACGCCTGCCAGCGCGATTGCAGCCACACCGCATGGGCCGCCATCCGCGGGCAGGGAATCCCCACCCTCGCCCTCCGCACCCTGGGAGGAGGCCCCGCCGACAAATCCAGCAGCGCAAAATCCGCCGGCCTCGCGGAACTCATCACCGCCACCGGCTCCCGCAACGCCACCCACTTCAACCTCCGCCTCGCCGTCAGCGAACCCGTCATCAAAACCACCATCGGCGGCACCGCCTCGCTCGATCATCTCGAGGATTACCTGCAGTCCGCCACCAACGCCGCACCCTTGCCCGCCGATATCCTGCAGCGTGTCGCGCAATTGCAGACTTGCTAAGCCCGCATCCCTAAACTTTGAACTAGGAGCCGGGATCCGGCGCCGCCTGAAAATAAATAGCAGGATAAATCCGGAATTTAAAGTCCAGCCTACTTCCCTTTCTCGGTGAGAAGGTCGCCTACGATGTCGTTCCAATAGGCCCATTCGGTGGCGAAATCGGCTTTGGCGGCGGCGATGTCGCGCGGTTTGACCTCGCTCGTCTTCGGGTTATAGGTGAGCGCGGAGGCTGGCGTGCCGTCGCGGTGGACGCGGTAAACCTGCACGGTGTCGGGGGCGGTGACGGCGCTGAGCACGATATCGTCGTCCTCCCCGGGGCCGATGGCGAAGCTGTGGACGAGCACGGCACCCCCGCTCTTGAGGGCCACCTGATGGTCTGGCCACGCCTTGCCAGAGTCGGTGAGGCCGAGGGCGGTGGCGATTTGGGCGGGGACTTTGCTCTCCTTGCCATCGAGGGCGATGGCTTTGAGCATGTCGCCGCAAAATTCCGCCTGCTGGTGTTTTAATGTCGCGGCGATCGCGTGCCGCCAGTTTTTGGTGATGCAGTCCTGCTCGGTCTTGTAGAGGAAGGGGTCATTTTGCTTGAGGTAGGCTTCGATGGTGGTGACGAGTTCCTCGTTCCTGTCGTAGAGCGCGGGGCAGACCATGGCGTAATAGAGGAGGGCGTCGGGCTTCGCGGCGAAGCGCTTGGTGAGGCCATCGAGGAGTTGTTTGCGCAGCGCCACGTTGTCCTCGATGAGGAAAGAGCGGTAGGGCCATCCACCTTCCTGGGCCGGGTCCACGATCGAGAGCTTGACCTCATGGAGGTAGAGGTTCACCACGGCTTCATGGAATACCGAGGTGGTGGAGTCCGGCGCTTCGTTCTGCGTTTTCAGGAGCTTGATGTCCACCTTGGCGGGATCGACCGGCGTGCCTTTGCGCAAGCCGTCGATCATGTCGTCAAACTGGTCTGCTTGGGCGCTGATGGCGAGAACCGCAAACAGGGCGATAAACAACGAAAAACGGTTGTATTTCATAAAGCGATCCTATTGCGGCGTAGCGTAGCGTCAACCTGGGAATTGCGCGGTGCGGGAAAATGGGGTCAGGCGTGAATGGCGCTAAGATAACCGAGCGCAGCGAGATAATGCCGTGGGCGGAGGCGGACGGCATAACTCGTTCTTCGAAAGGCTCTTCTCAGTAAATACTCCTCAATACGCAAACCCGGTGGATCGTGATCTCCGAGCACGATGCGAACATACCGGCGAAGCCGCACTATCGCTCCAAGCGCCCGGAGGGTGCGACGGAATTAAAGCCGGTGTGCAGTGCAGCGGAACTCCGGGAAAGCTCACACCAACAAAACCATCAACCCCCGAAGTGGGGTGATGGATTCCCCCGCTCGCAACTCCTATAACCCCCTTAATCTTAGTGCCGTTCGGAATGAGCCCGTCAAATCTTAACAACCCCACTTGCCGCACCACTCCGCTCCAAAATCTCGCCAAGCCGCGCTTTCAATGCATCAACATCCCCCGCAGGCACTTCGATAACACCCGGCACACCCGCCAGCCCGCATTGCTCCGAAGCCACCACGGGAATTCCCGCCGCCGCCGCTTTCAACAATCGCCGCGGCTGATTTTCCACCCACGCCGGCAGCACCACCGCCACCGTCCCATCGGGGACGACCTTTATTTCCTGCGGCAACGCATCACCGCTCATATCCACACGCACCGTTTGCACGTCGCTCCAAAATCCCTCGTCTTCCAGCACCGGCCCGCCCAATGCCACACGTAACCCCAGCGCCCTCGCTGCCTCGCGCACTTCATACGCCCCCTTGCGCCCAAGCGTACTCGCGGGGAACAACAGCATGCTTGCGGCAGATGAACGCGTGCTCGCGGGAGATAAAATTGCACCGGCATCCGCCCGCATCACCGATTTCTGTGGTTGCGGAAAATGCCACGCCAGCTTTACCGCGCGTGATCCTGCGAGCCGGGCGATCGCACTATGCGGCGTGATCCATTGCCGCGCCCCGGCCAGCGCGGCGGTCTCTGCCTCCACGATCTCCTCCGCCGCCCGGAAATCCGCGAGCGTCGGCGACTCCGGCCATCGCTTCTCCGCGCGGTCGAGCACCCCATGCAATTCCGCCAGCGGCAGCCGCGTCATCAATACATCATACGTCCTGCCTCCCAGCGCACCCTCTTTCCAGAGGAACGGGAGCAGATTCTGGCTGATCACCAGATGCGTCGCCGTGAACGTCAGCCGGCGCAAATACCGGAGCGCAAGCTTTTCATCCATCTCCAGCAGCGCACGCTGCCGCGCCGCGCCTTGCGCCGCCAGCTTTCTGGAGCGGAGCGAGCGCTCAATCACAAACCACGGCTCCTGCCGCACCTTCGCAAAACCTTGGCTGCTCCAATGGTACGGCCCGACTCCATATTTCCGGCTGTCGAGCGGTGTGAAAAGCCAGTCGCCTGCGCGGCGGTTCTTCACGAGATAATCATCATGCTCCGGCCACCAGGCATCCACCAGCCACGCCGTCACGGCCTCCTTCGGCAGCGACGGAATCTCCGCGTGTCGAAAACAATTCGTCATCCCGCATGTCTCGCAACTTTCCACCGGTACCTCCTGCTCTGCGGGCCTGGTACCGGTTCCCGGAAACACCGCGCGCGGGGACGACGTGGCATTCGATGTCAGCAATGTCAGCGAACGCACCCGCACAACCAGTTCGCCGCTGTCCATCGTCACCTCCAGTTGGCAATCCGTCTTCGCCCGCCAGCGCAGATCGACATAGTTCCAAAAAATCGTCGCATCCCGCCCCGCTGCGGCCATCGAGCCCGGCAACTGCCGCGAATGTCCATGCCGCTCCACGATCTCAAAGCCCGCATTCAGCGCCGCATCGTAAAGCGCATTCGAGAGCTGGCAGAGCCCCCCGCCGATGCTCGGGATCACGCACCCCTCGCGCAATTCCCTCCCCTGCACGAAGCCCAGCCCCCGCGTCGGCCTCGGCACATGCGCCCAGAAGCTGAATAACTCCCCCGCCGGCATCACCAGCCCGTTCAAATAACGGCCCGCCACGCGTAGATTCGCCACCTTCCCCGCCTGCAAAGCAAACTCCGCTGGCAGCACGCTCCCATACAAAGTGCAGTGCGACTCCGCCAGCACAGGCGCCGATTTCGCCACCCCCTTTTTCTCCAGACGGCGCGGTCGCGTGCCATTCGGATCGCCCGCAAACCGCCTCACCCGGAAAACCCAGGCCTTCGCGAAAAACGCAGCCGCCTGCAAACGCGTCGGGCTTTCGCGCTCGCGATTCGGCAATTTAAACGGCGTTTTCACCATCCGCATCATCCTGCATCAACAGATAAGAATCAACATCCCCGGTCACCCCTTCGCACGAAGGGGCCGTGCCTGTTTCAGACGACAGCACCTCGAAATAAATTCAATGGCCACAACGCGTGGCCTCATGCTCCGGGGAGCGCCCGCGTCTCGCGGGCTGGCGACGGTGTCCCGCCGTCGCGAACTTTTCTTATGAAACGCCGCCATCACAACCAAGCTCATCCAAAAATAGTAACGCCCCGATTCGCACTGGGGCACTGGAGAACCGAGGCTTTGCGAGATGAAGCCGTGGGAGGATGTGGGCGGCTTAAACCGCTTTGTCGTGTCCTCGTCAGCGACGCTTCTTAAAAAGCGAGCTCGATCCTACTCCCTCCCAGTGCAGCATCCTCTCCGCGTCTCCGCGCCTCCGTGCGAGCCCTTCCCTCATCGCCATGTCTCCCTCCACGTCCGATACTCGGCCGGCCGCACCCGGTACCGCGCAACATTCCCCTCGTGCAAACTCCGCAGTTCCGTTTCCACCACTTCTATAAAACGCGCCTGCGCCTCGACCGGCAAATCTTTGCCCGCTGTCGTCCGGATCATTCGTATTGCCGCCGTTTTATCCATCCGTCCTATCACGATTTCATGGACCGTCTCCTTCACCAGATCCCGATACCGCAAACGAAACAAATCCGGTTCCCCGAGCGATTGGCGGATTGCGGAATAACGCGCGCACGAGCGTTCATACGCCCACACAAACACATCCCGCAGCAATTCGTTGCGGTTCAATTCGTACACGCCGAGGCACCCGCTGATGTATTCCTGCTCCGGCACATCAATGAATGAAAGCGGGCAGAGGTTCTTCCGGATCATCGGAATATTCGCCGCAAGCCGGGAGACCCTCTTGTTCACGTCTTCAAACGGCTGGAGATAAGGAATGTGGACCATCACGAAAAACGCCTGCTCAAACGGATCGGCGATCGCCGCCGCCGTATCGAGTATCTTTTGAAAGCACTCTTCGATCACCTGTGGAACTTCCAGCGGATAGAATACCGTCCCGCTGACCCTGACGGGAATGTCCCGGAGCCGCCCGCCTGCGGACGGATTCGGCAGCAGATTTTCGGACAGCAGCGCATGGAGGCTGAGAATCGTATGCCGGTTGAAATCAACCTCCCCGGCATCATTGACGAGGAACTCAATCGCGGCCTTGTGGTTCAGGATCATCTGCGCCTCCCTGGCGTTCTTGCCGCTGGCGGATTCTCCAAGTTCCAGCAGCCGTTCCGTCTCAAGCAGGGAATAGGTATTGCCCTCAAGCCGGCTTGAGTTCCACGACAAATCAATCAACAGCCGGTCCATGATGTTCCGGGCATACGTTCCCGCAGGCCTTTCTCCTTCCAATGCATTGCCGGTCCGCAGGAGATGCTCGCGAATCTCCGGTGGAAGATAAAAGGTCTTGTTGGGAATATAGCCGTCAAGGAACGCCCTCCGGTATCCCACAGGATGCCGTTGTTGAAGCGGTTTCATCACAGCCTGCCGTACCGCCTGCGCCTCCGGCCCAAGCGGCAGCGAAACTGCCGCATCGCGGGCCGGTGGCGTCTCAGCCACCCAAGCCGCCGGCATCGTCGGTGTGAATTCTACAGCCACGGTCTTTAAGTAATAGCGCCTCGCCTTCGTCGCCCCCTCCGCGCGCAGCCTTTTTTGTTGCAAAAGCGCATTCAGATGATTCTGCAAATTCCTGCGCGAAGGCGCCCGATCCCCCAACGCTGTTTGAATATCCCCAAAGCGCGCCCCATCCGGAAACCGGGATACCGCGCTTACGATGTCATTCAGTTGTTGCTCAGGCAATGGCTTGGCCATGCTGAAATAATAGTGCAATTTTCATTTTTTGCACTACAAAAGTTACAATAAAAGCGCAAATATGCGTTTATGCACCATTAAATAAGCAAATAATGGTGCAAATAGATGGTTTTTGCGAAACTTCCGCTGGAAATCAACACAGCGCGTCGCAGCAAACGCTGGGGCGCACTCGTCTCGAGTGCTGGTTGCGGTGTCCCGCCGCAACGAACTTTCCAGTCCGCAACCAATCCACAAATACCGCCCGGAGACAAAACAATCTCTCATCCAAACCCAGCACTGAGAATCTTCCCCTCTCTGCGTCCTCCGCGCCTCCGCGTGAGCTCCCCTTTAGCCCTTTTTGCGTCCCAGTCGCAACAAATCCGGATCGCCATAACCAGAAGCACCTTGTAGGCTAAAAATAATGTTCGATCAATTCGGCGTCGATCTCTCCCCCTGGCTCTTCAATCCCATGAACTTCAGCGATGAACAGGCGGCGGACTTTGAGCAGCTCAAATTCAGCGGACTGAAAGTGGCGCGTGCCTGGGCCATCAAGGAACTCTTCAGCAAGTTGTGGTCTTAT
>Ga0302319_10007623_pt1 | contig 21270 bp, 14 predicted proteins | sample Bog_T0_2_FD_203319 | JGI IMG/M metagenome (GOLD analysis project Ga0302319, IMG submission 203319) | Peat permafrost microbial communities from Stordalen Mire near Abisko, Sweden - Bog_T0_2 | ecosystem: Environmental > Terrestrial > Soil > Wetlands > Peat | place: Sweden: Abisko, Stordalen Mire... | reverse complement strand
CTCAACTTTCAGAGAGTTGCGTGATGCCGCTTCACTAACAGCCAAAAAAGAAAAACCCCGGCACCTTGTTAGGGCCCGGGGTTTAGAAAACATTGGTTTATTTCCTGATCTACCCTGAGCCCATGATGGCGTGCGTACCCTGTCCGGCCGGTTGATGGGCGGGGTTGGCGGCGCGAGTTGGAAACGTGAATAACATAAACCTGAACCTATGATACAGGCCTTTTGACAAATTGCAAAGAAAAATAATAAAACTTTTGTTGCATAGGTAATGGTTCTACTGAGAATCGACAGTAAGACTGAGTTGTGTGCAATGGCATAAAAGTATGGTGGGTGCCGCCTGATTCGAACGGCAACGTCCTCGACGAGCGCAAAGGGCCAAGCTTACCGTCTGCCTCGCTCTCGGAGAACTATTGGCGGGAGGTGGAAGAGTCGAACTCCACTGGTTCAGCACCAGTCCACGGTTTTCAGGACCGTTCGGCGACCAATCACCGGCACCTCCCGCATGGCAAAGAACTAAGATCTGGTGGCCGAGAAGAGACTCGAACTCTTACGCCCAAAGGCACTGGCTTCTAAGACCAGCGTGGCTCCCAATTACACCACTCGGCCATGGAGCACTGAATGCGAGTCGAACGCATCAAATCAGCTTTGCAGGCTGACACCTAACCGCTTGGTTTTCAGTGCATAAACGCGAAAAAGCCGCCTCGGCTGTGAACCGGGCGGCTTCTAAAAACTTGGATTTAATGCGAGTTACACTCGTCTCGAATCCAACCCAGCCAAAGCCGCCGCGCTCAGCCGATAGCTGAGGCTTGACAGACACGAACTGGGGAAGAGAACGAACATAACAAACACAAGCTTAAAACGGCCTTCCACAAATGTCAAGATTTTTATAGTGCGACGTCAAGCCTAAACTGCTGTGATAGCCTACCTTCCAAGAAATCTGGCGCTACAATTGCGTCCCGCGCCAACAAACAAATCAGGCCCTCGTGAACGTTGAAACCATTACGGAAGTTCCCACATCTGTTGCTCTCTTCATAGGTTGGTCAGGTCAAGGACCGATCGGCGAAGCTATCCTAGTCCAAAGTTTTGATGCTTTTCAGATTCGGATCGGCGGAATCGATTCACGCAGCTATCTCGGCTATGCCGTTAGTCAGTTCTTCACAAATGGAGGCCAGCAAGCTTATGTCGTTCGTCTTTCTGACAGCGCGACGGCGAAAACGGCTCAAACTGCAGCGGCCGACGGAACACTGAACTTACAGGCCAGTAATCCAGGTGCGTGGGGTAACAGTCTCTCTGTAAGTGTGAAGGTATTAACTGCGAATCCCGCCCGTTTCAATCTTACGGTGCAACAAGCCGGAGCAGTTGTCGAAAGTTTTCAAAATCTATCTATCACGCTGGGCGATCCTCAATACGTGGTGAGTGTGATCGACAGCCAATCGCAATACGTCAGGTTTCTCAATCCAGCTAACCCAGCGATGCCGAGTGCGACAAGCGCACCTGTTCAACTTATTGGCGGAAGCGATGGGACAGTTCTGCATCCGGGCGATGGCAACTTCGAAGCGGCGCTGAACGCTTCAGCAGCGCTGAAACACATTGGCAACTTCAATCTTCTTTGCGTCCCGGGCGAAACAGATGTTGCCAGCATCGCAGCCTTGGAAGACTTTTGCTTTGAGAAGCGCGCGCTCCTTATCATCGATTCTCCAGCGAGTGCGACCACTCGCGGACTGGCCACCAACGGCCCGCTCGGAACCCAAAACGGTACGCTGAAACCGCTAACGAGTCAGCACCCCGAAAACGCGGCCTATTACTTTCCTTGGGTGAACGCGCCAGACCCTCTAGCCAACAACACTTCCAAACTGTTCCCGCCGTGCGGCTTCGTGGCCGGCATCTATGCCTCAACCGATGCGAGCCGAGGTGTTTGGAAGGCACCTGCCGGAATTGGTGCAACGCTCAACGGATTGACCGGTCTTCAGTACCCTTTGACCGATGCAGAAAACGCACTGCTTGATGCGAAGGCGGTCAACACTCTGCGACACTTTCAGACTTATGGCAACGTTGTGTGGGGCGCGAGAACTCAGCAAGGCAGTGATCAGGCAATATCTCAATGGAAGTACGTTCCCGTCCGCCGCTTGGCCCTGTTCCTGGAAAGCAGCCTGTACCAAGGCACACAATGGGTGGTGTTTGAACCTAATAACGAAACATTGTGGGCGCAGATTCGGCTCAGCGTGACAGCCTTCCTGCAGAACCTCTTTCGCAAAGGCGCGTTTCAAGGCGCCACCGCTCAACAAGCCTACTTCGTAAAGTGCGACGCGGAAAACAATCCGCAAGCCAGCGTAGATCTGGGCATCGTCAACATTACAGTCGGCTTCGCACCGCTAACTCCGGCAGAATTCGTCGTTATCCAGATTCAGCAACTGGCTGGCACAACGTCAACTTCGAAGAACCCTCACTAGCCTGTGACAAAATGTTAAACCGATGCGCAAGACTCTTCGGTTCTTCCTTCTTACCTTCCTCACGATCCCCGCCATGCTGGCGCAACTCAAGCTGCCAGCCATTATTGGGGACCATATGGTGCTCCAGCAGAAACAAGCCGACTTGATCTGGGGCTGGGATTCACCGGGAACGAAAATCACGGTAACGTTCGCAGGACAAAGCTATGCCGCCAACGCGGGCAGCGATGGTAGGTGGGCTGTCACATTGAATGCTCAGCCCGCCAATGCGCAGCCGCAAACCCTTACCGTGGAAGGCTCGTCACGCCAAGAGATCCAAGATGTGCTCATTGGTGAAGTGTGGATGTGTTCCGGGCAATCGAACATGGGCTTTACGCTTGCCCAAGACTGGAATGGCGATCTGGAAGCTGCCGCTACCGACCTTCCCGGACTCCGCTTAATTGAAGCGCCGCTGGTGGGCACGCAGGAATTGCAGAACGATCTAAAGCCCGAAGAGAAAAGCCACTGGCGATTGGCGACACCCGCCACAGCGATTCACTTCAGCGCCGTGGGCTTTCTTTATGGCCGTTACCTGCATCAGATTCTGCATGTGCCTTTTGGCCTGATCAACAACGCTTGGGGAGGCTCGTCGGCAGAAGCATGGGTGCGCCGCGCGACACTTGAACAAGATCCGCGTTTCAAGCTGTTGATAGACAGCACGGTGAAGCAGGAGGCGGCTCTGCAATCGGCGCAGGGCAAGGCCGACTTCGCGCAGAAACTGACCGATTGGCAAGCCGCTGTGGACAAGGCTAAAGCAGAAAATAAACCACTTCCCGGCAGGCCCGAAGACTGGCTGGCTGGGCAACACCGCCCGGGCAACATTTTCGCCGGCATGGTTTATCCAACGCTTGGCTATGGCATCAAGGGCGTCATCTGGTACCAGGGCGAATCGAATGCCGATCGGGCTTTCGAGTACAAAAGCCTTTTCCCATTCATGATCGAACAGTGGCGCAAAGAACAGGGTCAAGGCGACTTCTCTTTTTATTGGGTGCAACTGGCGAACTTTAAAGCGGAGGCTCTCACACCGGGCGACAGCTCATGGGCTGAGTTGCGAGAGGCGCAAACACAGACCATGAAGGTACCCAACACCGGACAAGCGGTGATCATTGATCTGGGTGAAGGCAAAGACATCCACCCGCGCAACAAGCACGACGTGGCTGCGCGCCTAGTGCGTTGGGCGTTAGTGAAAGATTACGGCATGAAGCTGCCGTATCGCAGCCCCGAATTCAAAAGTATTGCGATTGAAGGCAACAAGGCGACTATCACTCTTGACACTTTTGGGAGCAGTTTGCGGCCCTTCGACGTAGCCGAGGCACGCGGCTTTTCCATCTGTGGCGCGGATCACGTTTGGCACTGGGCGAAGGGCAAGATTGTGGGAAAAGAACAGGTAGAGGTTTCAAGCGACGACGTTCCGGCGCCCCTTGCCGTTCGCTATGGATGGGCCGACAACCCGGTTCTCAACCTTTTCTCCAACGACGGGTTGCCAGTTACTCCGTTTCGCACGGACGATTTCCCGATGACCACCGAGCCGAAGCCGAAGAGCTAAATCCATGCGGATTATCTTGGTAGCTATTTTGTGCGCTGGCGTGGTCTACGCGCAAGGCGGAGGCGGTGTTCAATTTCGCGATTGGGCCGCGCCAACGCCAACCGCATCGCCCGTGATGCCATGCAGTGAATTACGGAGTTTGACTAGCTTCGAGCTTTCTGTAATCAGCGCAACGATCATTCCCGGCACCACTGACGCTCCAGAGCATTGCCGCGTCCGCGTGATGGTGCAGCCCGAGATTAACATCGAGGTGAACCTGCCCACGAACTGGAACAACCGCCTATATATGTTCGGCAACGGCGGATGGGCGGGCGAGTCATTCGACGGTGCAGGTAGGGTAGTCAATCGCGCTCGTGGACTGAAGGCCGGTTTCGTCACCGCTGCAACCGATACTGGCCACTCCGCCATAACTGAACCTGGCGCAAGTTTCGCCCTCAATAAACAAAAGCTGCTTGACTATGGATTCCGTTCGTTGCACGTTACCGTAGAAACCGCTAAGATGCTGGCACGGACTTACTATGGTGCTGTGCCGGCCAAGTCTTATTACGAAGGCTGTTCGCAAGGCGGACGCGAAGGGCTGACGTTCGCACAGCGCTTTCCTAATGATTTCGACGGAATTGTTGCCGGTTCACCAGCGCTAAATCAAACCGGCACGCATCTGTCGCGCGCTTATTGGATGCAAGGGTTGAATGCCAATCCTTTTCCCGCCGCGAAGCTCGGCCTGCTGGCGAATCGCGTTTACGACCAATGTGACGCCAAAGACGGTTTAAAAGATGGCTTAATTGACGATCCACGCCGTTGCGACTTTAAGCCTGCGCGCGATTTGCTTCATTGCGCCGAAGGAACAGACGAAGCGAATTGCTTCACCACCGATCAGATCCACGCATTGGAACGCATCTATGGCGACGTAATGAGTAACGGTCAGCGTTTTTTCCCAGGTTGGCCTGTTGGTGCTGAAGTAGCTGGCGCCAACGGCCAGAGCGGCTGGATTGGCCAGGAGATCAACGGACCCAGTGGCCCTGGCGCCTGGACAACTTACGGTTACAACTTCCTACGCTATGTGAGTGGCGCGAGAGAAGGAACGATTGACCCCGATTCTGCGCGCGCTTTTCAACAGTTCGACATCGACAAGTATTCAAATCAAATGGAAGAAGTGCACCAGATCATCGACGCCAACGATCCCGATCTCTCCGCCTTCCGTAAGCATGGAGGAAAGTTGCTGATGTATTACGGTTGGGCGGACCCGCAGTTGAACCCGCTGATGGGCGTGGAGTACTTCGAACAAGTCAACCAGAAGATGGGAACTGCTACTGGGGACTTTGTACGACTCTTCATGGTGCCGGGAATGTTCCATTGTGGAGGTGGGGTGGGAACGAGCACGTTTGATGCAGCAACGCCGATTGTGAACTGGGTAGAAGCAGGCAAGGCTCCGGAACACATACAAGCCAGCCGCGTCGTGGCCGGCAAAGTGGTCAGAACCAGACCGCTCTGCCCGTATCCGCAAGTGGCTCGTTATAAAGGCAGCGGCAGCATTGATGAAAGCGCGAACTTTACGTGTCAAACGCCGTGAAGACAGCAAGCCTTGTCACACTTCATAAACTGTCATAATTAGGCACCGATAGGGTCCGGAATCCACTTATTCTGGCCCTGTCATGCTTATTACTCGCAGGGATCTCATCAAACAAAGCGCTTTGGCCCTCGCCACAGCGGGGCTCGCCGCTTCGGCCGAACCTCCCATTGAAGTTAACGACATTCATTCTCAGTTAAACCTCACGCGCGTTGCTCGCCTCGTACTTCCTCAGTCGTTGGATGAACTTCGTACCGCCATCGTGCAAGCGCGGCAGAGCGGCTTGCCCGTATCCATCTCGGGTAGCCGTCACTCCATGGGCGGCCAACAATTCGGCTCGGGCATGGTGTTGCTTGACATGCGCGGCATGAACCGTGTGCTCTCTTTCGATCCTGACAATCGGCTGATCGAAGTGGAAGCGGGAATCGAATGGCCTGAACTACTCGGCGAACTATCGCAGCGGCAGAGTAACTCAGCTAATCAGCTCGGCATTTTCCAAAAGCAGACCGGAGCGGATCGACTCACCCTTGGAGGCGCGCTGGCGTCGAACGTACATGGCCGAGGCCTGAACCTGAAGCCGATCATCAATGATGTGGAATCCTTCGACCTGATGAACGGTCATGGCGAAATCGTCCATTGCGATCGCACCACGAATTTCGATCTGTTTCGCCTCGCCATCGGTGGCTATGGGCTTTTCGGTGTCGTGACCTCTCTTCGTCTGCGCTTGCGGCCACGCGTGAAAGTACGCCGCGTTGTTAAGATCGCCGATCTGCGAGACATTCCAGATGCCTTCGCAGAACGCATTAGCAGTGGCTACCTGTATGGTGATTACCAATTCGCAACCGATAGCTCACGCGATAGCTTCTTGCATCGCGGAGTTTTTTCCTGCTATCAACCCGTCGATCCCGCGACGCCGTTGACAGCGAATCCAACGCGCTTCCATCCTGAAGACTGGGAAAGGCTCACGCAGTACTCGCATACAAACAAGCCACTTGCGTTTAAGGTTTACACCTCGCGCTATCTCGCTACCTCGGGGCAAGTCTACTATCACGATTGGCAGCTCAGTGCCGCCTACCAACCCGGCTACCATGCGGCGCTCGATCGTAAAATGCATGCAAAAGCACCAGCGTCAGAGATGGTCACCGAAATTTATATACCGCGCTCGGCATTGGTCAATTTCATGGAGGAGGCGCGAGTCGCATTGCGGCAGCAAAGGGCCAACGTGATCTACGGCACTGTGCGCTTGATTGAAAAAGATGACGAAACTTTTCTTTGTTGGGCGCGCCAGAGTTGGGCCTGTGTCATTTTTAACTTGCATATCGCTCATAATCCATCCAGCCTAGAAGCCGCCGCCCACTCGTTCCGAACTCTTATCGACCTGGCCATTCAATACGAAGGGAGCTACTATCTCACATATCACCGCTGGGCCACTGCGAGTCAGGTGGAACGCTGCTACCCGCAATTTCGAGAGTTCTTGAAACAGAAGCTTGTTTACGATCCGCAGGAAGTCTTTCAAAGCGATTGGTACCTTCATCACAAACAACTGTTTGCCACTTAGATTTGACGGTTTTCAAGGGTGCTTGGACAAGGTCTGAGTATCATTTAGAAGATGTCGATCAACACGCGAGCCGTCGAACACACGCTAGACGGCGAAACATTTGAAAGTCTTTTAGTATTTGATGACGCCAAGCAGGGTAAGCATCCTACGGTTCTGGTTTTTCACGCTTGGGAAGGGCGCTCCGCGGAGCAAGAGAAATTCGCCAAGCGTCTAACGGAGTGGGGCTACGCAGCTTTGGCCGTGGACCTATACGGCAAAGGGAAGCACGGCAAAACGACAGAGGAGTGCCAAGCCTTAATGACTCCGCTGGCCCAAAACCGCGCGCTGCTGCGCAAGCGACTACTGAGCGTACTGGCAGTGGCCCAAGGTTTGGCCGAAGTAGACAACGCTAACATCGCCGCTATTGGTTTCTGTTTCGGCGGTTTGTGCGCGCTTGATCTCGCGCGCGCGGGCGGCAAGATTAATGGCGTTGCCAGCTTCCATGGGATCCTGGCGGCACCCGGCCTTCCCGTGGCAAACCCTGTTCAAGCGAAGGTCATCGCATTGCACGGGTGGGATGACCCGTTTGCTCCGCCTGACCAAGTCTTGGCCTTCACGAAAGAGATGACCGAAGCAGGCGTTGAATGGCAACTGCATGCCTATGGTGGAACCAAACACGCATTCATGAACGAAGGCGCGAACAATCCGCAAATGGGCCTGATCTATAGCGCCAAAACAGCCGGCCGGGCCTGGAAATCGTTACAATTATTTCTCGCTGAGATCTTCGGCGGTTAGCGTATTCCGAAAACGTGTAGCAGCATGTAGACGACGGCTGAAAAGATTCCGGCTCCTAAGACAACACAAATGGGGAGGGTCAGCAACCAAGCCAGCAGGATGTTGCGGATCGTCCCTGTTTGAATACCGGAGCGATTGGCCGCCATCGTGCCGGCAATACCGGATGAAAGAACGTGGGTGGTGCTGACCGGTAGCCCATATCGATCAGCTAATCCAATGGTCGCCATCGTCACGAGTTCGGCAGAGGCACCCTGCGCATATGTCAGATGTTCTTTGCCGATCTTCTCGCCCACGGTTACCACAATCCGCCGCCAACCCACCATGGTTCCGCAACCAAGAGCAAGAGCTACTGCCACTTTTACCCAAGTGGGAATGTATTTGGTTTCGTGCTGCAAGGCGTTTTGATAATCAACCAGCGCGCTCACTTCTCGCTGATCTGAAAACTCACGCTGTTTGATCAGCTTGGCGATGGTCTCGTTGAAAAGATAAAGATCGGTTCTGACGCTCTTGCGTTTTTCTAGCGAAAGCTCTGCCACGCTCGTCCTGCCTTCGAACGCTGCGGCTATTTCTCTGTTTTTATACTCCAAAGACTCCCACAGCCTCTTTTTAGCGCTGCCGCTCGCCTTTAGATAAGCCGACATTTCGGCGGTAGGATCGGGCATGTCCAAGGTAAGTGGCGCGCGCTTCTCAAAAACGGGCTGCAGTTCGTGGGCGCACATTACAATGCGTTGCAAGTCCTCCGGGCCAGTGGCCGGGTTTAGCGCGAAGGCACTTGGCAGCATCCCCACCAAAATCAAGACAATCAGACCCATGCCCTTCTGCCCGTCATTCGATCCATGGAAAAAACTCACGCCCGTGCAGGTAAGCATGAGAATGGCGCGAATCCACATGGGCGGCGGTTGGCCTTTGGGCGACTCATAAAGTTGCGGCTGCTTCACCATGGTTTTGAGCAAGAGCAGAAGTAGCGCAGCCCCGAGAAAGCCGAGCAGCGGAGAAACGAAAAGCGCGGTAAACACTTCGCGTACCTTCAGCCAGTTCACGCTGCCTCTGAACGCGTGTCCCGCCAACAAGGAATGTGCCATGCCAACGCCCATCACCGAGCCAATCAGGGTATGCGAACTTGACGCCGGCAATCCTAGGTACCACGTTCCAACGTTCCAGAGAATGGCGGAAATCAACAGCGAAAAAACCATGGCAAAGCCGGCGCTCGATCCCACGTTCAACACCAGTTCGGTTGGCAAAAGCGCCACTACTGAAAAAGCCACCAAGCCGCTCGATGCCAGAACACCAATCAGATTCCAAATGCCAGACCACACCACGGCTTGCACTGGCTTCAGGGTATTTGTGTAGATGACTGTGGCCACTGCATTGGCAGTGTCGTGAAAACCGTTAACAAATTCAAAGCTAAGCGCCAGCCCCAAAGCCAGCAGCAATGCAAACACCATGGTAAGCGGCATGGCCTGCCCGAAAATGTCCAAACACGTTCCTCCAGCAAGAACTGTAAAACCACAACTGCTTGCAAAACATCGGTCACCTCACATGGCGAAACCTTGCGTGGTGTCCAATATGCGCTTCCTGTAGCCTAGCAAGCCCCAAGTTCTTCAATCACCGCCGCAATCGTTCCCGGAGCAAAACCTTCTAATCGATTGTTGACGAAGATGAATGTTGGCTCTGCACGCTGCTTCGCTCTAACCAACAGATTGCGCAAAGCGGAGCGCACCTCGGCGTTAATTTCGCGGACTTCCGCGTAGGGTGCAAAGCGACTCACTGCTTCTCCATAGAGCCGGCCTTTTCGCAACAGCGCGCGGGCAACCGTAAATGGCGCGGAGAAACTCCCAGGCAATGACATCTGCTCGCTCATCTCCGGCATGCCACTCCACGCGTTGAAGACATGCGCCACGCCGTGCTTCTTGAGAACGGCGAAATAAGGTTCTTCCAAAAAAACAGCAGCGCGTAGCTCCACAGCAAAGCGAAAGCCTTTGGGTAACGCCGCAAAGAATTGGTCTAATCTCTCTGCCAGCAACGCGGCGGTCTCGAATTCTTTTTGCAATCCAGCACCAAATTCGAGAAGAACTACTGCCACTCGGTCGCGATACGGAACCAGCAGGTCTAAGAACTGCGTGCGGAAGAAGTCGGCGTTTAGAAAGCCTGGGTTCACACTGCCGGCGCGGTTGCCATAGCGCGCAATTTTTGGAAACAACGGCACGGTGATTTCTTCGGGAGCCTTGAAAGCAAACTGGAAGGGTGGCGGCACTTGCTGAAACAACTTCTGCCAAAACGCGTGCGTCGGAAATTGGTAAAAGGCAAAATCGCCGCAGACGATCGAAAAGGTTTGAGCGTATTCCGCCAGGCATTCCTGCTCAAAGCTGCTCTTTGAAAAGCGTCCCTTCACGCGATACTTTTCCGCCGAGTAGATAGACCCCAGCCACCCTTCATACTTCCAGGAACTGCCGCCCAGGAACAGGCCTTGCGCAGCCAAACCCTTTAATTTTGGCCCTAACTTGTCTTTGAAGGTCTCTTCGGAATCAAAAAAGCCCAGCGTTTGTTGCAAGTCTCAGCGTACTTCAACATAACTTTCCGCACTTTTAGTACTGTGACTTTTTTCGTTTGGGAGGGTCCATACTGATACAATTGCCAGGAAAAGTAGGAAACTACCTACGGCAAGAACATAAAGGTGTCGCGGAAAGCAGCCACAGCAGTTCTTGGAATACGGCGGACTTCGGACCTCGGCGCTGATGAGAACGGATGAGGTGAAAATGACGAAGTTTTCCATTATTGGTGTGGCGCTGGCAGCTTGGGCTTTGACGATTTTTTTCTTCTGCATGCCCCACGACGGCCATCACATACAGCACGACATCGCTACTCGAACAGCGGAAGTGTTGGCCCAACAAAATATTGCGCCCAATGGCATAGAAACCACATTAGCGGTAGACGGCCGAGATGTCACTTTAACCGGTTATGAAGGGACACCCGAAGTTAGTGATAAAACCGTGAACTTGGTGGCAGCCATGTGGGGCGTGCGAAGCGTCAGCACCAGGATCTTGCACCGGCCAGCACCTCCCAAGCCCGTCGTCACGCAACAGCAGGCCCATGAAGCCGCAGCCTCCATTACCGGCATTCTCAAACTGCAAAACGTGGAGTTCTATACCGCGAGTGATCGCCTCACGCCTCTGGGTCAGCGCACGTTGAATCAGGTTGCCACTGTGCTTCAAAAATATCCCGGCATGCCAGTTGAGATCGACGGCCATACAGACAGCCAAGGCGATCCCGCAAGCAATATGGAATTGAGCCGCAAACGCGCGGCTTCAGTCAAGCAGTACTTGATCAATAAAGGAATTTCCGGCTCAAACCTGACAGACCTCGGATTTGGTCAAACCAAGCCCATCGCCAGCAATAAAACCGCAGCGGGACGCCAGGAAAATCGTCGAGTGGAATTTCACACCAAGGAGACAAATTAGAATATGTCGTATTTACTGTCACAGATACTTACGTGCCTTTTGGGCACCGCCATTCTTTTCTTCGCGCTTGGATGGCTTGTGCGCCATTGGTTTAAAGGGCGGACGGCAACCGACAATCTAATCGCAGATTCGGAGAGAAGCAGTTGGCAAACGTCACTTGACGGGCTTAAAGCGCGTTTGGACGCCGAAACTGGTCGCAGAATAGCGGCCGAAAGAGCGCTGTCCGATGCCACTGCCCAGCATTCCCAAATTGCCACTCTGCTTGACCAGCGCGACGGCGATGTGAAACAAATGCAAGCCCGCATCGCTGAACTGGAAGCGCAGCAGGGCGGAGATGCCAATCTTGCCAAAGAACGCGAGGCGCTCAGCGCGCAAATTGCAGCGCTGACCGCGCAGGCCGGTTTGCGAGACCAAACTTTGACTGCAACCAACGCAGACCTCGCTAAACAAAAAGCGAACGCCGCCGATCTTGAGAAGCAACTGGCGGATAGCAACGCAAAACTCGCCAAACTGCAGGGTATCGCAGACGAAAACAATAAGCTCAAAGCGCAGGTTTCTGAAAACGCACCCAAGCTGGCCGCTGCGGTGGCAGCTGGCGCTGAAGTGATGGCTCTTCGCGCTCGCGTCGCCGATTTAGAGCCGAAACTTAAAGCCGTCTCCGATGAGAGCGCTCAATTTAGAACCGCCAGCTCCGATGCAGCCAAGCAACTGAGCGAGCGGGACGCTGCCATCAAAACAGCCGCCGCAGACAATCAGAAGCTCAAAGATCAAATCGCTCAGTTACAAGCGCAAGCCACTAAACTTCAGGCGACTGAGGCCGAACTCGGCAAACTGCGCGAACAAGTTGCCGATCTAGAACCGAAGTTACACGCTGCCACGGAACAGAACTCTCAGTTGCAATCGAGAGTTTCAGAGCTTACGCCGAAACTGGCCATGGCGGCCGCAGCCGGTGCTGAGGTAGTCGCGCTCAAAGCGCAGGTGGCAAAATTGGAGCCGCGGGTCTCGAAACTGCAATCGTCCGATGCTGAATTAGGCAAGTTGCAAAGCCAACTCGCCGACCTCCAACAGAAACTGCAGGCATCTACCGATGAATCATCGAAACTTAAGAGTCAAGCGGCCGACCTCAACAAGAAACTCGCCAGCATGCAATCCAGCAGCGCCGATACCACCAAACATTTGGCCGATCTGGACACCCGCAATAAAACATTTTCCGACGAGAACGCTCGCCTCAAAGCGCATGTCACTGAGTTGGAAGGAAAGCTACATCAACACAATTTGCACGACGCCGAATCGGCAAAAACGCTTAAGGCGCACGCGGAGGAAAGCCAGCATCTCACGACACAGCTCGCCGCCGCTACTGCTGCCGCGGCCGAAATTGTTCATCTGAAGTCTCACATCTCTAGCTTGGAAACTGAATTGGCCAAGGCGCAAGCGGTCTCAGCCGACGAAGCTAATAAGCTTAAGTCTCACTTCGACGAGAGTAAGCAACGCAAGATACAACTTGGCGATCTAACGGCCAAGCTCGCCGTCGCAACTGCCGCAACCGGCGAAATCGTCCATCTCAAATCGCACATTTCTGATCTGGAAGGCAAACTCGCTAAAGCACTAACTCACGAAAGCGAATCAGCCAGACTCCGGGCGCGTTTTGCCGAAGTGGAGCCGCGACTGGCCGATCGCGAAGCTAAACTCCGCGCTGCTCATGACGAACTAGCAAGCTTCAAGAGACGCTGGGTCGAACACGAAGGCAAATTCCAGGCCGTTGGCGAAGAAAATAGTCGACTCAAAGCGCAACTCGCTGAATACGAGCCCAAACTTAAACGAGCTCAACTCCATGATGGCGAATTAACCAAACTTCGCATTCGTATCGGCGAACTGGAACCACAGATTCACGATTGGGAGACTCGCTATCAAAAGACGGTCACTCAAAAGGACGAAGAACTCTCCCAGTGCCGTAGCCGCGTTACTGAGTTAGACCAAAAGCTCGCGATGCAACACTCCGCTCCACCCGCGGCCGCCGTTCACAAAGGACCGCCGCCGAAAGGCGAACGTGACGATTTGAAAAAGATCTACGGTATCGGACCCGTTCTCGAAAAGCGCCTGCACGGACTCGGCGTGTATTACTTCCGCGATATCGCCAATTGGTCTAAAGAAGATATCCTCCGCTACGAAGAGCACCTCAAAGAATTCCCGGATCGCATCGAACGAGACAACTGGGTAGAAGGCGCTCGTGAAGAGCATTTCAAAAAGTATGGCGAGCGGCTTCTCAAAGCCAACGCTGCCAAGGCCTAAAGCACCAAAGTCCGCCTGTTCAACCGGACAGGCGGGCTTTTTCACTCAACGCGATCAGCTTTTGCACCGTCTGCCAGTTCCGTGTAGAACCGACCGTTCGCAAAATCTTGTCAAATCCATAGCTCGCTAGCTTCGAGCGCCCCGCCCCATTCGGCAAGAACATATAAATTTCCCGGCCGCGCAGTGAAAACGCTTCATCACCTTCACATACCGGATTTAGTTTCACCACGTCTGTGAGATTCGGCTCCCCGGCCAGGAACATGACGTATAGGAATTTTGTGTCTACTTTCTCATCAAAATATGGGTTATTCTCAGCAGCCGTACGCAGCTCTTCAACGGTGCGCAGAATCACAGTCGTCTCAAAACCTAATTCTTCTTTTATCTGCGCCTTTAATTTTGCAGAGAACGCCTTAGCCACTTTCGGCCCAGCGCGAAAAACCACGTTACCGCTTTGAATATAAGTCTGCACGTCCTTACATCCCTGCGCCTCACAAAGGGCGCTCAGAGATTTCATAGGCAGCTTATTATTTCCGCCAACATTCACTCCGCGCAGCAACGCTATGTAAGTATCCATCTATCCCCGCCCAATAAATGGCATGTTGGTTGCCATCACAGTCATGAACTGCACGTTCGCATCCAGCGGCAAATTCGCAATGTACACAACAGCGTCTGCCACATGCTTCACGTCCATGCGCGCTTCCACAACGGTCTCGCCATTCGCTTGCAGGACACCGGCGGCCATTCGTTCGGTCATCTCCGTTGCGGCGTTGCCGATATCAACCTGGCTGCAGGCAATGTGAAAGGGCCGCCCATCCAGCGAAATGCTTCGCGTCAACCCGGTGATCGCGTGTTTCGTGGCCGTATACGGCGCCGAATTCGGCCGCGGCACATGCGCGGAAATCGAGCCGTTGTTGATAATCCGCCCACCCTGTGGCGCCTGCGCTTTCATCCAGCGCATAGCCTGCTGCGCACAAAGAAACGCACCCGTGAGATTCACATTCACCACCGCACTCCACTGCGCGAACGTAAGCTCGTCCATGGGAATTGCCGGCGCACCTATCCCGGCGTTGTTGAAAAGTACGTCCAGCCTTGAATAACGGCCCTTCGCCGTGGCAAACAGTTGCTCCACTTGCTGTGGCTCGGTCACATCACAAGCCACCGGCAACATCGAATCAGGCACGCCGGAAAGGCTGCGCGTCTTTTCCAACTCCACCACCCGTCGCCCTGCCAAAATCACTTGGTAGCCCGCCGTGCTCAGCGCCAACGCAACAGCTCTACCGATCCCACTACCAGCTCCCGTTACAAGAGCAACTTGATCCGCCATCTTAAGAAATCAACTTCCTATTCACATTGCCCGCCACATCCGTCAGCCGGAAATCTCTTCCCTGAAAACGATACGTCAGCTTCGTATGATCAATACCCATCTGATTCAAAATAGTCGCGTGCAGATCGTGCACATCCACTGGATCGTCAGCGATGTTGTAACCCAACTCATCCGTACTACCTAACGTGGTTCCAGGCTTAAATCCGCCACCCGCTACCCACATCGTAAATGCCCGCGGGTGGTGATCACGTCCTAGAAATTTCGATCGGTTGCGAGCTTCATTCATCGGCGTTCTGCCGAATTCCCCGCCCCACACCACAATCGTGCTATCCAGCAAACCGCGCTGCTTCAAATCCTGGATCAACGCGGCCGCCGCACGGTCTGTCTCTTCACACAAACTGGGCAGCCTGTTCACAATATCGTCATGGCTCGAAGTACCGTGGTTATCCCAGCCCCGATGATAGAGCTGCACAAACCTTACGCCGCGCTCGACTAACCGACGCGCCAGCAAACAATTATTCGCGAATGATTTCTTACCCGGCTGCGTCCCGTACAACTCATGAATCGCGGCCGGTTCATCATGAATGTTCACCAGGTCCGGCACACTCGATTGCATCTTATAAGCCATCTCGTAAGACGCAATTCTTGTGGCAATTTCTGGGTCGCCGTTACTCGCCAAATGCTGTTCATTCAGCGTCTTCAACAAATCCAACGACTCCCGCCGAGCTTCCGCTGAAACACCCTCCGGATTCGTCAGAAACAGCACCGGATCTCCCTGCGAACGAAACTCCACTCCTTGATACACCGAGGGCAAGAATCCGCCACCCCAACACGCCTTGCCACCATCCGGCTGATTCTCGCCCGAAATCATAACCACAAATCCCGGTAGATCTTTGCACTCACTCCCCAGCCCATAGGTCATCCAAGACCCCATGCTCGGCCTGCCGATAATCTGAAAACCCGTATTCATGAAGATCTGGGCAGGCGCATGGTTGAACTGCGTCGTGTGCATCGAACGAATAATGGTTATTTCATCAACCACTTTCTTCATATGCGGCAGCAACTCCGAAATCTCCGCTCCCGATTTGCCACAGCGTGTAAATTCAAAGGGCGATCCTAGTAATTTCGGCTTGCCCTTGATAAACGCAAAGCGTTCACCCTTCACAAACTCATCTGGTATGTTCTGCCCATCGTATTTCTGGAGCGTTGGCTTTGGATCGAACAAGTCCACCTGCGAGGGCGCTCCAGCCATAAACAGATAGATGATACTTTTTGCTTTCGCCGGAAACATCGGACCTTTGGCTTCGGCCAATAAACTCGGATTGAGAACACTGCCCAAGGCCGTCGCCCCAATCCCAAATCCAGCCTGCTTGAAAAAGTGCCGCCGGGTCGTCGCCTTCAATAGTTCCTGTGACAACTCTTGTTCTAGATCCATAGCACTTATTCCTTTGTAATAGCCTCATCCATATTCAGCAACACATTCGCCAACATCGTGAGCGCAGCCATTTCCGGCGCATTTTGCACACTGCCTGCCTTCGCGCCGATCGTCTGATACGCGCTCGTTCGGTCCGCCTCGTATACTTTCAATTGCTTCTGGTAGAACTCCGCCACCTTTGACATCTCACTCTCGGTAGGTGGCCGCGACGCCGTAATCTGATACCCATAACTGATTCGCTGCGGCAACGTCGAGCCGCCCTCTGCTACCAGACGCCTAGCCAAGGCCCGCGCCGCTTCAAAGAAAAACGGATCATTCAAACTCGTGAGCGCCTGCAAGGGCGTATTTGTTCGTACCCGTCGCACGGTGCAGAACTCCCGGCTCGGCGCATCATACGTCACCAGACTTGGATACGGCGCACTCCTTCGAATAAAGGTGTACACACTGCGCCGGTACTGATCTTCACCCTGGCTCTGAACCCATTTATCACTGCTGTATGGAATATCCCAGACACCCTCCGGCTGATATGGATACACCGCCCGCCCGAACATTTTGCTGCTCAGCAACCCACTTTCGGCCAGCGCCATGTCATGCACCATCTCCGCTTCCACTCGAAAACGCGGTCCGTGCGCATACAGCCTGTTATAAGGATCTCGCGCCTGTAGTTCCTCCGAAACATGCGAATCCTGCCGGTAAGTTGCGGACATCACCATCAGCTTTTGCATCTTCTTCATGCTCCAGCCGTTGCGCATAAACTCAGTCGCTAACCAATCGAGCAATTGAGGATGGGAGGGCGGATCACCTTGCGTTCCGAAATCCTCGCTCGTTTCCACGATCCCCCTCCCAAAAATCGCTTCCCAAAAGTGATTCACTGTCACTCGCGCGGTCAGTGGATTGTCTTCACTCACCAACCATTGGGCCAGCCCTAAACGATTCGGCATCGCATCGCGCGGCAGCGTGCCCAAGGCTGCTGGAACATCTGCATATACCAGTTCACCAGGACTCGTAAACGTCCCGCGCTCCCGCAAATAAGCAGTTGGCCTCGCATAGCCAGCCCTCTCTCGCATGATCATCGCTGTGGCGATGCCTAGCTTATCCAGCTCTTTTTTCAAACTCGCCATCTGTGTGCGCGTCGCTTCTAATGACGGCGCGACCGAGCGGTACGAAGCGGCAAGCTTTTCTCTCTCCTCAACACTCCTCTCGGCCGTCGCCTTTTTCAAAACCGCGCGCAGCGATGCCGGCACCTGTACAACAAACGCTGGATCAGGTAACGCCGTAACTGATAGCCGAAATCTTCCAAGGTTGCGGGAGGTCTTGCGCATCTCGTGCCTAATCGTAAACGTCAACGTGCCGCCTGCCGGAATCGTCGTCTCGTCTCTGGGTACGAACACCACCTGCCGCCGCCAAACATTAGCATCCCCAGCATCAATCGCCCAGCCCGACAGCCCGCCGTCTCTCTTCGCAGTAATCCCTTTAGCCGAGTACCCATCTTGTGATTCGTCCGCAATTGAGGATTTCCAAATAACCGGCTTACCGTCAATTTGCATCTCAAAATCACTCAGAAAGAAATTGCCGTCCGGATCTCGCCCCGGCCCACCCTTCGGCAAACTCGCATCCGGCAACACTTCCACGCGAACGCCAGTCAGCCTCGTCAACTCCGTTTTCGCCACCAGCTTGTAGGTGTCCGCTTGCGGATTTTTGCCCGACGCCAGCACCGAGCTATCGGCCTGCGTCGTCAAAGTCGCCCCACCCACTGACTCCACTCGCACAGGCATCAAGACACTCCAGCGCTTCTCGCTCCCTGTTATTTCCTTTTCCCACGCTTGCTGTGCGCCATCGAGCGCCGGTGTCTGCGTGTCAAGAGTCGATTGCAATTGCGCCATCTGCCCACGAATATCTTGGCTCTTTTTTTCCTGTTCAGTTGTCGGCAGCGCTAATTCCGGCTCCGCCATATAGTAGTCACCGGCCCCGGCGCGCTTGTGCTCGGCGTTGCTATAGAACGCAATCATCCGGTAGTAATCCTTTTGCGGAAACGGATCGAACTTATGGTTGTGACATTGCGCGCAGCCCAGCGTCGATCCTAGCCACACAGAGGCAGTCGTGTTCACCCGGTCCACCAAGCTGTACCAGTAATACTCCTCCACATCGATTCCGCCCTCTTGGTTCAACATGGAGTTCCGCTGAAAGCCGGTCGCTATCAATTGATCATTTGTCGGATTTGGCAGCATGTCTCCGGCAATCTGCTCAATCGTGAACTGGTTGAACGGCATGTCTTGATTCAATGCCCGAATCACCCAATCGCGGTACTCCCAAGCCACTCGTGGATTGTCCTTCTCATAGCCGTTCGAATCCGCATACCGCGCCAAATCAAGCCACGGCCTCGCCCACCGCTCTCCATAACGCGGCGACGCCTGCAACCGATCCACTACTTTTTCATAAGCATCCACGCTTTGATCCGCCACAAAGGCATCAACCTCGGCGGGCGTAGGAGGCAATCCAATCAAGTCTAAATACACGCGCCGAATCAATGTTCGTTTCGCCGCTTCTGGCGAGGGCTTCAGCTCTTCCGCCTCTAACTTCGCCAAAATAAAATTGTCAATCGGATTTTTGCACCAAGCCGCGTTCTTCACAGCCGGTACTTCCGGCCGAATCGGCTTGACGTACGCCCAATGTTTGGGCCGCTGCACGGCAGTAAGAGGAGCCGTAGAATCCGGTCCCGGGGCACCGGCGGCAATCCATTCACGAATGCTCTTCAGTTCCTCCGCTGAAAGTGCAGGCCCGCCGTAGGGCATCATAGGCCGCTCTTGCGCCTGCAATCGCCGCATCAATCGACTGCTCTCCGGCTTACCCGGCACCACCACTCTGCCGCCTTCGCTGCCTTTCAAAATCGCTGCCAGTGAATCAAGTCGCAAGCCATTCTGTTGCAAGCCCTCGCCATGGCAGGCATAACAACGCGCAGCCAATATAGGTCGCACTTTCTCTGCAAACAAGGGCGAATCGGCCGCCGCTTTCTCGCTCACCTGCACAGCCGCCGCTCCAGCGTGCACATCTCCCTGATCAATCCAGGCGCGAATCACCTTCACTTGCTCGCCCGTCAAAGGATCGCCGCCCATCGGCATCCGCTGCGCATCAGTCAGCCCTAGAACCCGCTTCACCAGCATGCTATCCGCACTCTTACCTGGCACAATCGCCGGCCCTGAACTCCCACCCCGCAAAAGCCCAGCCTCCGATCCCAGTTGCAGCTTCCCCATCGACGCATCACCCAAATGACACTTGGCGCAAGCCTGCTCAAAAATGGGCAGCACGTCCTTATCAAAAGAAGTTTTAGGCGCAATCCCTTGCCCCGCAACCATTGAGCTAATGAAAACAGGAAGCAGGAATATGGCTCTATAAGCTGGCATGGCGTTATGTGTACGAGTGTATCGAAACTGACACTCGTACGCGCGCGGAACTTGTTCCTGATTTTTTCCGTCCATCGATAGGTGATCAAAATCCGTTTATTGCTGGGCCTCCTAGCAGTGGCAGTGCTTTGGGACCTGGGTGCCTCTACCCTTCTTTCGCGCGGGTCGCGAGGAAGACTTTTCACCGACCCCGCTAAAACCCCGTACCGGCGAGTGGCTTTAGTGCTCGGATGCGCTGAGAAAATCGGCGGAGGCCACATCAATCCATTCTTTGAAAACAGAATCCGCGCCGCCGCCAGCCTCTACCAAGCCCACAAAGTAGACTATTTTCTAGTGAGTGGCGATCACCACATCGCCACCTACGACGAACCCGCTGCCATGAAGAATCATCTCATCGCCGCTGGCGTTCCAGCCGACCATATCGTTTGCGATTACGCCGGCTTTCGTACGCTCGATTCCATCATTCGCGCTAACAAGGTTTTCGGCCTAAACCGCATCACCATCGTCTCCCAGCGTTTTCACAACGAGCGCGCGATCTTTCTTGCCGGCCATGAAGGTATTGACGCTATTGGCTTCAATGCCGCCGATGTCGGTGGTGTTCACAGTTACTCCACTTACGGCCGCGACCAAGTGTCGAAAATGTTTACCCTCTTAGACGTCTATGTCTTCCACACCAAGCCCAAATTCTTAGGCCCGCCTATCTCCATTTAGAGCCTTCGCCAGGAACGGCAGTCCCTCGTTTCCGTGGAACCAATGCTCGCCGGAAAAAATTTCCTGACCCGCTCGCTCCGGCACGCCTAACACTTCGTAAACTTTGCGAACTCTCGAAAAACTATACCGCGTAGCCGCAACGGGAAAAATCGGATCTTGCTCCCCGCCTTCCGAAAACAAATACCGGGGCGCAATCAAACCCGCCACATCGTAGTTCTCGGCCCAGTTTAAAATCCCCGGCACGTAGTTATCTATACAGTGCGCAATGCTCAAAATGCTGTCGCGAAACGTATTCATGTATCCGCTCACAAACGCAGCCTTGATCCTCGTGTCCAGCGCAGCCGAAAACTGCGTACAAGTCCCGCCACCCGAAATCCCCATGCAGCCCACTCGTTTGCCATCCAGTTCCGGCCGCTGCTCAATCCAGTCAATCGTCCGCATCACATCCCAAACACGCCAGCCAATCATTGTCTGACCAAACAAAAGCGCTGCTCCCGCCGATGGCTGACAAGCGCTCTGCCCTGGCCCCAACTTCATATTGGCTGCATCCCGCCGGCATCCAAACGCCATCGGCTCAATCGCCACTGCCGCCATCCCGTGCTCAGCAACCTGAATGGCGAAATCGTGCTGGTATCCGTCCTTGTTCGTTCTGTCAGCGCCATGTTCATCAATGCCTACAAGATCATCAGCGCCGCGTCCATGTCCGGGCACACAAATCACC
>Ga0302319_10007622_pt1 | contig 21271 bp, 10 predicted proteins | sample Bog_T0_2_FD_203319 | JGI IMG/M metagenome (GOLD analysis project Ga0302319, IMG submission 203319) | Peat permafrost microbial communities from Stordalen Mire near Abisko, Sweden - Bog_T0_2 | ecosystem: Environmental > Terrestrial > Soil > Wetlands > Peat | place: Sweden: Abisko, Stordalen Mire... | reverse complement strand
CGGCACCGCGCGTCGCATCACTAACCGCAGATTCGAGCACCGCATTCTGCTGGCCGAGAATGCGCAGCCCGGCAAGATCGTCCTCCACATTTTGCAGCGCCTTGAGCACGGTGGCGCGGTAGTTTGCAACGCTCGCTTCGTACGCCGCCTGGGCCGCGGCGACCTGAGCGTGGGTAAGACCGCCTTGGAACAGGGTTTCGTCGGCATCCGCCCCGAGCGACCAGACGTGGTTTGCGGCATGGATCAGCCCCGCGAGCGGCGACTGGGAGAATCCATCCGCCGCGGAGAGGCTCAGCGTCGGATAGTAGGCCGCTTCGGCAACCCCGATCGCGGCATTGGCAGCGGCCATCTGACGTTCGGCGACCGCAATATCCGGCCGTCGCTGCAGCAAGCCGGATGGCATGGCCGCCGGCACCGACGGCATGTCCGGAACATGCGTGCTCTGCGCGATCTCGAGATCCTCGGGATTTTTTCCGACCAGCACTGCTATGGCATGAGCATACTGCGCCCGCGCCACACCGAGCGCGATCAGGCTCGACTGAGTGTTGGCCAACTGCGTGCGGGCGGTGATGACATCGGAAGGGGCGGCGGTGCCAGCCTTGCCTTGGTTGGTCACAACCCGCAGATATTCGGTGTAGGCGTCGACTGTTTTTTTATAGAGCTCGATGTTCGAGTCGCTGATCCGCAGTTCGATCACGGCGGTGGCGAGCGCCGTCTGCTCCGAAAGCGTGGCATTGGCGAGCGTCGCCGCGCTCGCCTGCGCCGTCGCCTTGCTCTCTTGGATGTTGCGGCGCACGGCGCCCCAAAGATCGGGGGCCCAACTGGCCGTGCCTTCCAGAGATCCCGCGGTCACCACTCCTCGGCTGCCGATAGGACTCACGCCGACGGCGCCCACCGTACCGACGGTTCCCACGGTACCGGTGTTGTCGGTTGCGGTGCGTTGACGGGTGGCTGAACCGGCGATCCCGATGACGGGAAACAATGCGCTACGAGCGACCTGCACCTCGGCCAGTGCTTGCTGGTAGTTGGCGTAATCCTGCGCCACGGTCTGATTGGAGACCGACACCTTGGGTTCGAGTTCATCGAGCAGCGGATCATTGAACGCGGTCCACCACTCGCCCTTGGGCGCATCCGCGGCCGGTGCGGCCACGCTCCAGCCGGGCAGTTCCTTGTACTCGGCGGGCATGGGTACCGATGGCCTGTGATAGTTCGGACCGACCATACAACCGGCGATCAGCACCGCGATCGCACATACCAGGGCTTTGCAGGGCATTTTCATGGCGATGCGCTCGCGTTGAGTTGTCTGTTCCACGGCAGCGTCGCCGCCCATTCGGCAAGCTTGGCGCGCAGGCGGTCGAGATAGAGATAGATCACGGGGGTCGTATAGAGGGTGAATACCTGGCTTAAGATCAATCCGCCCATGACTGTGATTCCCAGAGGCTGTCGCAGCGAGGCGCCCTGGCCGAACCCGATCGCCAAGGGCACCGCGCCCAGCACGGCCGCGGCGGTAGTCATCATGATCGGACGCAGGCGCACCACGGCGGCATCGTGGATGGCTTGCCTCGCCCCCATACCGTCGCGCTGCTCATGAATGGCGACGTCGATCATCATGATCGCATTCTTCTTCACGATGCCGATCAGCAGAATAATGCCGATCAAGGCAATGACCGAGAACGGCGTGCCAAACAGCAGCAACGCCAAGGTGGCGCCGATGCCCGCCGAGGGCAAGGTCGACAGGATGGTGAGGGGATGAATGGTATTCTCATAGAGAATGCCGAGCACGATGTATACCGCGGTCAGTGCGGCGATGATCAAGAGCGGCATGGTCGACATGGATTGTGAATACACCTGTGCGGTGCCGGCAAAGGTGCCGTGGATGGACGCCGGCACCCCTAGCTGCCGCGATATCTCGCCGATCTGCTGCGTGGCCTTGCTCAAGCTGCCGCCATTCGGAAGGTTGAATGAAATCGTGGCAGCCACCAGGCCATCCTGATGGCTCACTTGAGTGGCGGTGTGATTACTGATGGAGGATGCCAGCGCGGCAAACGGCACCAGCGTCTCGGCCGCGGTGCTGTCCGCGCTGCCGCTCGAGCTGCCGCCCTTGGCGTTGGCAATGGAATTCGTTTGTTGATTGGCCTCGGCATTCGCGTTGAGTGCGTTGGTGCTGGAGGCGGCCTGGGCGGTGGAGACAGCCGTTACCGGGGCGACGGGTTTAATGAGGCTGCTCGGCATTTGCGTCTGCTGCGTGCCGCTCGCGTTGCCGGCGGCGGTGCTGAAGCGGATGCGGTCGAGCGATTGCGGGTACTGCCAATAGGCGGGCGCCACTTCCATCACGACAAAATACTGGTTGATCTGGTTGTAGATGGTCGACACCGTGCGCTGGCCAAAGGCGTCATACAGCACGTTGTCGATTTGGTTTGGAGCGAAGCCGTAGCGGGCGGCCGTGCCGCGATTCATGTTGACGTAGATCTGCAGGCCGTTTTGCTGCAAGTCCGAATTCACATCCGTCATCTCGCCGCGATCTTTGCTGAGCGCCGTGACGAGCTTCGGCACCCAGGTGAAAAGCGCGTTCGGATCGTCGCTCGTCAGCGTGTATTGATATTCGGCCGCCGACGATCGGCCGCCGATGCGCAGATCCTGCGCGGCCTGCAGGAAAAGCCGCGCGCCGGCAACAGCGTTGAGCTTCGGCCGCAACCGCGCAACCACCTGGGTGGCGGACAGTTTGCGCTGCGCAAGAGGCTTTAATTCAATGAACACATTGGCGGTGTTGAGCGCCCGCCCACCGGTGAATCCTGCAACCGACGCGACCGCAGGATCCTGCTGCACCAGGGCTTGCAATTGCGCGAGTTTTTGCGACATCGCCTGGAACGAAATGCTCTGGTCGGCAATGATCTGGCCCTGCAATATGCCGTTGTCCTGCTCCGGGAAAAAAGTCGAGGGCAACAGCCTGAACAAGAAGACATTGAGCACAATCAGGGCGAGGAGCGTCAATCCGACCAGAAGCGCGTGATCGAGCACGGTGTCGAGCGAGCGGGCGTAGGCGTTCTTGAAGCGTTCAAATTGCCGCTCGGACCAGAGCGCCAATCGGGACTGAGCATGCAGCGCCTGGCCGCGTTTCAACAGATATGCCGCCATCGTGGGCGTGACTGTCAGGGAGATCAGCAGCGAGATCAGAATCGCGATTGACAGCGTCATCGCGAACTCGTGGAACAACAGGCCGACAGTGCCGGGCATCAATAAGATCGGCAGAAACACGGCGATCAGCGACAGGCTCATCGAAATCACGGTGAAGCTGACCTCCGTGCTGCCGCGCACCGCGGCCTCGTGCACGTCCATGCCGGATTCGACGTGGCGCACGATGTTCTCAAGGACCACCACGGCATCGTCCACCACGAAGCCCGTCCCGATGGTGAGCGCCATCAGCGAGAGATTGTCGATGCTGTAGTCGAGCAGGTACATGGGCCCGAATGTGCCGATGATGGACAGCGGCAGCGCCACCGCCGGTACGAGGATGGCGCGCGGCGATTGCAAGAACACGAAAACCACCCCGATCACCAGCAGCACGGCGATGAATAAGGTGCGCTCGGTGTCGCCCACCGCTGCGTTGACCGATTGTGAGCGGTCGACCGCGATGCCGAGCTGCACGTCGTGTGGCAGGGTTGCCTCGATCGATGGCAGCACTTTGCGGATCTGCGACACCGTCTTGACGATATTGCTGCCCGGCAGCGGGTAGATGATGACCAGGACGGCGTCCTTGCCGTTATACAGGCCGGCGTTACGGATATTTTCCGCAGAGTCCTCGACATCCGCGACGTCGCGCAGCAGCACGGGTGCGCCGCTGCGGTAGGCGATGACAAGGTCCCGGTACGGCGCGGCCTTGCTGATTTGATCGTTGGACAGAACCTCGTAGCGCTGGCCTCCCTGATCGACGTGGCCCTTGGCGCTGTCGGCATTCGCGGCGCTGATGGAGGCGCGCACGTCCTCCAGGCCGATGCCGTAGCTGTTGAGCCTATCGGGCTGCAGCTCGACGCGCACCGAGGGCAAGGCGCTGCCGCCGAGCGTGATCTGCCCCACCCCGCTGACTTGCGAGAGTTGCTGCTGCAGCACCGAATCGGCGGCATCGTAGAGCTGCGCGCGGGTGAGGGTTCTCGACGTCAACGCGAGCACCATGATGGGCGCATCGGCCGGGTTGTACTGGCGGTAGGTGGGGTTGTTGCGCAGTGTCGCCGGCAGGTCCGCGCGGGAGGCCTGGATCGCCGCCTGTACATCACGGGCAGCGCCGTTGATATCGCGGCTCAAGCCAAACTGGATGACGATGCTCGCCGCACCCACGGTGCTGGTGGAGGTGAGTTCATTGACATCCGCGATCGATGCCAGGCGCCGCTCCAAAGGTTCCGCCACCGTCGAGGCCATGATGTCTGGACTCGCTCCGGCCATGTTCGCCTGGACTACGATGACCGGAAAGGTGATGTTCGGCAGCGGCGCCACCGGTAGGCGAAAATACGCCAGCGATCCGGAAAGCAGGATCGCCGCTGCCAGCAGCGTGGTAGCCACCGGACGCTCGATGAACACGCTGGTAATGCTCACGGCGCTGGCTCGGACGCTGCCTCAACGTCCCTCTTGGGACCGAAGCGCAGCGCCAGGCGGTCGAACACCAGGTAGATGACCGGCGTCGTAAACAGGGTCAGCAACTGGCTGACCGCGAGACCGCCGATGATCGCGAGACCGAGAGGCCGCCGCAACTCCGAGCCCGTGCCGGTGCCGAGCAGCATGGGCAGCGCACCCAGCATTGCCGCCAAGGTCGTCATCAATATGGGCCGAAAACGCAGCAGCGAGGCCTGAAAGATGGCTTCCTGCGGCGGCTTGCCATGCTGGCGTTCCGCCTCGAGGGCGAAGTCCACGATCATGATGGCATTCTTCTTGACGATGCCGATCAAGAGTACGATGCCGATGATGCCGATCACATCCAAGTCCTTGCCGGCAATCATCAAGGCGAGCAATGCGCCGATGCCTGCGGAAGGCAGTGTCGAGAGAATGGTCACCGGGTGAATGAAGCTCTCATAGAGCACCCCGAGCACGATGTACACGGCGATCAGCGCCGCGATGAGCAGGAACACTTCGCTCGACAGCGAGTCCTGGAAGGCCTGCGCCGCGCCTTGGAACGAGGATGTGATCGAGGGCGGCAGGTGAATCGCCTGCTCGGCCTGTTTCACCTCGTCCACCGCCTTGCTGAGCGAGGCATCTTTCGCGAGGTTGAACGAGATGGTCACGGCGGGAAACTGGGCCAGGTGGCTGATGACCAACGGCGACTTGGTGATCTTGATGCTGGCGATGCCTTTGAGCTGCACCTGTCCGCTGCTGCTGGTTTGACTGGGCAAATACAAGTCGCCGAGGGAGGCGACAGTCGGCAGGCTTTCAGGCTTCGCGACCAGGATGACCCGGTATTGGCTCGACTGCTCAAAAATCGTCGACACGATGCGCTGCCCGAGTGCATCGTAGAGCGCGTTGTCGATGGTCGCCGCGGTAATGCCGTAGCGCGCTGCCAATTGGCGGTTTACCTCCACATTGACGCTCAAGCCGTCGTTCTCCAGATCGCTGGTGACGTCGGTGATCGAGGAAATCTGCTTCATGCGCGCGATCAGCGCGGGCACGTATTGCATGAACGCCTGCTGGCTCGGCCCGCGCAGCACAAACTGATATTGGTTGGGGGAGACGGTCGTATCGAGAGTCAGATCTTGTTCGGGCTGCAGATACAGCTTGATGCCGGACACCTCGGCGACTTCTCCTTGCAGGCGCCGTGCGATGACGTCCGCCGTCGAGGAGCGGTCGCCGCGCGCCTTGAGAGTGATCAGAAAGCGGCCGTTGTTGAGCGTGGTATTGGTGCCGTCGATGCCGACATAGGAGGTCAGACCGGTGACATCCGAGTCCTTGAGGATCGCCTCCGCCAGCGCTGTCTGCCGTTCGACCATCGCGGCGTATGACACGGAGTTGTCGGCGACGCTGATCGCCTGAATGACACCCACGTCCTGCACCGGGAAGAGCCCCTTCGGAATCACAATGTACAAGATCAGGGTCAGCACCAAGGTGCCCGCAAACACGAGTAGGGTCAGCGTCTGGCGCGCCATGACGAAATGCAGTCCGCGCTCGTAGGCGGCGAGGAGTTTGTCGAACAGGCGCTCGCTGATTTGTTCGAAACGGCTGGCATCGCGTTCGGCGCGGGGACGCAGCAGACGGGCGCAGAGCATGGGCACGAGCGTAAGCGAAACGATGCCCGAGATGACGATGGTCACGGCCAGGGTGACCGCGAACTCGCTGAACAGCCGGCCGATGACACCGCCCATGAACAACAGCGGGATCAACACTGCGATCAGCGACACGGTGAGCGAGACGATGGTGAAGCCGATCTGCCCGGCGCCCTCGAGCGCCGCCTGAAGCGGCGTCTTGCCCTCCTCCAGGTAGCGCACGATGTTCTCGATCATCACGATCGAGTCGTCGACGACGAAGCCGGTGGCGATGATCAACGCCATCAGCGACAAATAGTCGATCGAGTAATGCAATTGATACATCACCGCGAGCGTGCCGACGAGCGACACCGGCACGGAAATGCTTGGAATGATGGTGGCCGGCACGTTGCGCAAAAAGACGAAGATCACCAGCACCACGAGGACGATGGCGAGGCCCAACTCGAAAGCGGCGTCGGAGACCGATGAGCGGATCACACCGGTGCTGTCGGCGACAATCTCGACTTTCAAGCCCGCGGGGAGCGTCGACTCGAGCTGCGGCAGTTGTTTCTTGATTTGATTGACGGTCGCAATCACATTCGCGCCGGGCTGGCGCTGCACGTTGAGCACGATGGCCTGCGTGGCGTTGTACCACGCGCCTTGCTCGGTGTTCTGCGCCGCCTGGGTGACCCGCGCCACATCGCGCAGAAACACCGGCGCGCCGTTCTGGTAGGAAATGACCGTGTTGAGATAGTCCTGCGGATCCTCGATCTGGTCGTTGCCGTTGATGGTGTAATCGAGCTTCGGACCGTCGAAGTTGCCCTTCGGCTGGCTGACGTTGACGTTTGCGATCAATGATCGCAGATCGTCGATGTTGAGGCCGTAGGCAGCGAGCTTCTTGGGGTCGGCCTCGACCCTGACCGCCGGCACGTTGCCGCCCGCAGGCGTCACCAGGCCGACGCCCGGGACTTCGGAAATCTTGGCGCCCAGCCGGTTGTTGGCAATGTCCTGCAACTGCGTCAGCGACATCGAATTCGAAGTGACCGCCAAGGTGAGGATTGGCTGATCGGCGGGATTGATCTTGGCGTAGGTGGGGGGAGCCGGCAGGCCTGTCGGCAGCAAGCTGTTGGCGGCGTTGATCGCTTCCTGCACGTTTTGCTGGGCAACGTCGAGATTGAGGGCGAGATCGAACTGCAATGTGATGACAGAGGCGCCGGCGGAGCTGCTCGAGGTCATTTGCTGCATGCCGGGGATCTCGCCGAGCTGCACTTCCAACGGCGCAGTCACCGTGGTGGCCATGACCGTCGGGCTCGCGCCGGGATAGAACGTCTGCACCTGAATCGTCGGGTAATCGACGTCCGGCAGCGAGGAAATCGGTAAGAAGCGCACGGCGACCAGGCCGACCAGCACCAGTGCGATCATCAGCAGGGAGGTCGCGACCGGCCTTAAGACGAACAGCCGCGAAATGTTCATCGGGTCGCGTTCCGCTTACGAGGCGTGCGAGGCCGACGCGCTGGATTTCGTGTGGCCATGCGACTGCGAGCCGCCGGGCGGCGCGGCTGCGTCCGCGGCCGCGGGCTTGGGCGCGGCGATCTTGATCTTGGCGCCGTCGCTTAGTCGGTCCATGCCATCGGTCACGACCATCTGCCCTTGGGCGAGCCCCGACAAAATGGCGGTATTGGCGCCGTCGCTCGGGCCCGGCGTCACCTTGTGCACCGATACGCTTTGGTCGGCGTTCACCAGATACACGTAATCGCCGGGAGCACCGGTCTGCACCGCCGGCGTCGGCACGAGCACGGCTTTTTGCAGAGTGTCGACCAGCAATTTTACGTTCACGAACTCGTTGGGAAACAGCTTCTCGTCATCGTTCGGGACGGTGGCTCGCAGGGTCACGGTTCCGGTGCTGGTCGCCATTTGATTGCTGAGCGCATACAGCGTGCCGGTGGCGAGCTGTTCGGTGTTGTCGCTGTTGTACAGGGTTACGGTCAACTTAGTCCCTGAATTGAAACGCTCTAGCACCTTGGCGAGCGAGTTCTGCGGCACCGTGAATTCCACCGTGGTTGGCTTGATGGTGGTGATGGTTACGATGCCCGGCGAAGTCGACTGCGTGACGTAGTTGCCGGGATCGACGAGGCGCAGGCCCACTCGCCCCGCCACCGGCGCGGTGATGCGGCAATACGCCAGGTCAAGATCGAACTGCGCAATATTGGCCTGGTCCGCCTTGACCGCCGCCTCGTCCTGCTGCACGGTGAACTTCTGATCCGCGAAGGTTTGTTCGGCGATCGACTTTTGCTCGTTCAACGTGGTGTAGCGTGCAAGATCGGAACGCGCCTGCGCGAGGCTCGCCTGATCCTTGGCCATTTGCGCTTCGGCCTGCTGCTTTTCGATCTCATACTGACGCGGATCAATCTGCGCCAGGAACTGTCCCTTGGTGACATCCTCACCTTCGTGATAACCCACCGCGGTCAGATAGCCGCTCAGTTGCGGCAGGACATTCACGGTGGCGATCGGCGTCACCGTGCCAAGCTCGGTCAGGATCTCCGGCATGTCGCCCAGCGTCGCCGCTGCTGCGCTCACCACCTGCGGCGGTGTGGTGGCTTTTGGTTTCGTGCCGTGGAGCAGATGAAACAAGACTAATCCGATCAGCGCGATGGCGATGACCCCGATGATGATCCACATTCGTTTTCGGCGGGGGTGTCCGGCCGGCACCGCGGTCCTCGCATTCATGTTCGCTCGCCTCCGATTCGATGCTCTGGCGCACGCGAGCGTCGGTGAAGGGCTCTTGGTGGGTCACTCATGGGCCAATTCCACAGGTCGCTGAAAGCCCGGCGCCATTTTGCATCATGCTACTGCTTTTTGTTGGATTGCACTCATTGGCGTTTAAACGGAAAGAACCCGGATTCGTTCACGCGATCGTACCTTGCTTCGATCATGGAACAATTTACAAAATCGATTGAATCTTGGATGGGACGAGGGTAACTGTGTTTCCCGTAGAGGCATTTATGCCAATCGTTCAAACACAATGCAAAGTTGTGCAAAGGATCAGTGTGCGACGTTTGATGAGACCCTCCGCTACCACGCTCTGCGCCGCGAGGAACCTTGCCGCCTAAGGATCAAAGACATTCACCTCCGCCACGGAATCCCGAACTGACGCGTGCACTGCAACGGCATCAAAACCGGGAACATTCCGTTGCTCGCCGGCACGCAAGAATTATGATCGTCATGCCGCCGACACCGAAGGCGCCCTATTTCGCTCCTGCTAGCAACAATCAGACCGGCGAGCTCGACAACACGATTTGGACGGATGGCGTGTATAAAATTGTACGCCGCTACGCTCTTGCCTTAGGCCTCAAGATTGGTGCTCACGCGTTACACGCGACAGCCGCCACGAATGCCCCGGACCACGGAGCCGATATTGCGAAGGTCCAGGAACGGCTGAACGGCTGGCCCACCCCAACATCACGACCGCACGAATTATGACCAGCGCAAAATGCTGCCTCACTAGGCCGGCATCAATTGCCCGTCCCAACAAACCTATGTTCCATGGTGAGAAATCGCGCGCCGTGCTCGGCACCACGATGCTGGCGCAACCAGGTACTAAATGCCGGCCACAAACCTCGATTGGGGAAAGTGGTCAGCGCCCCGCGAGCGCCGCCGCACACACCAAAATCGTCGGGAAGGCGGAAATTCCTGAGTGTCGTTACGCTGACACGACTCTACGTGATTGCAAAAGGCGTTGATGTCGTCAAACGCCCGACTTTATACCTTCGAGGTGTAGGCCGGTGCTTCTGGCGCCGCCTGCTCCAGCTGGAAATGTAAACCCGCATGCAGGTAGGTAGCCGGCAAGCCCAGCCGAATACACGCCTGCGAGGCCGGACTATTCGTTAACACGATGCGATCGGCCAGCGCTCCAGCCAATTTCAAAATGGGTCGTTGGTAGCATCGCAGCCCGTAACGGGCACCAAGGCCGAGTCGCTCGCGCAGCGCCTCCGGGAGAAGGTCCACCGCCCCGCCGATAAGCACCGGCTGCAACCAGCGCAGCAATCTAGGTATCGCCGGCGCCGTGCGCATGATCTGCAAAAACTCGAAAATGACAGAGGACGCTTCGAGTCTCGGAGCCATCGCCGTGAAATAAGCCTTCAATGCGGCGCTGGAAGGCGGTGCGTCGTCGGCGCCATACAGCTGAGCGATCGGAGCCGCCTCGCGGTAGAGGTTGTCGAATTCCTCGGCGCTAAGCGGGGCCACATAGCGACTGTATGCGTGTCCGAACCCATACCCAGCTGTGGCATGCACCCACGTGAGCAATTTTGCGTCGGAGGCCGAATAAGAAGCCCCGCTGCGGGTCGTGCCCATGACGGTCGAGTGCATTCGCACGACGCGAGCAATCATCGATTCCGCGACGCTTCGCGGGCCGAACACGGTAGTCATCGCGGCCAAGCCGGTGCGCTGCAGGCGGCCCACCGGATCCCGGCGAAAAGAAGAATGCTCCCAAATGCCGGCACGAATTGAGGGTTCGGCAAGCTCCAAGATGACGGCTGCTACGCCTCCCACGAACAAGGCAATGGGATTTCTGAACACGCGCCAGGAGACCGAGTTCGGTGACAGCAACGCCGCCTCCCCTCGCGGATTTGCGAAATCCACCCGACGGCATTGCGCCGAATTCAAGAGCGACTCAGCCGCAGCGTCAAGGCTGCGCTGCAACCACCCTGGTAATCGCAGTACGGCGAACATAGCGGATACCGTCTCGTGAAAAAAGAGGATTTTCGCGATCTTTGCGAAAGTGCATTTATATCATTAGTTTGCCATGCGCAGTTCTAACATCTTGAAATATCTGAGTAGCGCCTCTTCCATTGAAAATTCGTGTCCCCAACAGCCACCAGGAGCTGACCGCGGCGCGACGGACTTCTTTATCAAGCTTCGCGATATGTCATTTTGTTTGCGGTCCGTGCGTGCGGACGCGCAGCGCAATCGAAAGTGCGCGACAAATGCAGGAGAGCTATTCTGCAGGTTCACATCTGACCGGCGAACGACAACCTGGCGGCGCGCGAGTCCTCATCGGCATCGCCTACTCGAAGGGATGTACCTCGATCCTTTCGGTGGGAGTCTTGGACGCTTCGTTGTCCTTCTCGAAGGCAGCGAAGAAATTGGCCAGTTCGCCCAGCGACACTTCGTATTCGCCCTCATTCATGTCGAAGATCCTGACCTGCGTCTTCAAGTGGCGCATGTCGATCGATATCGAGTGTCCGACACCGTTCCCTTTGGCGTACACCTCAAGAATCAGCGCTGCGAGCTGCGCCGGCCCCGAGTACTTCTGTCGAACTGCCGAGTCGGCAATCCATGTGGCGAGAGCGCCCCACATGTCACCCCTGGTTACGCGGAATTCTTCCCAGGGGTTCTGCTCCTCGGCGTCGAACGTCGCTAGATCGCCTGAATTACCGTATTCGTTGGCCTCGAAGCGGTTGAGTTCGAAGGACTTGAACATTTCGACCTGCATTGCGGCGCGAGCCTGGCCCTTCAGCGCTGCGAGTTGGCCGTGCATGCCAGCATATCTTTCAAAATTCGTTTCGAGACGGCGGAAGCGCCACTGCGGGTACGGGAGGCCCGTCGCGCGCGTCTGCAGCCACGCGCAGTTGAGCGTGAAGCAAAGCCCCTTCTTCACATGCAGCGGCGGCCCGCTTGGATATTTGCTCTCGCATATGGCCGCGTAGTTGAAACCTCCGTAGCCGGGTCCATGGAGGTTGGGTGTGTCGCGGTCGTCACCCCGGACCAACCAACGAGAGGTCGCGGACATCAGTTATCTCCTCGCAAAGCGGTGGGTGGTGTGGCCGGATAATCACTCACGTGACCCGCAAGGTCGGAGCCTATGCCGAGCACCGTATAGATTGCTTGATCTTCGATAGTGTTTTCAGGGCGAATCCTGCGGGAAAGCGAGTAATTGCAAGCGCTTACTTGGCATCAGGAGTGCGCGGCGCGGCATCCGAGTCCCGCAAAGCTTGACCAACATCCTCGGCTTCTTGAGGTCAGATCGATGAGCCGCGACCAGTGCGCTGAGACAGCGTTTGCGGATTGGTTGCAGAGAGCGCCGACGCCTCGGAGTTCCAGGCCGCCACGTCGAGCCAGGTACTCTGGTAAGTCGCGCCATCGCCCATGTCGGTATAGCGATCCGAGCACAGCATGTTCACCGTTCCCGACAGGGTCTCGTCATCGCGGCGCTGACCGGGAACAAACGCGACGCCCAGTTGCACCTCATCGCTGATCCGCAGCACGAGCCCAATGCTTCCCCGATCGTTGAATACGCGCACGTGTTGGCCGTCGTGCAACTGGCGTGACTTTGCCTCATCGGGGTGCAGTATGCAGACGGGCGCGCGCTCCTGCTGGCGCAAGGAATGCACGCCGGAATACGTGGTGTGTGGTTGAAAGTATCCTGGCGCGGTGAGCAGCCGCAGCGGCCAGCGAGCCGCCAGTTCCTGCTCCTCGGGGTCCGAGCGCCAATCGGGCATGGCCGGCAAGCCCCGGTCTGCCAAGGACTGCGAATAAAATTCGAGCTTGCCCGAGGGCGTGGCAAACCGTTGCGCATCGGCTGGCGCGATTCGAATCGGTCCAGCGGTGCGCACGGCGTCGGGATCGAAGGCGGCCGCGCCGCCGGTGCTGCCGTTCCCGCTGCGGAACAGCGCGCGCATGATCTCTTGTTCCGACGTCTGGAATACCGGGTCGGTCAGCCCCATTCGTGCGGCCAGTGCCTGCGCGAGGCGAAAATTCGACCATGCCAACCCGCGCGGCGCCACCGCCCGCGGCGCGTACTGCATGTAATAGGCGCCGTACGCGCGATACAGGTCCTCCGTTTCGAGATAGATCGCCGCCGGCAGCACGAGGTCAGCATAACGTGCTGTGACCGACATGAACGGATCGTGTACCACCGTGAATAGATCGTCCCGGGCGAGGCCGCGCCGCACCTTGCCGACATCGGGACAGGTGACCGCGGGATTATTGCTGGCGACAAACAGTGCGCGGATCGGCGGATCGGTCAGTTGAAGCAGCGCCTCGCCGAGGCGCAGGTGATTGACAGTCCGCGTCACGTGGGGACCCGATGGTTTGCCAACGGCGTCGGCGTCGAATCCCCCGAAGTCTCCCGTGTAGAGAAGCGAGCCGCCGCCGCGCCGTCCGTATGCCCCGGTGAAGGCGGGCAGCGAGGCCACCGCGCGCAAAGCCTGGCCACCATGGGCCAGCCGAGTCATGCCTTCGCCGAGGCGGATGAACGAGGCCTGGGCGGCGCCGTAGAGCGCGGCGAATCGCTCGATTTCGTCGACGCCAAGACCCGTGATCAATGCCACGCGCTGCGGCGCAAAGCGCGGCAGCACTTCGCGCTCCAGGCGCTCGAAGCCAATGGTGTGCTCGGCGATATACGCCCGGTCGCACAGGCCGTCGCGCACCAGAATGTGCATGATGCCGAGTGCCAACGCGGCATCGGTGCCGATGCGAATCGGTAGATGCCAATCGGCGCTCTGCGCGGTACGGCTGCGGCGGGGATCAATGACCACAACCTTGAGGCCGCGCTTGCGCTCGTGCACAATTTTCGCCCAGAAGTGGACATTCGTCGTGACCAGATCGCAGCCCCACGAGACCAGCAGATCGGAATCCGTTACCGACTCGGGATCGGCGCCGCCGATCGGCCCCAAGGTGGCGTTCCAGGCCTCGATTGCGCAGCTGTCGCAGACCGTGCCCGCATCAAGTCGGCTGGTTCCCAGCGCGTGAAACACGCCATTCAAGAGTCCCCGATTCATCACGCCGGTGTGCGCGCTATAGGCGTAGCCCAGAATGGCGAGCGCGCCGGATTCGGCGATGATCGAACCGAAGCGCGCCGTAATTTCTTCCAATGCCTCGTGCCAGGAGATGGGAACGAATTCGCCCGCCCCCTTGGGACCCGTTCGGCGCAGCGGCGTGGTCAGCCGCTCGGGCGAATTGACCAATTCGGCATCCCGATTGGTCTTTGCGCAAGCAAAGCCCGCGGTGAACGGATGGTCAGGGTCGCCTCGGACCTGGACCACCCGCCCGTTCTCAGCTTGCACCAGCAGCGAGCACAGGTCCGGACAATCATGTCCGCAGACGACCCTAATCGTTTCCATGTGTTGCCTCCCGGAAGCTGATTTAAACGCGGCTTTGGCTACCCGTCTACAAGCGCCTCGGCCAATGTCGATTACACCATAGGAACGGCCAGCGGGCTGTCGGCAATGCCGCGGTTAAGCAGTCGGCCTGCTCACAGAGAATCGGTGATTCTAAAGCCGCAAATCTCAGCGCGTCCGGAGCGGCTGGGAGTCGTCCTTTTGAGGACTGAGCTTCACGCTCTTCCGCTGCCTAATTCGATACCATGAGTAAATCTTAGCGAAAGTTATTTGATCCAAAGGGCCGAGGCCAACGGCCCGATCAATCCCATCGTTTCTGCCCATGCGCACTCAATCGAACAGGCTGAGGATGCTTTGATACTTTTCGATATAGCCGCTATTTTCGCGGTTGTAACGCGGAATGCTGACTGCCCGCACCACAGAGGCTTCCTCGCGCCAGACACAGGGGCAGGCGACTGCGGAGCCCGGCGTGAGCTCACCCGCGCGGCGCAAGTCGCCGATTTGGACGCCCATGCGGTCAAGCGCGCGATAAAGCTTTGCTACGTTGCGTGGGCCGCCGTTGTAGGCGGCGACGGCAAAGATTCCAATCACCTCCGGATTCGCGCGATAGGATGAGCGGATTTCACTGCTCATCTGCGATAGCTCGATGTCCAGCAGGCAGACGGCCGCCTTCATTGCGTTCGACAAATGGGTCGCGCCGCGCTCGAAGTTTGGGTCGAGTTGCGCGCCTCTGCACCTGCGCACGACGAGCGCATAGGTGCCGTTGCCGTGCCGGTTGGTGAACTGCATGGGACCCAGCGCTTTCGCACTCGAGACGCTGTAGCGATACGCTTCCTCACGCTTCAGGCCGTACTGACTCAGAACCTCGTCGAATGCCTCTCTGCCCTTTTCGAGGAAGTCCTCGTCGTCGGTTTGCTCGATGACCGCGAGAGTCGTGATCACCTCAGCGGGTATCACGTCCGCAAGCAACTCGCCCGGAAAGGCCGCACTCGGCACGTTTGCGTTACGCAGTTCGTCCATGGCGCGCCGTGCGGTGGTGAGCAGGAAATCCCTGCCACCGGTGACGAAACGCGGGTCAAGGGTATCCTTGGTATAGGGCAGGTAGACGATGGGTCGCGCCGTCGCCGCCGCCTCGCGCCAGCGTTTCTTCTTGATGAGGGCGTTGTCGAAGACCGGGAACTTGCGGCCATAGACCTTCAACTCCTCGCCGCCACGCGAGAATGCGAACATCAGCCGCTCGGCCCCTGTACCGTTCACGTGCCGCGCCTCAATGCCGGGCGTGCGCACGATGAAGGGCAGTGGCCCATGGCCGGGCTTCCATTTCACCGGCGGGCGGGGGATCTCCAATTGAGCAATGGTCCAGTTCTTCTGAGCCTCGCTCCACAACGCGAAGGCGACCGGCCGGCCGCGCAGCACCTCACGCCCGCCTTGACCGGTGAAAGCGTACTGCAATTCCACGTCACGTAGCTGCGCCTGGCCCTCGGCAACCAAATCGCGGATGACAAGGGATCGCTCGCGTCCCTCCACTACCAACTCCGGCAAATGGTCAGCCCTGGGTGGCGCCTCGCGCTGTTCGGACTCGGCGACGGCCACCGGAACCTCGGTCTCACCCTCGCCCTTAGCCTCGCCCGCAGCCATCGGGAGGTCCTGCACGATGGGCGTGGCGGCGGTTTCCGGAACCAGCGTTGGGTCGTCCGCCGCTTCGAACCGGCCGCCCGAAGACGCGCACGCAGAGCACAGCAGGAAGGCCAGGAGCGGTAGCGCCGATGACGCACCGCCAGAGGCGCGCGCAGAGGATCGTAGGAATACTGAAGCGAGCGGTAGGAATGACATCGTAGTCAGATGATACCGGCGAACAGCGCTCCGCACGACCTGGAAGCGCGCGACCTGCATCGCAGTTTGTCATTTACGCAGCGCCAACGCACGCTCCGCGCTCACCGTCAACATCACTGTCCCCACCTATCGCGGGTCAAAGCCCGCGGCTCCGCCGATAACCCGTGCAACGTGGGTTATCCGAAACCGGGCGGCTCCATTACGAGAAATCGTGCATTTGAACGAGTGGCCGCCCCGTTCTCGGCCGGTTATTGCCGGTGGCGACTCTACTCCCGGTATGCTTGACGCCAGGATTCGAACTTGGTGAGTGACCGAATGGTGGGACTTACAAATGACAGCCATGCATTGGCGCTAGCTGTGGTCTCAAGCGTGGGTCGCGCCGCCGGTGTCGTTGCCGTTCGCGGGATTGTTCTGACCATCGGTGTACTCGTTCTCCCGTTCTTCGGCACCCCGTCTGCGAAGGCCGACGGGCACTCCGCCGAAAGCGCGACAGAGGCTTCATCGACTGCCGCGGAGCGGCAGCGGGTGCTTCCGGCATGGACTGAAGGAAGTCTATACATCCACCACATCAGCACCGGCCGGGGAAACGCCAGCTATTTCGTCATGCCCGATGGCACGACGATGTTGATCGACGCAGGCGAGGCAGATCCATTGTTCATCGCGAGCGTGGCGCCACTGAAAAGTTTTCCGCAACGCCCGGACGCCGCCCATTCGGCCGGGTATTGGATTGCAGATTACATCCGACACTTCGCGCCCGCCGGGCGGCCGCTGCGAATTGACTATGCGCTGCTCACCCATTTCCATACCGATCATATCGGCACAATCACTGCATCCAGCCCTACCTCGAAGTTAGGACCCTACCGGTTGGCCGGCATTACCGAAGTCGCCGACCTGATCCCGATTGGCGTTTTGATTGACCGGTCCGGGCCTCCCTATGCCATTCCGGTGGATCTACGCGACTGCAAGGAGGGGGCTGACGCCATGTCTTTGGCCAACTACTTGAGCTTCGCCAATCATCGGCTGCGCAACGGCCAGACAGTCCTCGGCCTGCATGCCGGGCAACTGGATCAGATCCGGCTGCGCCAGCCGGACCGCTATCCGGAGTTCCACATCCGCAACGTCGCGGCGAGCGGCGTGATCTGGACCGGCCGCGGCAGTGAGACCGAGCAATACATCCCGCTGAATGCCGTCAAGGACTGCCATTTCGACGAAAACCCCTTCAGTAACGTGATCCGCATAAGCTACGGAAAGTTCAGCTACTACTCGGGCGGCGATATTCCGGGCGTCCCCGATTACACGCAGCCGTTCTGGCGGGACATTGAAACCCCGGTCGCGGCAGTCGTAGGTGCGGTGGACGTCATGACTTTGGATCATCACGGCAACCGCGATTCGACTAACGGCGCCATCCTTCGGGCGTTAAGGCCTCGGGTGATCATTGAGCAAAATTGGCTCTCGGCCCAACCTGCCGAGGAAGTCGTCGTGAGAATGGCTTCGCATGAATTTTATCCGGGCCCTCGCGACGTGTTTTCCACCGGCATGAGTCCTGAAACGCGGATTGCAATTGGTCCCATCATGGATCGAATCTACAAAAGTTATGAAGGGCATATCATTGTTCGTGTCGCTCCAGGTGGAATGACATACGAGGTTTTCGTACTTGACGACAAAGACGTGCAACGCAAAGTCGTCGCGTACTTCGGGCCATACAGCTCGGATTGATCTGCTCGCAGACCTCGCGGCCTGTTGCGGTGGCCTCTAATGGAATGGCCAAAGATTGCTGAAATTGTCGCCATCGAATGTTGAACTCGACACCTGACACAGTGGAAGAGTCTCGCCTGGTCTGGCGCGGGGCTGGCGTGTTAAAGTCAAGCTGTATTCCTCACCGGTTTACAAAAGGCTGTGTCCGAATGTCTTATCGCACCCGCCGTCTGCGCCCTTTTCCTTGGCTTGGGATTCTTGCGACACTCGGATTTGCCGGCCCCTCGCTTACGTTCGCGCAGCAGTGCAACGACGGGCTCTATGACATTACCACCGGCCTCTGCGTAATCGGACCGCACGCCCCGGCGCCGAACGTCGTCAACGACCTGTGGAACGCTATCGCCTACTCACCGTCGCACAACATCGCGGCTTTCGCAGGCAGTTTCACCGCACCGGAGAACGCGAAGTCCGCGGCGCTGAAAGGATGTGCAGCGTGGGCCCCTGATTGCCGGATCGTAGTGGCGGCCCACGACGCCTGCGTGGCCGTCGGCTACGAGCGCGCAGCCGGGGGCGCCTATCGGTGGGCTGTCGCCGCTACGAAACAGGACGCACAAGGGAATGCACTGTCCGCAGAGTGCAAGGCCGCTGGTCCCCAGCGTTGCCGCGTATTGGCCGGCTGCACGGGCACGCCACCCCATGTGCTGGTTTCGAAGTAACGGAGAGTGAACCCACACCACGAACGTGTTGCTTCGGCGTCGAGACATGATCAGATCCGTCAGGACGGTGGCTATCGTATCCCCTCCCATGAAAGTCACTCTCGCGTGACTAGACCATCCGTTACCGGGGGCAACCCTTTGCTGAAAGGGCAAGGTGTCTGTGATGCTCAGATCCGCATTTTCAACGATGGCAAATTGCAATCCACGAAATTAAGGGGCACATAACCAGCACCCATCTACCATCGGGTGGCGAGATGCAAGACCCCAGAAGGCTATCGTGTCCATCAATGGAAAGCTGCTGGCTTAATCAAATGCACTCGGTGCAGCAGATCGATAAATCGCGGATCGTCGCGAAGCGGGTCAAGGCGCGGATCGACATTGATATACGTCATCCATCCCGAGCGCTCCTGATGGGCCTGAGACAGATATCCCAGAGCCTGATCTTTCCATCCTAAGCCCGCACACACCAGGGCAATATCGTAGGCAGGAACATAGCTTCGACTTGCGCGAGCCGTCAGCTCGTCGAATATGCTCCGTGCCTTGGCCGTCTTGCCCGCGGCTCCATAGAGGTGACCCAGCGCCGCGCTCGCAAAAGTGACGTCGCCGGACATTTTTACCGCGACCAGTAGTTCCTCTTCCGCGCGATCGATCTGACCCTGCTGCTCGTAGGCCAGTCCAAAAAACCATGCAGGCCAGAAGGATTTGGGATGCAGCTCACTGGTCTGCCAGCACTGCTCGATCGCCTGTTCATATTGGCGCGCGAAGTGATAGTGCCATGCCATGTGGATGTTGATCACAAGATCGAGGGGATCGAGTTCCAGGCAGCGCTTGCTCGCGTGCAGGGATTCCTCCGTCCGGCCGACGGCCATCAAATAGTGGGAATACCAATGGTGGCATACCGCGTAATTGGGATTGAGGTCGAAGGCGCGGCGGAACTGGGTTTCGGCGGTCGTCCAGTCCCAGTCGTGGTGGGTGGTGCGATAGGCAAGGGTCGTATGCGCCTCAGCCAGCCGGTTGTCGAGATCCAAGGCTTCGGTGGCGGCGGTCTTCGCCTTGGCCATGGCGTCGATGGGTGGCAGGGTTCCGTTCTCCCAAGATCCCAGTGTCGCGTAGCAGTCGGCGAGCCCGGCGCGCGCGCGCGCAAAGGTGGGCTCCATGGCGATTGCGCGCTCGAAGAATTCGATGGCCTTCGCAATGCCCTGCGGCCGCTGCGCCCAGTAGAAACGGCCTTTGAGATAGAGGTTGTAGGACTGCAGATTTTCCTGCTTCTTGGCCAGCACCACCGCCTTTTCCTTGGCCAGCAGTTCCACTTTCAGGTGTTTTACGATCGCGAGCGTGATCTCGTCCTGAATGTCGAATACATCGGCCGTCAGACGATCGAAGCGCTCGGACCAGAGCTGGAAGCCGTTGGCGGCGTCCACTAGCTGAGTCGTGATCCGCAGTTGGTCGCGTACCTGCTGGACGCTGCCCTCAAGAATCGTGTCGACGTTGAGGCGGCGCCCGATCTCCCGCACATCGGTATCCTTGCCCATGAAGGAGAATGCCGAGGCCCGCGCCACCACGAAGACGCCGTTGACCCGCGTCAAGGCGCTGATCAATTCCTCCGAGAGTCCCTCACAGAAGTAATCGTTCTCCGTGGCCGAACTGAGATTGCGGAACGGTAGGACTGCAATGGAGGGCGTTAGCTGACCCGGTCTGCTAACGGGCGCCAAGTCGGCGAGTGTGTGTTGCCGTTGTGCCTGCTCAGCGAACTCCAAGAGCCGATCCCGCGCTCCCGGCTCTCCCTTGAGCCGCAGCACGGGCAGGAAGCGGGCTTGTACCGTAGCGAGGTTCGGTAAGCGCACGTTCTTTTCCAGACGGCTGATTTGCGCGTCGCTGTAGCCCACGGCAATCGACAACTCAGTCTGAGTCAGTCCTGCCCGCCGCCGAAGGTAACGCAGCAATTCACCGAACGTGGTTAGCCGGTCGAGGACTTCACGAGGAATCTGCGTATCCAATCCGGGTCCATCCGTAGGTGGCTAACGATCTCGAACGCACTCTCGACGATATTTTTGCCGGTTGCAGAGTTCTTGGCAAGAAATGTCAAGCCAAGTGGCGCGCTGACAGATAGCTTCCTTTATGGGGGGCAGCACACGGGCATGGGCACGCGGCTCCATAGTCAACCAATCACTGGGAGAATTGAGATGCAGAAAAAGACGAAGGTAATTGTCGGCGTCGGCCTCGCCGCTTCGATCGCCGCCGGTCTTGTGTTCGCGACGCCCACGGTCGGTTCATTTAATAACATTATATTGTCAACCGGCACGGCGCAGCGCGACATACACGCCCACGCGAATCTGGCGATCCCCACAATGGATGAGGATTTCGGTGCGGTCGTGTTGACGGACGGCGCCTCGAACATCATCCAGCAGGAAGTCAGTTTCTCACCGGGTGGCACCACCGGATGGCATACGCACCCAGGTATCGTTGTGCTCACTTTGACAGCCGATTCCGGTCCTGTTGAGTGGTACGACTCAAAGTGCGGAAAGACGGTCTACAACGCAGGAGACTCGTGGACAGAGGGAACGAAGCTGCATGATGTGGTCAATCGGGGCTCCACCGATGTGCACTTTCTGGTCACTTATATCGTAGCCAAAGACGTCGGCAAGCGCACGGATCAACCGGCCCCGCGGTGCGCAGCAGCTCTGGG
>Ga0302319_10007618_pt1 | contig 21283 bp, 11 predicted proteins | sample Bog_T0_2_FD_203319 | JGI IMG/M metagenome (GOLD analysis project Ga0302319, IMG submission 203319) | Peat permafrost microbial communities from Stordalen Mire near Abisko, Sweden - Bog_T0_2 | ecosystem: Environmental > Terrestrial > Soil > Wetlands > Peat | place: Sweden: Abisko, Stordalen Mire... | reverse complement strand
CCAGATCGACGCCGCGGATCTTCGAGCGGCGCACCCGGTGCGGCCGCTCGAGGTCGAGCAACTTCAACAGCCCATCGGCAAGCATGCTTTCATCGGGCGGCTGGGTTGCCGCCGCGGCCTGCTGCGCCTCGAATTGTTCGATCAATCCGTCGGCCAGCGGCGGGCGGGCGCGTTCCGCGGCATCCGCCCCCTGCCACTGGTCGAACAGGGCCCTGGCCGCGTTCAGCACCGAACGCGCCGTCATACCGCCGGCGTATGGGGCAAGCACCGTGCGCAGTCCCTCGGCCTTGAGCGGCCACAAGGGCGACTCCTCGAGCGCGGTTCGCGCCGCGGTGAGTTCATCGCTGGCCGCCATGCGCGCCGCGGCGAGCGCCTCGGCGTCCCTCTGGCGCAGCAGGTCGATGCGGCCGAGGTCCTGCGCAATGCGCTGCATGTGGGCGCGCGGCAGCGCCCGATCGAGATCGGCGCGGAAGTACTGCTGCACGCAGCTGATGGCGGCGATATTGCGGCAATTGATCAGCAGGTCGGCCACGGCATTGCCGAAGCCGCGCACGCCGTCCAGATCTTCCGGCCCGAGTTGCATGCCCTCGAGCTGATCGAAGGCGAGAACCAGCACCGACTGGTCGCCGGTCAGCGTCGAGAGCGCGAACAGGGCGCTGCGCGCATCGGCATCCTCCTCCAGCGTGCGCGGCACGCCAAGCCGCTCCAGCACGGCTTCGGACACGGACATGCCGGTGAGCCAGCGATACGCGTCGATCCGGCGATGTTCGGCGAGATAGTGGCGCAGCACCAGCGCGAGGTCGGGGTCGAGATGTATGCGCAGCGTCAGTTGCTCGAAGTGGTTTTCCAGGCGCCCGAAGAGCGTCGGACCGGGCGGCCAGCGGCGCCGCATGTCGCTCCAGATCTGCATCGGCGTCAAGCGCGAACCGTCGCGGAGCAGCGCGCGCACGACCATGGACTCGAGCTGCGTGGCGGCTCCTTCGTGCGATTGGCGGATGATGTCGCCGACCACCCGCTGCAGCAGTTCGCAATACAAACGCGTCGACATGGCCACCGGCGGCACGTAGACGAAGCAATCCTTGCCGGCGGCGCCGACCACGTTGCGCAGGCGGCGCAGCAGATGACTCTTGCCCGATCCGGGCTCACCGGTCAGCAGCAGGCCGCGCGATTGGCGCGTGGTGCGCACCGTGTCGATGGTCGTGAGGCACTGGCTGAATGCGGCCTGGTTGATCGAATCGACATCCGTGAAGGCGCCGTCCCAGGCGGAATCGACGCGGTCGAGCAGAAAAGGGTTGCGGGCACCGCGCGCGCGGGCGAGCAGTTCGGCCGGGATCATGATCCGCGCCGCTGCAGCGCGGCGCTGTCGTACCAGCCGCCGCGGCCGTTGTCGATCAGCTGCTGCTGCTGCTCGACAGTCAGGCGCGCCGGCCAGGCGTGCGATTGCAGCTCGAGGACGCCGCGCTTCGCCAACGTCAGGACCGCGTCGTCGAAACTTTTCTTGTCTTGGCGCGCGCCTAGCATCTCACGCAGCCGCGCGATGGAAACGGCGGCGCCATCCTGGACACGCGGTTCGGCGAGGCCCATTGCCGCAATGATCGCGTCGGGCGAGAGTCCGCCGGCCGCGGCCGGCACCGGCGGAGGCGTCGAAAGCGGGGCGGGCGAAAGCGGGGAGGGCGAAGATGGTGCGGGCGCAGCCGTCGCCGGTGCGGTGGTGGCGGGCACACGCGCCGGCGCAGTCGCTGCCTTCCCGGGCGGTCCGGCGCCGAGATGGCGCAGGGCGGCCGCGCGCACGGCCGCCGCGGGAAAGCCCTTCGCTTCGACGGCTGCGAGCAGCGCGTCCAGCGCCTTCTCCAGATGAGGCAGCGGATCGGGCTGCGTCACGCCGTCCGCCGGTTTGCCGCGCGCCCAACTCTCGACCGGCGCGGCAACGAATTTGTCCGTCTTCCCCGGAATGCGAGCAAGTACCCCTTGTTCGGCGAGCTGCACGAGCAGGGCCTGCAACACTGCGGGGGAAGGACGGCCGCCGACGGGAAGCGCCTTGGCGATTTTCGAGGATGACAGGGGCGATCCGCCAGCCGACAGCACCTTCAAGATGTTGGCTTGCAAGTCGGAGGCGGTTGAAACGGGCATATTTTCTTGAAGTTTAATTCCGACCCGCGTCCCTTGTCACGCGCGTCCCGCGGAGTGTAGCGCACTTCGCGCGCGGCTACCGCGGGGCCCCGTGCTTGGTATGATGGTTGCCGCTTCGACAGCGGGAGATCTCATCGTGGGACGCGCGGAATTTCATTGGGACGATCCGTTGCTGCTCGAAGAGCAGCTCACGATGGATGAGAAAATGGTGCGCGATGCCGCGCGCGCCTACGCACAGGATCGACTGGCGCCGCGCGTGCTCGAAGCGTTTCGCCGCGAACACACCGACCCGGCGATCTTCCGCGAGATGGGCGCACTCGGGCTTCTCGGGGCAACCATCGCTGAGGAATACGGCGGCGGTGGACTCAGTTATGTGAGCTACGGCCTGATCGCCCGCGAGGTCGAACGCGTCGATTCCGGCTACCGCTCGATGATGAGCGTGCAGTCTTCGCTCGTGATGCTGCCGATCCAGCAGTTCGGCACCGAGGCTCAGAAGCGCAAGTACCTGCCGCCGCTGGCACGTGGCGAGTCCATCGGTTGTTTCGGATTGACCGAACCGGATCACGGCTCGGATCCCGGCAGCATGGCGTGCCGCGCCCGCGCGGCGTCCGGCGGGTTTCGCCTGACGGGATCGAAGACCTGGATCTCCAACAGCCCGATCGCCGACGTGTTCCTCGTCTGGGCCAAGACCGACGACGGCGTGATCCGCGGCTTCGTGCTCGAGCGGGGCTGGAAGGGCTTGTCCGCGCCGCCGCTGCATGGCAAGGTGGGATTGCGCGCATCCGTCACCGGGCAGATCGTGATGGACGATGTATTCGTGCCCGAGGAGAATCTGCTGCCCGGCGTGAGCGGCCTCAAGGGGCCGTTCACCTGTCTCGATTCGGCCCGTTATGGGATTTCATGGGGCGCCCTCGGCGCGGCGGAATTCTGCTGGCACACGGCTCGGCAGTACGTGCTCGACCGCAAGCAGTTCGGCCGTCCGCTCGCCGCGAATCAGCTGATTCAAAAGAAACTCGCCGACATGCAGACCGACATCAGCCTGGCGCTGCAGGGCTGCCTGCGTCTCGGGCGCATGAAGGATGCGGGCACGGCCGCCGTCGAGATCACCTCGATGCTGAAGCGCAACTCCTGCGGCAAGGCGCTCGATGTCGCACGTGCGGCACGGGACATGCTGGGCGGCAACGGCATTTCGGATGAGTTCGGCATCATCCGTCATCTGGTGAACCTCGAGGTCGTCAACACTTACGAGGGCACGCATGACATCCACGCGCTGATCCTCGGCCGGGCGCAAACCGGCATTCAGGCGTTTTCACCCTGATCCGGGCCGGTCGCGTCATTGCGAGATCTGCACGTCGTATGTCACCGCGGTCCGCGCGCCCGGGGCGAGCGTGCCGGAGAATGTCCAGGTGATGCCGCCCGTGGCGCCGGCGGCGGGCTGTGCGGACACGGCGCAACCCGTGAGCTGCGCAGGCATTGCCGCTGCCGCAGGACAGGCGGCGGAGACGAAGCTTGTGTAGGCGGGCGTCGCATCATTCACGACCACCGTTGAGAGGGGCAGCGTGCCCTGATTCGAGATCTGGATCTGATACTGCAGCGTGTTGCCCGGCAGCGCGCTGTCGGCCGCGCTGTAGCCGGCGCCGAGGGTGAGGTTTGCGACCTGCTTGAAGAGCTGCACGGAACCGGCGCCGCCCACGGTGGTGACGTCGATCGCGCCAAGCGCCGCGGCGGCGGGCGCGGCGCTGCCGCCGTAGACGAAGCCTGCGCTCACAGCGATCCTGTCCTGCGCGTTTGCCGGCGCACCCGCCGGCACGAACTGCTTGACGAGGATGCAGACCACCTGCTGCGCGCTCACGTTGATGGCTGCGCTCACGATCGGATCCGAGCTTGCAAACTGTCCGCTGCAAGCTGCATCGAGGTACAGCACCTCGCTCCAGCCGGCGACGGCCGGATTGGAGACGTCGCCGGCGCCGAAGGTGACCTGCCCGGCGCTGCCCGCGGTGAAGGTGTGCGGGTAGTAGAGCGTCGTGCCAGGCTGCGCCGTCGCGGCGCCATTGGGGGCGAGCGTGTTCGGCGGAATCAACCCGAACGTCACGCCCGCGTAGCTCGTGCCGGCGAGCGCGGTGAAGCTGACGGCGGGACGCGCATAGTTGCCTCCCGTCGTGCCGGCGCTGCCGCCCGTGGCCAGGTATCCGGACGGGGCCGAGGGCGTGATGCTCACCCTGCCGGTGACGGTCGCCGGGATCCACAACACGGCGACGCCGGCGGCATTGGTGCCGGCGCTCGCGACGGCGCTGCCGCCGGCGGTGGCCGCGACGACGACGTTGGCAATGCCCGCCTCCGCACCGTTCTTGACGCCGTCGTTGGCGATGCCCGCGCCGGCGCCGCTGTCGGCGAACACCTGCAGCGCCACGGCCGCGCCGTTGTAGAGGCCGAAATTCTGCGGCGGCGGCGCTGCCCCGGCGACGGTGACCTGGATCACGCCCGCGGCGTTCTGCGTGCCGACCCAGCCGGGAGGTACGTACGCCGTGGTGTTGGCGAGGGAGCTGTTGTTGGTGAGCGTGAGACAATAGGTGCCCGCAATGACCGCGGGCAGGCTGTACGCACCGGTCGCGGCCGTGACCGCCGCCGCCGCCGTGGCGGGCGTCTGGCACACGCCGCCCGATGCGGGGGCGAGCTTCACGTAGAATCCAGCGACACCGAGGCCGGTCTCGCCGGCATCGAGCGTGCTATTCGCGTTGGCATCGTCGTAGACACTGCCCGCCACGGTTTCGCCGACCGCCGACAACGTCAGCGTACAAGTGATGGCATCGCCGGCTTGCGGCGTCACCGTGAAACTCGTGCCGCTGCCGGCGGGCAGCACGGTGTTGGTGCCGCCGAAGGTGGCGGCGCCCGGTCCGCTGTTGCTGCAGGCCATGCTGCCGCCGTAATAGCCGAGCGCGGAAGGACTGCCGGACACCATGGCAACCCCGAGGTTGACGGCGTTCGTGCCGATGACGGTGATCGCCCCGGTGCCGGCCGCGACGGCGGTGCTGCTGGTGCTGACGGTCTTCAGCGTGGCCGCCGGACTCGCATAGCCGAGCGTCGCGCTGAACTGGTCCGCGGCGACGATGCGCGAGCCGATGCTGATGTTGAAGGTGACTGACGCGAGCGAGACGCCGAACAGGGCGGCTTCGTTGCCGCTGAAGGCGGCGGACACCTGCGATGGCGTGTGCGTGTAGAGCAGCACCGTCGCGTTGTAATTGTTGTCCGAGGAAGCCGGCGGGCTTTCGAGCACCGATGTGCTCCCGAGTCCGGAGAGCGAGGGGGCGCCGCCGTTGAAGTCCGCGTAATTGCTGTCGGTCTGCAGCAGTTGCCACGCTGCGGAGCCGGCAAAGGCGATCGATTCGGGGCTGTTCGTGTTCTCCCCGTCGGCGGCGGTGAGTGTGAAGCTGCGCGCGTTGCCGGCCGGATCCTTGACGGTGAGGCCGCCGAGCGCGATGGTGCCGGTGCCCGGCTGGCTCAGCCAGTAGAAGATCGGATTGCCGGAGATGCCGTTGTACGCGCCGTGCCCGAAGGCTCCGCCGCCGCTCCACGCGGGTTCCGCGGACACGACCATGGTGCCGTTGCCGGTGCGCGTGACGGTGGTGGTGAGCGTGCCGGCACCGTTCGGCAGGGTGAAGCTGAACGCCTGGCCGCCCGCCGCCGCGGCGGCGTCGCTGTAGCCGGTGAAGTCGAGCCAGGCAATGCTCGGCGCGAACGTGCCCGTGCCCGTGGTCGCGAACGAAGTGCTGTTCGCGCCGGCGGGCTCGGCGCCCGCCCAGGCGATGAGTCCGGCGAGGATCGCGAGGAGTGCGCGGTTGCGGCGCATGCGGTTCATGGGGCGCATGCGGCTCATTGCATCACCGCGGCGCCCGCCGGGATGGGCTCGGCATTGCTGCGGGGTTTGAACAGATTCTCGTCGAACTTGAACCTCAACCTGAGATAGAAGGCGCGCTGGGTATAGTCCTCACTCGTGAGATCGTGGTCGGTGAAGCCGGCGATGTTGTAGCCGATCGAGAGCCAGAGGTTCTTCATCACGAGATAGCCGACCTCGGTGCCGAAGGCCTGCTGCCGGGCGGGCGCACCGCCGCCGCCAAGCTCGATGAAATACTGCACGCCGAGATCCCAGTTGTGGTTGAGATCCCAGATCGAGCGGCCGCCGATGAGCTGCGTCGTGTAGGGGGTGGCCGCTCCCGAGGCGTAATCCACGGCGCGCTTGAAGGCATAACGGCCATCGAGCACCCAGTCGGCGTTCACCTGGAAGTTCACGTTGGTCGAGAGAATGTTTGCCGACTCGTCGGTCTCGAGGCCGGCACCCTGCGTCGCATCGGCGCTGCGCTTGTGCTCGATCCAGGCGAGCGCGTTCCACACGTCGTTGTCCACCGGCCGATAGGCCATGCCGAGCTGTACCTGGCGCAGGTACACCCCGCCGCTGCCCGGGGTCGTCGAGATCTGTTCGTTGTAGACCCCGCGTGCGAGGCCGGTGATGTCGGCATCGACCTTGACCGCGCCGCCGACGCTCGTCAGCCAGGTCTCGGCGGTTTCCGACCGGCTCCACTCGACGCGGGTGGTTCCCTTCCAGTTCGGATCCGCGGTGTAGGAGAGCGCCGCGGTCACGGCCGTGGCATCGTCGCTGATCACGCCGGAAACGGGGTGCACCTCCTGCAGGCTGGTGCTGAGCCCGAAGCCGGGCGCGAGATTCCACAGATTGCGCAGGCCGAAGGCGGCGGTGGCGCTGCGGCCGTCGACTCCGTCGCCGACGCGGTACTCATCGAAGAGTTTGGCGTTTTCCATGTAGGTCGTATCGAGCCCGACCACCGTGTCCATGTTCTGCTGGGTTGGATTCAAGCCGTAGTCGCCGGACAGGCTGTTGCTCGTCTGATGTGTGACGTAGAACTTCGTCTGCGGTGCGAGCTGGTAGTTCGCGCCGAGCGTCGCGTCCTTGCGGCCGGTGTCGTCGAGCGCCTGCTCATACTGCACGAACGCATTCGCCTTGGGCAGATCCGGCACCGGCGCATCGAGGCGCGCGCGCGCGCTCGTGTAGTCATTCGGCACCGCGCCCACGGCGAGTTCCTGAGTGGGCTGCGCGTTCGAATCGACGCGGCGGATCCCGGTGGTGAGCTTGAGGTGCTTCGGCAGCGTGTGCTCGAGGGCGAGGGATTCGCCCTCGCGCGAGCCTGCGCCGGCGACACCCGGCGCGATGCCGGCGAGCGGAATGCTGAGCGGACTCGTGAGCACGCCCGCGGCGGTGGTGGTTTTGAGCGCATCGAACAGCAGCCGGTTGTTCGCGTCGAAGGCGTAGCTCACCTTCGCGCCATATTCGGCGGCGCCGGCGTTGTAGGTGGAACTCGGATTGTCGAACTCCGTGTCCGTCTGCACCGCGTAAATCCGCGCCTGCATCTTCGCGTCCTGGTGTTTCAGTTCGATGCGGTGCGCGCCGCCCGAGCCGGCGAGGTCCGATTGAGTCTGGGCGAATTCGCCGACGACGGTGGTCCCGCGGTTCGGGCTCCAGAGAAAATTGGCGCCGTCGATGGTCTGCCGGTTCACCGGGTTCTGATCGCGGATGTAGGTGCCGCCGAGGGTGAAGGCGCCGCCAAGCTTCTCGCGGGCGTCGGCACCGGCCACCCAGTAGCTCGGACCGCCGTCATCGACCTCGTACGTGACCCGGATGTAGACCGGATTGAGGCTCGCATCGAAGCTCGCAACGGGGGCCTTGAAGAGAATCTGGCCGCTGAACGGTTCGATGGCGTAGTCGGTGAACTGGGTGAGCGTCACGTCGTTCAGGACGATCGAGGGTTGGTTGCGGTCGCGCGTGATCATGTCGACGCGCTGGCTGTTCAGAACGGGGTTGCGCGCCGACAGCTGGTAGGGCCCCGACGTGCCGTTGGCCGGAATCTCGTCGATCACCTGGGTGGAATTGGTGTAGCTCGCGAAGCCGTCCACGCTGAGGCCGGCGTCCTCGAGGTGGTATTTCGCGCCGTTCAGCGCGCGGCTGTACTGTGTGAGGACGCGCGCCGGATTGTCGCTCTGGGTGCTGTAGTCGCCGTAGAGCGCATAGCTCGTGCCGTGATCCACCCGCACGTAGAGCTTGCCGGTGCTCTGGGCATCGAAGCCCTTCACCGATGAGTCGCCGTACACCGGGTAGTACTGGTCCGGCTGGATGTCGCGAAACAGCGGCGTGTCGTTCGGCTTGTCCGAGTCGTAGGCCACGGTGAGCAGGTCCGAACCGAGAATCTTGCCCTTGAGGAACAGCGAGGCGCGCGCGGCGCCCGAGCCCTTGCCATCGTCGAAACTCTGCGTGGCGTTCTCGATTTCGCGTTCGAAACTGTCGCCGCTCTGGGCGGCCACGAGGCTGTTCGGATTCAGGCTGTGCAGGCTCAGCACGCCTTCGACCATGCCGGCGGCAATCATCGGGCGCAGCTGCGGCATGAAGACGAGTTCAGCCTCGGCGCGCAGCGGTCCGCTGCTCACGCGGATCGACGCTTTGCCGGGGTTCGCAGGCGGCAGCAGCGCGAAGTGACCGATCCCGTCCTCGACGAACACCTGGGTGCCGGGCTCCCGCGGATCGAGATCCGGAGTCTGCCAGTCGCCGAGGCTCGATTCGAGCGTGAGCGCAGTGCGCGCGGTGACGGGCACGCCGTTCGCGTCGAGCAGTCGCACGACGATGTCCGCGGCTTTCCGCGCATCCGCGATGGCCTGCGGTGGCACGCTGATGGCAAGCCGGGCGAGCCGTCCCGGCGCGATGACCCGAATGCGTGTGCTGCCGCGCTCGATGCCGAATTCGTCCCGGATCACGAGCTCGAGGGTGTTCTCGCCCGGCCGCAGATCGATCCCGACGTACTCCCAGGCAGCGACGCCGCGGCTCGCGAGACTGCTGCGCTCGCCCACCTGGCCGGCGTCGATGCGCACGCCGTTGACGATGAGCTGCAGGATCGAATTCGCCGGGCCCTTGACGCGGACGCGGCTCTGCGCGGCCGGCAACACCTGCCCGTCGACCAAATCGATGAAGCCGGGCTGCGGCTGGAGCTCCGGCAGCAGGGATTCGAGGGTCGGGCGCGAGTTGCCTGCGGGCGCGGCGCCCGTGCCGGCGCCCGTGCCGGCGCCCGTGCCGGCGCCCGTGCCGGCGCCGGACCCGGTGCCTGTGGCGCGCGTGCGCATCATGGACGGCAGCACCGGCGCCAGCGGATCGCCTTCCGGCTGCGGATGCGTGCTCGAGGGCTGGCCCAGGATTCCGCTCGCCGGCAGCGTGCGCGCATCGCCGACGGCGGCGGAATTCAGACGCAGTTGCGCCGCCGCGGCAAGCGTGATCTCCTGCGGCGTCTTCGCAAGCGCCCGACGCCGCTCCTCGATCTCGGCGGCGAGCGCCGTGCTGCAGCCGGCGATGGCGAAATCGCCCTTCTGCATCTCACCGTTCCGCAAATCGACGAAGCGGCTGCCCGCATCGCCCGCGTTGCGGTTGTCGAGCAGCTCCAGGGTCACTGCGGCCGGCAGCGTGGTGCTGTCGAGCTTGGCGACCGCCGTGCGCGGCGTGAGGCCGTAGAGACTGTACTTGCCCGCGCCGTCGGTCACCGCGAAGGTGCCGTTGTCGAGATAGATGCGCACGCCGGGCACCCCCGGTTCGCCCGCATCTTGAAGACGGTTGGCGTTGCAGTCGGCATAGACCTTGCCGACCAGATAGGCCTGCACCGACAATGCGCCGCCGCTCACCCGGACCGCCGCGGTGGCGAGATTCGACCGCGTGGCGCCGCTCGCGGCTTGGGCGGTGTTGACCCCGCTGCCGGACCGGCCGGCGGGTCCAATGCGCACCCGATACGTGATCAGGCCCTGCGCGCCGGGCGCCACGGGGCCGATGCCGAACAGCAGGGCGGGTCCCGCGCCGCCCGCGGGGTTGGTGAGCGGCTCGCCGTTGAGGCGCGCACTGCCGGCGACGAAGGCGAAGCCCGCCGGCAGATCGTCGCTCACCGTCACCGCCGGCATGACGATGCCGGTGTTGTTGCTCACCTGCACCACGTAATCAACGAGATCGCCCACGCCGGCCACCGGCTTCGAGGCGGTCTTCTGCACGAACAAGCCGCCGGCCGCGCCGGCGTCGAGCGGGATGTCCACGGCCATGGTCCCGCCTTTGCTCGTCAGGCTGAAGTCACGTCCGTAGGAGCCGCTTGCGCTGATGTCGCGGTGTGGCGGCAACAACGCGGGCGGCAGTTTCGATGGAAAGGTGTAGCCGTTCGGCGGCGTCACCGTCAGCCGGTAGGTGCTGGCGAGCACGAACGGAAATGAGTAGCGCCCATCCGTCCCCGTCGTGACCCGGCTCGGCGCCGGCGTGACGCCGTCCACCGCGAACACCGTCGCCGCTGCGCCGGGACGGCCACCGTTGCCCGCGCCGCTCACGTCGATGAGTTCCACTGCGGCGCCCGGCACCGGCGCATTGCTCTTGCTGTCGAACACGATGCCGGACGGATCGATCAACACCGTGGCGAGAATGGTGCTCGCGCCGCAGCCGCTCAAGGCGGCGGTGACCCGATCGTTCGGCAGCACCTCGAGGATGCCATCGCCGGAGATTGCGGGATGGATGGCTGCGTTTGCCGTCGGCACGTCGGGCAGGATCCGAAACACGCCCGTGTTCGGCGCGGTTTCGGTCGCGGTAAAGGTTTCGATGTCGCCGGTTTGCTGGCTCTGCAGCGTGAGCGGATGTGTGACGACGACGCCGGCATCGGTGTTGCATTGGGCGGCGTTGATCTGCACGAAGAGGGGGGAGCCGAGCGCGGCGACCTGCGTCGGAGTGGCGTAATTGTCGGCCGTGTAGAAGGCCACCGAGGGCGCAAATGCCGGCAGCGGCAGTTGCACCGCGTTCGACGCCACGGTCATGGCCGCTCCCTGCGTCGTGAAGTCGGCATACGCGGTGTTCGCGAGCGTGCCCGCCGCGTTGCCGTTGACGACGACGCTGAAGCTCGCCGAGAGCGTGCCGCCCGCGGCAAGCGATTGGATTGCCCAGGCGACCCCATCGACGGCGCCCGCGCCGCGCGGCGTCGTGACGAAGCTCTGCGGCGGATCGCCGCTGCGATGGTAGAGCACCTGGCCGCCGCCCACCGCGGCATTGGCGACGCCGAACGTGGTGTTGGCGGGAATCGCGTCCCGCACCAAGAACCAGGTCGAGGCCGACCCATTGACGTTGACGACGACGCCGGCCGCCGGCGTCGTGCCGCTGTTCTGCGCGCTCAGCGTATAGGTGAGCGTGGCGTTTTGCGCCGGCTTCTGAGTCGAGGCGCTCTTGCTGACCGAGATCACCGGACCGCCCACCACCTCGATGGTGTCGGTGTTGCTCGCGGTGGCACCCTGGGCCTGGCTGCGCGCACCGAGCTTGAGCTCCACGGACTGGCCCGCACTCGCGGTGGCCGGTACGCGGCCGACCACCAGCAAATTCACGCTCGCACCCGGCGCGAGGGTGACCGCACCGCCGTTGGCGAGTACGGGTTCACCCGCGTCGGCGATGCCGTTGCCGTTCACGTCCGACACGATCTCGAGGCCGAGCGGAGCGAAGCTCGCGCCGATCACCGTCAGCGTGAGTGTGTAGGAAGTCGAGACGTTGCCCGAATTGGTCAGCTGGTGGCTCAGTGTGAAGCCGTTCGACGGCGAGGCGCTCGCCGCCTGGCCGGCCGCGAGCAGCAGCGCCTCGAGCGGTTGGACCGTGCTCGATACGGTGTTGGAAACCAGACGGACCTTCAAGTTCGTGGTGCCATCGACGTAGGAGCCGCCGGCCGTATTGGCGATCGCGGTGCCGGCGGGCTGCGGCGCCGCGGGCGCGCCGTGGGCACAAGGAAGGGCGGCGAACCACAGGGCGAGCACTCCGGTGAGGAGTCCGGTGCGCCGGCCACTGCGGCTGCCGAAGCGTCCGATCCGACTGTCTGTTCCCATGGCCAGAGCCGGCGACCCGCGGGGGCGCGAAGCCCCCGCGAAGCGTCTGTCCGCCTACGGCTGGATCTTGACGCCGAACGTCAGTACGGCGCTCTGGCCGGGCGTCAGCGTGCCGACCGTCGCCGTCACCGTTCCGGCGGACCCCATGGCCGGGATGGGCGCGCTGATGGTGCCGAGTGTCACCGCGGGCGTGGTGCTCAAGGTCGTAAACGCCGGCGTCGCATCGGACACGGTCACCGCGGTGGCATTCGCGGAGCCCAGGTTCTGCACCGTGATCTGGTAGTCGATGCACGCGCCCGGTACCGCCCCCGCGCCGAGGTTCGTGAGCACGTAGCCCCCCGTGGGCGTTCCGGAGCAAGTGGGGTCGAGGCCTTGGGCCTTCACGAGCGAAACGTTGCCCGCGATGATCGTGGTGGCGTCGGTCGCCACCCCATTCGCCGGTGCACCGGCGGTGTAGGTGCCGTTGGTCGTGGTTGCAGTCAGCGTGGTGGTATCGACCACCCCGATCACGGCTCCGGACGGCGCGGTCACCTTGTCGAAGACGGTGATCGACTGGCCGGGCGCGAGGCCTGCCGCGAGCACACCTTGCAGACCCGCGGCCGGGATCACCGGATCGGTTGCGTCCAGGACGCCGTTGTTGTTTGCATCGTAATAGAGCACCGACGTCCAGCCGGCCTGCGCGTTCGCGGCGGCGAGCGTGATGGTCGAGACCGTGCCGTTGCCCTCCACGACGTTGCCGGTGTTGGTGAGGGTGTGGTTGTAGACCACGGCACCGGCGGGATAGGTTTGCCCGGTGTTGTTGGGTGTGAAGGCGACGGAGCGCGCGGAGTTCACCGTCACCGCATCGTGGATCGTGTCCTGGGCGCCCGTGACGGACGAAGCCGCACGGAAATAGAGGTCTGTGGTGCCGGCGGCAAACCCTGCGGGCACGCTGACCACGGCGCAGAACGTCGCATAGGCTCCGGCATTGACGGTGCCGGAGCTGGCGACGGTCGCGCCGGTAGTGGCGCAGGCACCCCCGCCGCCGTCCGCCTTGAAGGTGACCGTCCATCCGGTGGGCAGTGTCACGCTTGCGAACGTGGCAACGGTGCTCGCGCCGAGATTGTAGCTTTCGGCGAGCGGGCCGGTGTTGTTGGCGACGAGGATGAAGGTGGTCGTCGTACCGGGGTTGGCGGTGTTCGTCACCTGTGCCGTCGCCTCCGGACCGGGGCCGACGCCCTTGACTCCCGTGCCGCCGATCGGCGCATTGTTGGTGACGTCGACCGTGGCCGTGGTGAGCGCCGTGAGCGTATCGGCCGCGGTCGCGGTCGCGGTCGCGGTGACCGTCGAGGTCGCGGTCTTGTTCACCGTGAACGGGCCGGTGCCGGCGGCCGAGGCCGGCAGAACCGCCTTCAGCACCACGGTATAGCTTTGTCCGGCCGCGACCGGACCCGTGTCGGGTATGCCGTCGCCGTTGGTGTCGATCAGTGGCGTCACGCCGTCGTTCTTGTAGAGCACGAAGCTCGTGCCGGTCGGAAAGTTGCCCGCCGACAAGGTCATGTTGAACGTGTCGGTACCGTTGCCCGTGTTCTTCACGACGTTCGAGAAGCTCACCGAATTGCCCGGATTGGCGCTCGCCACGGTGGCGCCGGTGATGCTCACGGCCGCCGCTTGGGTGACGCCGAAGGCCACGGTGTTCGAAGTGCCGGTGACGGTGGTACCCGAACCGTCGTTGTAGGAAATCGCGGCGGTGTTGTTGGCCGCACCGGGAGCCGCCGCGGCGGCGACGCTGAACTTGAAGCTGATGGTTCCCGACTGTCCGGGCGCCACGGACGCGAGGATGGCGGTGACCGTTCCGGCCGTGGTGACGCCATAGTCATAGGTGATCGTGTTCGGGGTGGTGCCATAGGTGGCCTTGGCGTCCGTGAGCGCGGTTGCGCCCGTCACGCTCCACGAGCCCGAGTTGGCGACTTCGGTCACGGCAGCCGGCAGGGTGTCCGTGATCTTCACGGCGGTGGCCGTGCTGTTGCCGGTATTGGTGTAGGTGAGCGTGTACGAGTAGGGACCGCTGCCGATCGCACCCGAACTCGCGCTCACCGCTTTGGTGAGGTTGATGACGGCATTGGCGGTGACCGTGGTGGTGTCGGTGTTCGTCGTGGTCTGCGCCGGGTTGAACGCGCTCGTCGTGGTGACGGTGAGGGCGTTGGTCTGGCCGGATGTCGCGCTGGTAGGCACGGTGCCCGCCACGATGAACTTGAATGTCGCGCCGGCGGCGAGCGCACCGCTCGAAGTCAGCGCCGCACCGGTGGGCTGCCCCGACCCGTTGTCGGCGTAGATGGCAATGCCCGTCACGTTGAAGGCTGCGCCCGCTGCATTGACGGCGCCCAGGGTGAACGTATCCGTGCCGTTGCCGGTGTTCGTGAGCGTGTGCGGGTAATAGACCGTGCTGCCGACACCCGCCGTTTTGGCGCCGCTGGCGGAGAGCGTCAGGCTTGCAACCTGCTGCACGACCGTTTGCACGGAGTTCGAGGTGACGGTACGGCTCGTGCCGCTGCTGTCGGTGTACGTTACGGACGCTTGATTGCCGATCGACGTGCCGGCGGCCGGCGCCGCCGCATGCGTGTTGCCGATCAGGCAGCACGCGAGCGCACACGCGGCGGCGATGCCGCGCACGAACGGCACGAACGGGGATCGAACAGGCTTGGCGGATGCGAACATGGATCTATTCCTCGCCCGGCCGAGGCCGGGTGTGTGCGGTCATTGCGGTCAAATTCAGGGAGGCCGGGGCGCGGTGCGCCGCGTTCAATTGCCCGGATTGGAGCCTGTATTGCCGGCGACGATGACGCGCGCGCTCACCGTCAGAGTGCCGTTCGGCGCCACGTCCGCCGCTGCCCAGCGTAGGAACCGGTATTCGCGCAACGGCACCAGCTCCTCGCCGCTCGTGCCGTCGGGGCGCCTGACGATGCGCTTGAGCGGCAGCGCCTCGAACGTCGTACCGTCCACGCTTGCCTGCGGCTGGGCCGGGCGCTGAGAGCCCGCGACGAACTCCGTGCCCGGCGGTAGCGGCAGGGTCGCATTCAGGCCGTGGAGCGTGGTGTGTCCATTGTTATGAAAGGCCACTTCGTACTGCAGCAGGTCGCCGGGTTTTGCGGTGGCTGCCGGTTCCGTCCGCTCCTGGCCGGAGTCCATGAGCACACGCTCGACCGCCAGGGTGTTGGTCACCGGCTCGGCAGCGAGACCGCGGTTTCCCGTTGCAGTCAACAATCCAATTGCGCACATCCAGCAAAACAGGTGGACTGCTCGCGCGCTTCCGATCGGCATTGGTCAGCTCCCGTGCGAGAAGCGCGTCATTGCGCTCGTCGTTTAGGGGAAAGTCTCAAATCCCTGTAGGGGTTTCTGTGACTTAATCCGGGTCATGAGGACATAACCGGCGGAATCGGCTGCGGCATGCGCGATCTGTGACGCAGCGCTCTCAAGTTTGCGCGGCGCTTGCCGACGGAATGCGAATACCCGCAGTCCGCTCGAAACGGCGGGCGACGCGTCGGCGCGCACCGGGGCGCCGGGGCGCACGGGTGCCGGAGTGAACGGAAGGCGCCGCATCGGCTGCGCGGCGTGACCCTGAAAGGGGCGGCGGGACGACTGGCCCTCAGAGGGGCGGGATATGGGAACTCAGGCGCAATCGGCGAGCGCGCCGCCGGTGCCGGGTCGTTCGGCGGGCTCGATGCCCCCCTCGTGACCGGATTCCACGGACAAGAGCGCATCGTCCAGGGCGAGGTGGCGCCCCATGGTCGTGACTTTGGTCCACTCGTCGGCCTGCGCATGCACGGGATCGTGGGCGAGTTCGCGCGCCGCTTCGAGGAATGCCTGGCGATTGCTGGCCGCCGCCGCATGATACAGCTCGAGCAGCTTCAAGCGCAGGTCACGCCGCTCCGGCTCCCGCGCGATCGCCTGGCGCAGCACGTCGATCGGATTCGACCGCCGCTCGGTGAAAACGGCCGCATCGTTGAGGCCGCTCGGCATGAGGACGTGCGTCTCCACCGTTTCGGCTTCCAACGGGGTGTATTCCCGTCTTTCGGGCTGACCCGTGCGTCTTTCGGTGTGAGCCGTGGCGTGGGTTGGCGGCGGAGCTGACCCGGGCCGGGCCGTTGCTTGCGAGGCTTGCGAAGCGGCGAGCGGCGCGATTTCGTTGCCGATGCCGAGCATATCGCCGGCCTGCGAATCATTGAGCACGTCATCGCCGGGCAGAGGCATGTCGTCCTTCTCGTCGCGGTCGCCGTGCCGGTAAATGCGGGTGCTTTTCCAGCCGCCCGCCGCTTTCGATGCGCCGCGACGCATACGCAAGCGCAGCACCGCGAACCCGGCGCCGAGCAGCGCGACCAGGCTCGCCGCCACGGCCGCGACGAGGGCGGACGCCGCGCCGCCCGCGGTGGTCGGAACGTGGGCGGCGACGGGCGATTTCGCGGCCGGCTTCGCTTGCGGGGCTGCTTGAACGGGAGGCTGCAAGGTCATGGTGGGATGCGCAGGCGCAGCGGCGCTCGCGGCCGCGACCGCTGTCCCAGCCGCCGACGCTGTCCCAGCCGCCGGCGCGGGCCCAACCACGGGCGCGGGCGCAGCGGCGGTCGCAGCGGCCTTAGTCTCCGCCAACGCGATCTGCTGCTGCATGTCGAGCACTTCGGCATGTTTCGCTGCGAGGGTGCGGTTCGTTTCGTCGAGCGCCTGCTCGAGCGACGCAATGCGGCTCTGGAGCTCAGACGGATCATCCGTCGCGGCAGCGGCTGCGATCGGCTTTGCCGCGGTGGACGCGGTGGACGCGGTGGACGCGGCGGGCGTGGCGGGCGTGGCGGCTGCCACGGCTGCCGTGCCGGTCGACTGGAGCGACGGGTTGGCAGCCGGTACGCCGCCGCCGGCGGAACGCCAGGCTGCCATCTGGGTCTGGAACTCGCGGTTCGCTTCGGCCTTGGAGATCGATGCGATGGCCTCGCGTGCCGGCATGATCAGGGTCGCGCCGCGGCGCAGGCGATTGATGTTCCCGGCAAAGGCTTCGGGATTGGCGCGATAGATGGCGATCATGGTCCTGCGCAGTTCACCCCGGGCGCGCATCGCGCGCCGCGCGATCGAGCCGAGCGTGTCCCTCCGGGCCACGGTGATGCGCCTCGGAGCATCTGCATCGGCAGCTGGGGCAGCGGTTGCCCTGGTTGCCTTGGTGGACGCGCCCTGCGGTGAGGCATCGGAGGTGACGGCGGCGGCGACCATGGTGTCGTTGCCCACCGGCGTTGGGAATCCCGCCGGGTCGAGCAGCAGTGTGTACTCGCGCACGAGGTTACCCGTGCCCCAGCGCACCTCGACGAACAGGCTCACCAAGGGCTCCGTGAATGCTTCGGTGGAATGCACTTCGAGCACGGGGTGTCCGCGCCCATCGAGGCCAACCTTGAAATAAGTGGACGAGAGAAACGCAGGCCGGTCCGCGCCGTAGCTCGCGAAGATCTCACGGCTCGCGATCGCGGCATTCAGTCCGACGAGCTGCTCGGCATTGGCGCCGAGGATGTCGATGCGTGCGGAGAGCGGCTGGTTCAGTTCGGAAACGACATGGATGTCGCCGAGGCCCAGCGCCTGACTCGCGCCCGGCAGCGAGATGGCCATGGTCAGAAAAAGGGGGTCCAGACTGCGCGACATCATCTGCTCCTTGGATTCCGACCAAATGCTATGCGACTAAATCTGCGGTGGGTATCGCCACTTCCCAGGATCTCGACGTGGTTCACGATCGTGATCCGGCATGCGCTGCGCGCGGGCCGGGTCATGTGTGACCGGGTTAACGGAGCCGGGCGGGCCGCGGTGCCTTTTTCGGGGTCCGGGTCGCGGCGGCTCAGCGATATCGCATGCGCGTGCCGAGCCGCACCGACATGTCGATTTCCTCCGGCGCCAGTTCCGCTGGAAAATACGCTCCGGAAACGTGCGCGCCATGCAGGCTCGCACCAGCCATGCGGCACGTGCGCAGGTCCATGCCGCGCAGGTCCGCCTGCCGGAAGTAGCAGTCCGACAGGTCGAGATTTGCAACGTCGAATTTCGTCATGTCGATCCCGCGCAGATCGCAGCCGCGCACGTCGCAGGGTTTGCCGGCGGCGCGCAGGCGGTTGAATTCATCGGCCCGTCCTTCGCGAACCAGATGGTAGTCGGCGTCGGCGGGTTGGCGCGGTTTTGCCGCAGGCATGGCATGTCTCCAGTTAGAGCGATGCGCTCTCAGCTGGTTGTCGGCGCTTTGGGCCGGGTCTGAAGTGCGCAGCGGGCATTTTGACGGCCTGTCGCGCGCTCTTGTACACTCGTTCAATTATTCCACGAGCCGGAGCCTGCCCGTCATGCTGGAGCCAAACGTCGATCGAACGCCGTCCGACGCCGCGAGTTTCCCAGCCGAACCGGTGCTCGCCACGGCGCGGCTCATCGACGGCGAGGTCGAGGTTACGTGGAGCGGGCGTTGGCCCGGCGCCCGCTTTGCGCCTTTCTGGCTGCGCGATCATTGTCATGCGAAGGAGAGCCTGCATCCGGAGACGCTGCAGCGTCAGGTCGACACCTTTTCGATTCCCGCCGACATCACGCCGCTGCACCTCGAACTCACGAATGATGGGCGCATGCTCGAGGTGCGGTGGCGGCATGACGGCGGCACGAGCGTGCTGCCCGCCGCATTTCTCTGGCGCATGTCGCGGGACGAGGGTCGTGAATCGGCGCCGCGTCGGCGGCTCTGGGATCGCGCCACCTTCGAGGGCGGCCTGCCGGCCATGTCCCATGAGGAGATCGTCGCCGGGGATGCGGGGCTGCTGCGGTGGCTGTCGCTCGTCGAGGAGCATGGCTTCGCGCTCGCCACGGGCACGCCGCCCACGATCGAGGCGACCAAGGAGCTTGCGACGCGCATCGGCTACGTGCGGGAGACGATTTTTGGCGGCATGTGGGAGTTCACGGCGAACCTCGCGTTCAAGGACACCGCCTACACGCCGCTCGCCATCGGTCCGCACACCGACGGCACCTACAGCATCGATTCGCCGGGTTTCCAAATGTTCCACTGTCTCCAGTTCGACGGCACGGGCGGCGAGAGCACTCTCGTCGATGGCTTCATGGTCGCGGACCGGCTGCGGCGCACCGATCCCGAGGCCTTCGAAGTCCTGTCGCTGTGCCGGCACAATATCTCGGCGACGGCGTGCATTTGCGGGCCGAGCATCCGGTGATCGGACTCGATCGCGACGGTAATTTCCGGCAGATCGCCTATAACAACTACGACCGGGCGCCGTTTCGCCTGCCGGCGGCGCGGCTGCGCACGTTCTACCGGGCCCTCACGCTCTTCAACGAGCTCATCAATGATCCGGCCCATGAGCTCACCACGCGGCTTGCGCCCGGCACGGCGCTGCTGTTCGACAATTGGCGCACCTTGCACGGCCGGCGCGCCTATCAGGGACTGCGGCGGTTGTGCGGGGCCTATTTGAACAAGGAGGATTTTGACAGCAAACTGCGTGTTCTGCGCGAGCGCGCGACGAACCGCATGGCATGAGCCGGAACTTCACGAGCGACAACGTCACCCCCGCCTGCCCGGCCATCATGGAGGCGGTCGAAGCCGCCAATGCCGGGCTCGCGCCGTCCTATGGAGGGGATGCGCTGACGCGGCGTCTGCAGGGCCTCGCGAGCACGCTCTTCGAAACGGAAACCCTGGTCTTTCCGGTGACCACCGGCACCGCCGCGAACGCTCTGGCGCTGTCGCAAATCGCGCCCCCGTATGGCTCAGTCTATTGCCATGAAGCGGCCCACATCGTCACCGACGAGTGCGGCGCACCGGAGCTGTTCACGGGCGGCGCCCGCATGGTCGGCCTGCCGTCCGCCGACGGCCGCATCGATCCGCTGCGGCTCGCGGCGGCAATCCGGTTCGGCGACGAGATGGGCGTGCACCACGTGAAACCCGCGGCGGTGAGCCTGACCCAGGCGACGGAGTGGGGAACCGTGTACGACACGCCGTCGGTTGCTGCGCTTGCCGCGATCGCGCGCGAGCACGGCATGCGCGTTCACATGGATGGCGCGCGATTCGCCAATGCACTCGTGCATCTCGGCTGTTCCCCGGCCGAGGCCACCTGGAAGAGCGGTGTCGATGTGCTGTCGCTCGGCGCAACCAAGAACGGCGCGCTGTGCGCCGAGGCGGTGGTGTTCTTCAAACCGTCGCTCGCGCTCGATTTCGACCGGCGGCGCAAACGCGGCGGACAGCTTTGGTCGAAAATGCGTTTCCTGAGCGCCCAGCTCATCGCCTACCTCGAGCATGACCTGTGGCTCGTGAACGCGCGCCAGGCCAATGCCATGGCGCAGCGTCTGGCGGGGGGTTTCGCCGGCATTCCGGGCGCGCGGCTGCTGCAACCCGTGCAGGCGAACGAAGCCTTCGTCGCGCTTCCCGAGCGGACCGTTGCCGCGCTCGAACAGGCGGGTTTCGGCTTCTATCGGTGGCCGCTCGCGCTGCTCGAGGATGCGGTCGCGATCCGCCTAGTGACCTCCTACGCGACGCAGCCCGGGGACGTCGATGCCCTGCTCACGGCCGCCGCGCGGTGATCGCGAAGCCGTACTTGGTCTTTCTCGGCGACAGCACTTCGCCCGGCGACTGCAAGACCGGCGCGGGGCTGCGCGACTGGTGCCGCACCGATGTCATCGGTCAATTCGGCCTGCCGGCCTGCCGCGTCGACCTGGGGCTGCCGCGGCTCGACCCGGCCGCGGCGGCGGCAGCCGGCGCGCGCTCCATGGTCATCGGCATCGCCCCGGTCGGGGGCGCCATTCCGCCAGCCTGGTGGCCGGCGCTGCTCGACGCGGTCGAGGCCGGTCTCGACGTCGTGAGCGGCATGCACACGCGGCTTCGGTCCGTACCGGGGCTTGCCGCGGCCGCCGACGCCCGCGGCCGCGCGCTGCACGACGTGCGCCATACCGATCGCGTGTTCCAGGCGGCGACCGGCGTGAAGCGCACCGGACGGCGGGTCTTGACGGTGGGCACCGACTGCGCGCTCGGCAAGAAATACACCGCGCTCGCGCTGTGTGCCGAATTGCTCCGGCGCGGGCTCGCCGCAACCTTTCGCGCGACCGGTCAGACGGGTATCTTGATCGCGGGCAGCGGCGTCGCGATCGATGCGGTCGTCGCCGATTTCATCGCGGGCGCGGCCGAATGGCTCTCGCCCGACAATGCGCCAACCCATTGGGACGTGATCGAGGGCCAGGGGGCGCTGTTTCATCCGGC
>Ga0302319_10007617_pt1 | contig 21283 bp, 15 predicted proteins | sample Bog_T0_2_FD_203319 | JGI IMG/M metagenome (GOLD analysis project Ga0302319, IMG submission 203319) | Peat permafrost microbial communities from Stordalen Mire near Abisko, Sweden - Bog_T0_2 | ecosystem: Environmental > Terrestrial > Soil > Wetlands > Peat | place: Sweden: Abisko, Stordalen Mire... | reverse complement strand
TGGTGGTAAAGCTTTCAGTTATCAGTTGTCAGTTGTCAGTTGTCAGTTATCAGTTGTCAGTTATCAGCAGCGGTTGCTGACCACTGATAACTGATCACTGCTTGGAGTTGCGGTCTTTCCTGGGAAACATCTTGGCCAGAAGCCCCAGCAGGAAGATTCCCACCAGGATGGCCATATCGGTGATCAGCAAAGTTGTGTTGGTCATGACAAGTCCTCAGTCGTCAGTTATCAGTGATCAGTTGTGAGTCTCTTCAGGCCTGTGGTCGCTATCGAGTTCCGCCCCTTCGGACTGACCACCGACAACTGACAACTGATCACTGGCGCTGAGCAAATCTTCCCAGCGCCGCACATACGCAACTCCCTTTTCGTAGCGGATGACGTAGACCTCTTCCTGCTTCTGAATCGGTACGCCGTCCTCGGAGCGGGCCGGCGCCGAACAGCGCTCGCCCATCTGTTCGTAGACAATCTCTCCGGTTCCGCCGGCCCGGATGGGGGCCGAAACCCGGCCCACCACGCCCACCACTTCGGTCTCGTCCGCCGTCAGCTCGTGCTCGTGCGGCAGCATCACCTTGGCCAGAAAGAAGAACACAATGGCTCCTCCCGCCACGCCGCAAATCCCCGCCAGCACCAGCACCACCATCGCCACAAAACTGCCGTGGCGCGTCAGCAGGTACCCCGCCGCGCCAAACCAGCAGAGGAAGATCATGATCGAGAAGGCATTCCACCAGGGAACCGTAGCTCCTCCCTGCGCCGTCCTGAGCCCAGTTCCCTGCCCCAGGTGGCCAGGGTGGGGAAGCTGCCCAACGTGCCCCATGCCGGCCCCGTGCGGAAAACGCGTCGGAAAGTGCCCGGCAGGCAGGTGCCCGCCAATGTGGCCCATGCCGCCCACGAGCGACAGCGCGCTCAACAGCAGCCCCACCAGAAAACAAACCAGATAAAAGGATTCCCAGGTCATTTTTGCGCCCTCTTCTTTCTCGCCGCGCCGTTGTCCCGAGGTTTTTCGTCTGACCCCTGACCCCTGTCCCCTGTCCCCTGTTCCCTGTTCCCTGCCCCCTGCAGTTTAGGCCGCAACACCTCGGCCAGGCGGGGCGCAAGTCCCGGCGTCTCCAAAATCGCCTCCAGCAGCAGCAGGCACTCCCGCGTCCGCTCGTGGCGGGCCAGGATCAGCAGGGCCTGCTTCAGCTCCGGATCGCGGCTGAAACGGTCGGCGCCCGACACCAGCCACAGGTCCAGCTTGTCCTCCAGATTGCGCAGGTCGCTTTGCAGCTCCGGCGAGTAGCCCTCCGGGTCGTCCACCAGGTAGCCGGGATGGACCTTGAAAAACTTGGCCAGGAGCTGCCGCGAAGTGTTGGTCAGGTGCGGCCGCGCTCCGCTTTCAATCTGCGAAAGGTAGCTCTGGCTGAGCTTGGAGCCGGTCTCGGCCTCGATGGCCCGCACCGTCTCCTGCTGGCTCAGGTCGCGGTCCAGCCCCCGCAAACTGCCCTCCACCTCGCGCAAATAACGGATTTTCTCGCCCAGCTTCATAAAAACAGGGGTCATGGATCAGGGAACAGGTTTCTGTTGCCAGGTCCGCTGAGTGCCTGATGCTTTCCGCAATGGGTTGCCGATTGGTTCGCCACTCCATTGCAATATGCAATATGTATATCGCAATCCGTGATAGATTGCAAGAGGTTCCGGAAAATATTTTCGCCCTGGATTGTGGATTGAATTTTTCGCGACCGGACCGTTTAAAGTGCCCTTCACATCCCATTGCGAGGAGACCGTTTCCATGCCCAACCGGTTGTTCATTTCGAGATCGTCGGCAGGGACTAGCAGGTGCTGGATGACCTTTACAAAGGCGCCTTCGACTGGCCTATCACGCTGATGATGGCGGACCATTCGCTGGTCGATACGGGCGCCGGCATCAAAGGCGGCATCGGCGCCGGTTTTCTCGACTACAGGGGGCGCCGGGTCGGGCTGGTGAAGGGACCACAGGGGATGTGAGCGGAGGTTTGCCGGTCATTGGGTCTGAAACTCTGGCTGCGGCTGTGTCGGTCGCACTTCGGGAAAGAGTTCATTCGCAGAGTGGCAGCCGCCGAACTTGGTGATGCAGGCCAGATTGATGCGCCAGTCAGCCTTTTTTCGGCTTCGGTAGCCTCAACGTCGTCGTCGATATAGAAACGATGCCATGGGTTGTACTCGAAGCCAGCCCAATGATGAGGCGAAGGGGGTGATTTCACTGGAAATCCAATCATCAAGACGGGCTTGTGCTGCCACTCAATCACAGTGCCTGAGAACTCAGCGAATTTCCCTGACGCGAAATGCGCCGATTTACTGATCGCAATTCCTTTATCGAAGGACACCTGCACGCTGAAGATGCTCCAAGGCGCGAGCGTCTCGAATCCAATTGGATTCGTGGCCGACCGATCGAAAACGTCGAAGGTGTCTCTCTTCTCATTTTCGGCTGAATTGAGACCGATGAAGCGCAGGCGCTTGGCAGCAGAGCTTCGAAATTCCGGGAGCGTCGTCTTGCCGACCTCTGTCTGTTGGAGTAGTGCGAGCAGTTGCTCTGCGCGCCACCTCTGATAGAAGGGGCCAATAGCCACGAGGGCTCCCGCCAAGAGGAACAGAAGCAGCAGCCCAATTCCGATACGTTTTGCCAGCCGGCTTACGTTGATCGGCATTCGTCTCCCCCTTCAAACCGCAAAATCGATAAACCCTCTTTGCGGGTCGGTCGAGATCAGCTTCGCCGTCACCTTGTCGCCTACATCCAGGCCTTTGCCGCCGCTGACCACCATCCCTTCCACGTGCGGGTCGAGGGTGCGGACGAAGGTGCCGTATTTGTTGACGCCGGTGACGATGGCCGGGAAGTTCTGGCCGATGCGCGGGCGCAGAACCACGGCGGCGATGCGCTTCTGCATCTCGCGCTCCACCTTGCGGGCGTTGTCTTCCATCAGCGTGCAGCGCAGGGCGATGGCGTTCAGGTCGCCCTCGGAATAGGGCTGCTGGCCCTTGGCGATCCAGGCTTTCAAGAGCCTCTGCGTCACCACGTCCGGAAAACGGCGGTTGGGAGCGGTCGAGTGGGTGTAGTCCTGGACGGCGAGGCCGAAGTGGCCGGGCGAGACCTCGTTGGGCTTCACCAGCACGTACTCGCCGGGCCCCATCAGCTTGACCACGGCCAGCGAGAGGTCGGGGAAATGGTCGGGGTCCTTCTGCTTCTGGGCCAGCAGGAAATCGTTGAGCGCCTTCGAGTCCGGCTCGGCGGGCAACTTTGCGCCCAGGCCCTCGGCCAGCTCGACAATGCGGTCCCAACGCTTGGGCGTGCGCACGATGCGGCGGATGGAAGCAATGCCGGCCGCCTCGAAGGTGCGCGCGATGACCCCGTTGGCCGCCACCATGAACTCCTCGATCAGCGACGTGGCGCGGTTCTTTTCGAGATGCACAATCTCGACCGCCTGGTCGGCCAGCATCACCGGACGGGTCTCGATGGTTTCAAGATCCAACGCCCCGTGCTGGAAGCGTCCGCCCACCATGCGCTGGGCAGCCGTGTCCTGAAGCTTCAACTGGGCGGCGAGATCGGCGCTGGCGGCTACTTTGCCCGGAGCCGCCGCCCGGCCTTCGAGCCACGCGCCGACGGAGTTATAGGCCAGTTGCGCCCGGTTGCGGACCAGCGCGCGATACGCCTTGCCGTCCGATGAGGCGCCCGCCTGGTCCACGGCGAATTCGATCACCAGCGCCGCGCGGTCCTGGTTTTCATTGAGAGATGTAATGCCTTCGGAGAGCTCGGCCGGCAGCATGGGGAAGACTCTCACGCCGGTATACACCGAGGTCGTCTCGCTCCTGGCGTGGCCGTCGATGACCGTGCCGAGGGCTACGCGGCTGTCCACGTCGGCCACGCCCACCAGCACCCGGATGCGCCCGTCGGCCAGTTGCTCGGCCCACTCGATCTGGTCCAGATCCTTGGAGGTATCGTTGTCGATCGAGGACCACAGCAGGCTGCGCAGGTCCGCAAGACCGGCGACGACGGGCAGAGGGGCATGAGCCTCAATGGCGACCAACTCGGTCCCAACTCCGGCTGGGAAATCGGGCTGAAAACCGTGTTCGATCATGGCGGCGTGCGCCGCGGCAACAAGATTGAACGGTACGGGCGGGCTGGAATGCATGAAGAGTTGCGCTCCTTCAAACCGAAGTGCCAGCCTACCACGTCAGGGTCGCGCCCCAGGCGGAGACGAGAACGGGGCGACCCTGTTAAAAGGCGCCCCGCTCTCGTGCAACCGTGCTTTTCCCGGCCCTTACCCAGTCAGTCCGGTCAATTGGAGACGGCCGGATTGACCAGCACATTCACCGTCAGGTACACGCTGTGGCTATACACGGTATTGTCCACGTTGGCGCTGCCCGTGATTTTCAGCGTGGCCACCCCCAGCGGCGTTCCTGCGGCGCTGAGCTTGGTCACGCTGTTGCAGCCCATTCCAACGCCGCCCAGCCCCACCAGCAGCAGAACCAGAATCATGAAGCGCCTTCGGCCGCGGTCGGTGAAGATGCGCGCCCGGCGGCCAAAGGGCAGCAGGAAGAATCCCAGCACCGCCAGCGCCGCGCCGCCCGCCGCCCGCGGCCACAGTGTCCGATGGCCGCGCAACTCCGCGGTGGTCGAATTCCCCGCGGTAAAGGTCTGCACCACGAAGGTCACCGTGCCGTTGGGCACCACCTGCTGCGGGCTGGCGGTGCAGGTCATGTCGTCCTGGGTGGGCACGGCGCACACCACCTGAATGGCGCTGTTGAATCCGCCCAGGCCGGTGATGTCGTAGATCGCCGTCCCCGCCGAGCCCTGCACAATGTTCAAATTGGTGGCCGGATTGCTCGGATCAGGCGTGATGGTGAACTCTTCAATGTCCAGCGTGAGCAGATTCGAAGTCGCCTCGTCATAGTAGAGATCGCCCTGATAAACCGCAAAAACCGCGTCCTGTCCGCCGGGCAGCGTGGCCAGGGTCAGTGTGGCCGTGGAGGTGTCGGTGAGCGCCACGGCTGCCAGCGACGCTTCGCCGAGAATCTTGGTTCCGTCGTAGAAGATGACGCTGCCGGTCGGGTTCTGTTCGCCGGTGGTCGCCGGGGTGGAATTCGGCGTGACCGTCGCGGTCAGCACCACCACCTGTCCGGGTTGCGCGGTGGAGTAGTTCGACGTCAGAACCACATAATCGGGCAGGGTGGTAGCCGCCAGAAGCAGCGCGGACGAGACGCTCGGCGACCAGTTCGCATCGCCGGAATAAATCGCGGTGACGGTGTGGTTCAGGTTGTCGGCCAGGGCCACTCCGGTCAGGGTTGCCACATCGCTGCTCACAACCGCCGTTCCCAGCAAGGTAGAGCCGTCGTAGAAGTTCACCGTGCCTGTAATGGTGTAGACGGTCCCAGCGACGGCGTTGACCGGCGCAATGGTCGCGGTCAGCGTCTCGGTGATTCCGGCGGCCAGGGTCGAAGGGGTCGCGGTAACCGTGGTCGCCGTCGCGCCCTTCGCCACCAGCAGAGAGATTCCGGTCGAAGTGGTGCTCGCGGCGTAATAGGTGTCGCCGCTATAAGTGGCCGTGACCACATGAGAGCCCGCGGAAACCACGGGAATGGTGATGGTCGCGGTGGAGGGCGACCCGGTCACCACGGTCCCCACGCCAACGGCCACCCCGTCCAGCAGGACGGTCACCGTTCCCGACGGCAGGGTGGTGCCATAGGTGGTAGCGGTGATCGCGGCCGTCACCAGCAGCGATCCGCCCGCAGTGGGGGTCAGCGTGGCCGGAGTCACAATAATCGCGGTCGGACTCTTGGCAACGGTGATGGTGACGGTGACCGAGGTTGAGGCGGCATAGTAGGTGTCGCCGCTATACGTGCCAATCAACAGATGCGTTCCCGGCGTCAGCGAGGGCAGGGTCACCGTGGCCGTCGAGGGAGAGCCCTGCACCACCGCTGCGACGCCCGCGCTAACGCCGTCCAGCGTAAAGGTCACAGTTCCCGAAGGCTGCGTCGCGCCGCTAATGGTGGGAACAATCGAGGCCGTGACCGCCAGCGAGCTGCCCACGGCGGGCGTGGTGGTGGCCGGAGTTACAACCACCGTGGTGGTGGTCTTGGCCACGGTGATCGAAACCACGGGCGAGGACGAACTGGCGTAGTTGGAGTCGCCGCTGTAGGTCGCCTGCAAGGTGTGGCTTCCCGTCGCGGGCGCCACGATGGTGAGATTCGCGGTCGATCCTGAAACCACCGGCGCGGTTCCCTGGATGGTCCCGTCCAGCGTGAACGTCACCACCCCGGTGGGCACCGCGGAGCCCGCGATGGTGGCGCTGACGGTGGCAGTCAGCAGCATGGATGCGCCTGCGGTGGGCGTGGTGGTGGAGGGCGACAGGAGCAGCGTGGTGGGGGTGGTCGCCACGGTGATGGTGACGGCGGGCGACGTGGCGCTCGAATAGTTGCTGTCGCCGTTGTACGTCGCAAGCACCGTATGAGTGCCGATCGACGGCGCGGAAAGGGTGATTTTCGAAGTCGAGGGCGAACCCGCCACTACCAGCCCGGTGCCCACGGACGCTCCGTCGAGCAGAAAGGTCACGGTTCCCGAGGGCGGGGTGGCGCCGGTGTAGGGAGGAGTGATGGTGGCCGTGAGTGAAAAGGTCCCGCCCGCCTGCGGAGTGGCGGTCGACGGGGTCAAAGCCACCGTGGGGGCGCTGGTGGGGATGGTGACCGAGGCCGAGGTCGACGTCGAGTTGGTGTAGTTGTTGTCGCCGCTGTAAAAGCCCACAATCTGGTGGGTTCCGGCTATGTAGGGCATGGTCATGGTGATGCTTGAGGTGGAGGGCGTTCCGGGAACCACTGCCTCGACTCCCTGGCTGATCCCGTCCAGCATGAAGTTGACCGTTCCCCCGGGGGGCGAGGCGCCCGCGCCGGCATTCAGGGAGTTGATCACCGCTGTGACCGCCAGGGTGCTGCCCGGAGCGGGGGTGGAAGTGGCCGGCGTAACCACCGTGGTGGTGGAACTCGGCTGCACCTCGACCACCACCGGCTGCGAGTTTGCCGCGGCATAAATGTCGTTGCCGCCATACTCGGCCACGATGGGATGACCGCCTTGCGTCAGCACGCCGGTCACCGTGGTCGACGCGGTGGAAGATTCTCCGCTGCCGGCGACCAGCGCCACGGTGGCCACATCGGAGCTGGTGGACTGGTCAAAGAAAGCCACATTCCCGGTGGGCGCAGGGCCTCCGTTGCCCGAGGTCACGATGGCCGACAGAACCAGGGAGCCGGAGGGGTTGATGGTCTGGCTGGCGGTGATGGTGTTGGTCACGTTGACCGGCCCGGTGCCGGTGGCCTGCGGTTTGGCCCATTGCGTAACCAGTGCCTGGGCATCGACCGCGCCCAGGCCGGAGGCCAGGTCGTAGCCGGCCCCGGCCGTGAAACCAATCTGCTCCAGCGAGCCGCAACCGGGGGTGCCGGTCACGCAGCGCAACTGCGCGCTGCCCTGCTCCACGTCGGAGAAGATGCCGCTCAACTGGCTCAGCGCATAGAGGTGGGGGGCAAGATTGCCCTGTGCCCCGTACTTCTGCGCCACCACGGCCGCGATGCCGGAGAAGATGGCCGCGGAGCCGGAACTGCCCCCGGCGCGGACCAGCGTGCATCCGCCCGCAGCCGTGGAACCTGCAGAGACTCCAGCCGCGCCCTCAGTCGCCGCAGTTTCACTTCCCGCAGTCCCAGTTTTGACCCCGCTCAGGCAGAAAGCCAGACCGCGATTTACGCCCGTGTCGATGGCGGTGGGCAACACGAGATCCGGAAGAAGGCGATGCCCGGTCCCCAGGCCGGCGGCAAAAAGCTCCTGCGCGGACAGGCTCCCGGCGGCAATTTGAGTCGCGGCGGCAGCCTTCGCCGTGCTGGATTCGGAAGTGGCGACCGTCTTGTCCAGAACCGGCTGCCAACTGGGAGCGGCATAGACCATGCTGCGCCCTCCGCCGCTGGCATAGGCCGGATCGGCTGTGCTGCCCGGCGCCCAGGCGGTGAGGGAGGAGAAGCCCGAGGCCGGCCCCTCCGAGCCAAAAGCCGCCACGCCCACGGCGGTATTCCAGGGCGTGGAGGCCAGCGCGTTCACGCCGTAGCCGCTGGTGACCGGTGTATCGCTTCCCACCGCCTGGCAGGCCGCGGCGCCGCTGTCGCCGGCAGCCGCAATCACCGCCATGCCCTCGGCGGCTGCCTGCTGGTAGAGTGCGGCATAAAATGCCTGGTGCGACTCGCTCAGCGCCGCTTCGCACGCCGAGTAACCCACCGGCACGGTTTGCCCCAGCGCCTGGTCCACGATCGCCGCCAAGGTCAGGTCCAGGCCGTCGGTGGAGTTGGTGGTGGCTGCGGGAACCAGCACGATCCGCGCTCCCGGCGCGGCTGCCCCGGCCCAGGAGGCTGCCAGTACGGCTTCGGCCTGGTCGGCGTTGACGCCTGGATCGGCGCCGGCCAAATGCACCACCAGGGGGCTCACGGGCAAAGAGAAGGCTGAGCGGAAGGCGGCGATGTCCGCGCCGGCCACGTTGCTGCGTGCGGGAATGGCGATGGTCTCGCCCGCCCCCTCCAGGCCGGCGGCATGGAGCGCGTCAAGATGCAGAAGCTGCGCGGCCAGTCGCGGAGTCAGCGCTTCGGCCTGACTCGGCGAGGTCGCGCCCGCCAGATCGGCGACCGAGGTCAAGACGGGCCGGGGCGTGGTCAGCGCCGCAGTCGATAGGGCTCCATCCAGCGAGACCAGCCCGTGCACCACAGGCTCCAGCGCGGCGGGCACGCTCACCGAGCCTGCCAGCACGGCGCGCGTTCCGCCGCCCGCCAGCGCGATCAGGTGAACCTGCGAGTGAAATGCCTGCTCCACCTGGGCGGCGGTTCCTGAGAACTCAATCCATCCACGCCCGGCGGGCAGCGCCGCGACTTGAAAGCCCTGGCTTCCCAGCCAGGCGGAAACTGCCGCAACGTCCGTGGCGGAGTTCCCGTAAGCCTCGGCAAAGGCTGCCGCAGTGAGCCAGTGATGGTAATCCGGCGAAGTGGAATTCTGCTGATGCGCGAGTTCCGTAATCAGCGCCTGCTGCTGTGCCGCCGAGGGCTCCAGCAGCAGCAGCAGCCGTTCCAGCCGGATTGCGGAGGGCGCCCGGCCCAGGTCGGTTGCGCCTGCGGGCAATGCCGGCGGGGCTGAGGAAATGGTCACCGCCGCGCTACTGTGCCAATCGCCGGCCAAACGGGATGCCGCAGCCCCAACAGACAGGTCTTTGTCCGCAACGTTGTAAACCGGGGCCTGGGCTGCCGCCACTCCGAGGCTGAATGCAAGAACCACTCCAAGCGGCAGGCCAAAGCTTTGTTTGTTTGCCATGTTCCTCTTTTTTTGCGAACCCAGGACGTGTTGCGCCGCATTCCAAACGGAAAGAAAGGGCATCACCCTATCTTCCCTCATGGAGAGGTCACCGCACCCTACCACCTTTAGGGTAGTGAGCTTAAGAATCCATGGCGTTGCGTCCCGATTGTATCGTGGCGGAGCTTTCTTCCACTGTAGTTTCTTGCTCAGGGAGAGCGCAAAAAGGCGGGAACGAAGAGCTAAATCGAGGCGCCGGACGCTGGGACCCGGCCTGAAAGCAAACCTGAATTCACCCCGGCGAACCAGTTCCGCTCGCCGGGGTAAAGGACCAAGGAAAGCGCCGCCGGCCTGATCCGGCCTCCATCGCTTTCCTACTGAATGCCAAGATCCGAAAGCACTTTGGGCTTGGTTTCGTCCACCGCCAGCAGATTGTGGCAGGCGGAGCAGTCCTGGGTGATCGCGGTGCCGTCCTTGGCCGTGTGATCGCCGTCGTGGCAGCGGAAGCACCCCGGATAGCTCATGTGGCCAATATGGTTCGGGTGGGTTCCCCACGTCACCTTCATGTAGGGAAACACGTTCTGGCTGTACAGGGTCACCAGCTCGTCGGCCGCCGACTTCACCAGCGCCGCCTTCGCGGTCAGCACCTCGGGATGCTGGGCGCGATAGAAGGCCGCAAGCTGCAGCGGAATCTGGGCGCTCGCTTCGGCCTCGGAGGCGTAGGTGCCCTTCAGCAACTCCAGGCCCTCCTTGTGAACCCACGGCAGGTCCGGGCTGACCGCGCCCTGGGCCATCGCCCGGTTGAGCGCGTCTTCCGGGGTCTGGAAGGTGTGCGCCGCGCGGTTGTGGCAATCGATGCAGTCCATCACCCGCCGCTCGCCCTGCGGCACGCCCTTCGCCGCCGTCGAGGAAGCGAATTCGGTCACCGAGCCGTCGGCGTTCCGCTTCTGCACCCACGGAATCGCCGTCCGCGTGGGGTCGGTGGTCACGTACTCGATGTGCCCCAGGTGCACGCCGTGAATGCCCGTCAGATGGGAGAGCGAATCCTGCCCGCCCAGGTGCAGCACGACCACCGTCTGGGTTTCCGTGTTCTTCTCGTCATCGGCAAAGTTCGACTTCACCAGCAGCTTTTCGCCCACAAACCGCGCCGGCGTGTGGCAGCCTTCGCAGATGTACCGCGCCGGGCGAAGGTTCTCGACCGGCGACGGAATCGGCGTCGGATAGCGATTGAACGAGACTTCAAGAAGCTGCTTGGTCCCGTTCACCTTGGCCGCAAAATAGGAGGCGGCGCCCGAACCGATATGGCACGCAACGCAGTCCACATGGGAGTGCGCTGAGATCTTGTAGGCCGTGTACTCGGGGTGCATCACGTGGCAGCTCTGGCCGCAGAACTGCGGCGAATCCATGTACGCCGCCCCGCGATAGCTGGCCATGGCCACCACCAGCAGGTTCACGATGGTGGTCACCAGCACGATGTCCAGCCCGTGGCGAAAAATCCTGTCGTTCAGATCGATCTTGGGGAATTCGGCCGGAATCTGACCGGCTTTCTGGAGCGTCCTGCGGCGCAACACCACGCCGACCGGTATCAGGATCAACCCGGCGATGAACAGCGCCGGCAAAAGCAGAAAGAAGATGATGCCGAGGTAGGGATTGTCATTGGGCCGGCCGAAAATCTCCACCAGCCAATAGCCGATCATGGTTACGCCGGAAGCGGTGGTGATCGCTCCGCCGGCAAGGCTGATGGGATTGTTGCCGAAAAACAGCGCCGGCCGCACCCAGCTCTCACGGAATTTTTGCAGCAGTGACACCTTGATCCCCCACACTCTTCAATCAACTTCTCGCCCAGCGGAGCGAAACAACGATCGTGCCTTGTCAGCCTCTGCTCGAGGTGTCGATCCCTTCACGGAATCAACACCTCCAGGCAGTGACTTCAGTTCAATCCATCGTGGTTTCGCTCCAGGCGGGCCTGGTTGCATTTACCGCTTTGATGATGCTGGCTATTTCAAGCCCCGATAGTAGAGCACCGCATCCTTGGCCTGCTCGTCCGTAATGCCGGCGATCGGCTTCATCTTGCCCTTGCCGTTCTTCACGGCGGTAACCATCTGGTCCACGGTCAGCTTCTTGATGTCCGGATCGCTGTTGGGCTTCACGCCCATCATCTTGGCAATCCCGGGATTGGGCGTGCCGGCGGATCCATGGCAGCTCTGACACTTGGCTTTGTAAGTCGCTTCGCCCGCGGACTGGGCAAAGCACACGGCGCTGGCCAGGGAAACTGCCACCGCCAGAACCACTTGAGAACGCATCGTCTTTGTCATTTGCAAGACTCCTTAGGAGTGCGATTCCACAGTGCGGGTGCCCTTTGTGGAACGGTTAAAGGGGCTCTTTCTTCCACCCCGGCAGGTGAGCCGCAATGACTCGTGCCAGGATTCGTCCGTTCCGCCATCGCCCGCCCCCTTTTCTAAAGCTTGGATTTCAAAAAAACGTTGCTGACGTTTGAGCCGTGAATGCTGGTGTGGCATGTCACGCACGACTGATTCTGAGCCGTCCGCTCATGGGACGGCCCGGTGGGCGCAATCGAGCCGAAGTTGGTCGACGGCGAGTGGCACTCCAGGCAAATCGTGTCCACGCTGGCGCGATTCAGCAGGCGCGGGTTCTCGCCCCCGTGCGGAAAGTGGCAGGCCGTGCAGCCCTCGGTCTTGACCGCCGCGTGCTCGTACACAAACGGCCCTCCCGTCTCCTTGTGGCACTTCACGCACACCGCGTCCTGCCGGGATGAGGACTTCAGGCCCTTCGTTTCCAAGGCGCCGTGCGGGTCGTGGCAATCGGTGCATTGCACCAGGCCCTCGCTCACCGGGTGGTGGAAGGGCATGGAAAACTGCGGCTTGACGTCGGCGTGGCACTCGAAGCAAAGCATCGGCTGGGCAGCCTTCAGCAAATGCGCCGGACCCGCGCTGGCATGAATGCTGTGGCAGCCGATGCAGCTTACGTTCCCTTCGCCGTGCGCCGAACGCTCGAAGCTGGCGTGCTGCCCCTGGTGGCAACTCAGGCACTTGGCGTCCACTTCCTTTGCCGTAGCCTCGCCGGGGTTGAAGATCTTCGTCTTGTCGCCCTCGGCCTCGACGTGCTCCCGCCCCGCCCCGTGGCAAGCCTCGCATGTCGCCCCGGATCCGCCGTGTTCCCCGGCCAGCTTGCTGTGCGGATTGGAGGCAAATCCCTGGGCCACTTTTTCGTGGCACGAGGCGCATTTCTCCGCGCCCACAAAGTCCGCCGGCCCCGCCTGCCTGGTCGCGGGGGCTTGCCCGCCGGCCGGCTGACCCCCTGGCGCGGACGCGCCCTGTGCGGCGGCGCACAGCACCCCCGCACCCAATATCAACATCAGGCAGGCTCGCGCTCCCGGCCAACCACTCGGAGCTGTACTCGTCGACAATCGCGTTACAGGTCCGCTTCCATGCATGAAAAATATCGCCTCGCGCGCTCCCATGGCCACTCTTGCAAGCACTTGCCCAGCGCCCGGCCGCTAAAAACAGCAGAATTCCTCCTCCGGATCGCCGTTTCGGGGGCAGGTTCGCCGGTCTCGCGTTTGCCCAAGCCGCTCTCTGTGCGGAGCATCACTTCCTGCGCAGAATACTACGTTTGTTTCGACCGCGAACGGTGACGCCCATCACATCCGGTTGAGACAAGGGCTCCGATTTCAATTTCCCGCCTCAACGTGACCCGGATTCCCTTTGCGCTTCATTCCCCTCAGTTTAACCGCCGGAAACCCAGCGGCCCGAACTGCCACACCGCGCATCCTCCCTCCGAACCCTGGCCTTCGCGAACACCCTCTGCGCAGAACAACAGGATTTTGCTTTCCCGGCTGTACAGAATGGAACATCTCCCCGCTTCCTGAGGCGGAGCGTCCCCGGCAGTGCATCTCCTGGGGGTCGAACAACCCTCTCCGGCGGCTCTTGGCAGTCGATTGTTGTGGCGGCCCGCGCCACGGTTCAGGCCGCCAGCCGGGCTTGAAGACCCGGCTCCCTGGCTCAATTCCATCCCCCGGGAACAATTCGCCGGTTGCCCGAATTCCTTCATAGACGTGAGGCCCGTCACATCCTTAGGGTGAGCGCCTCGGGCAGACTTTCTTCAAGCGCGGGTCTCTCTCTACGGGGAGATCCACAACGTTTTCACCTCCGACCTGACCCGTGAGGCAAGACCCGGAAAACTCTTCAAGGGCCAAGGTGAGGTTACTGAACCTGCGGCGGACGGTGCAATTCGATGGAACAAATAGAGATCTCGGCAGGAACACACGTGCGTCCCAAGCACATCGCCCGGCAGGTTCCGGCAGGGTGCGCGGCCTGCGCCAATCGCCGCCCCGGATGGTTCTGCTCCCTGGGCAGCGCCGTTCTGGCCGATCTTGAACTCGCCACCAGCACCGTCAGCCTCCCCGCGCAAGCTTCGCTTTTCAAGCAGGGCGAGGATGCCCGTTGCCTTTACCTGATCTGCGGCGGCTATCTCAAGCTCACCGCCGGGCGTCATCAAGATCGTCAGATGATCGTGCGGGTGGCCGGGCCGGGTTCCATGCTGGGCCTGTACGCGGTTCTTTCCCACGGCGTTTACGAGGTTTCCGCCGAGTCCCTGACCTCGGCCCAGCTTCGCCCCGTCGAGCGCGACCGCTTCCTGGCCTTCCTGCGCAGCCATAAGGAGGCCCAGATGCGCGCCGTCCAGTGCATCTGCCAGGAATACCGCTTTGCCTTGCAGGACGCCTGCCGCATCGCCCTCGCTGAGACCGTGGCCGCCCGCCTGGGTCGCCTGCTGATCGAGCTGGCCCATCAGATTGGCGAGCACCTCAACGGCGGCGGCTTCCGCTTCCCGCTGCTGCTCACCCACGAAGAGATGGCCTCCATGGCCTGCACCACCAGGGAAACCGTGACCCGCACCCTGGGCCAGTTCCGCAAGGAAGGCTGGATCTCCATCGAAGACTCCCTCATCACCCTGCATCAGCCGGACCGCCTGCAAACGCTCGTCTAGCCGCTGTCTCCCCTTTTTAACGCTCTCGTATGGCCTCCTTCCGGCGTCCAAGAGCTATCATCTAGGGGGAGTTCATGGCACGTATGACTCGTCTTATCGCTGGCATCTCTGTTTTCCTGCTCTCAAGCTGCTTTGCCGTTGCCCAGAATCCGGCTCCTGCTCCGGTCTCGGCAGCGGTTCAACCCGCCGTCACCTCCACCGAAAGCCCGGAGATTCGCGAGTTCCAGAAAATTGAAAATACCTGGTCCAGCGCCATCAACGAACGCGACCAGTACAGCCTGGAGCTGGTTCTATCTCCTTTGTTTGTCGATGTTTCCGCCGTCGGCGACATCACCACCCGCAACCAGCAACTGGCCCAGTTGATCACCGGCGAGGATAAAACCCTGCACCTGGATCAGAAGGTCATCACCGTCCGCATGCTGGGCGACATCGCCGTGGCCAACGGAACCTACGTCCTGCACCACAAGGCCGGCTCGGCCCAGGTGGACGAAAAGGGCATCTTCACCCACGTCTTCGAGCGCGCCCGCGGAGGCTGGCTGTGCATCAACTCCCAGCGCACCGTCCTCCGCGAGGACTCCAACGCCAAGGCCAGGAAGCAGTCCAACGCCGAAATGCCCTTCCACTTCCCGCTGTTCACCAAGGGCGACAAGGGCAACCAGTAGCATTGAAGTCGCGCCACGATCACCGAAGCCGCATCGTTTCGCGATCCCGGTGATCGTGGGAGTCTGCTCCTCATCATGCAAACTTCTGGAATAGAGAGAATCGTTATTCTAAAAAGTAGATATTTCATGGAATAGCAGAGAGAAGCCTCGTTCCAATCCGGACGCCTTCGAGAAATGGCCTTCTGCAAAAAAACTGGGCCATATTCAACAAAGCTGGAATAAGTCGAGTATTTATTCCAACAAATCTGCAATTTATGGAATAATTATGGCTACGCTGCTCTAAACCTGGTGCATTCCAATGAGCATTCGCCGTGAAGCGGGACATTATCGCGTCTCCACAGTAGCCGGGGAGAGTGTGCAAGCCTATATCCCAAACCCCTTGCCGCCTGAACCGCCCATAGACCTGGAACCTCTTTATTCGCTTTTGGACCGGGCCAATCAGGCCCTTGGCCGGCTGGATGGCTCCACCGCGCTCCTGCCCGATACGCAGCTCTTCATTTATCTCTACCTTCGCAAGGAGGCAGTCCTTTCCTCTCAGATTGAAGGAACGCAGTCTTCGCTCTCCGATTTGCTTCAGTTCGAGAGCGGCCTGGCATTGGATGAACCCCTGGACGACGTCAGCGAAACCTCAAACTATGTAGCCGCCATGGAGCACGGCCTGGCCCGTCTCAAAGAGGGATTTCCCATCTCCCTGCGCCTTCTCTGCGAGATTCATGGCGTGCTTCTTCGCAAAGGCCGCGGCGCGGAGAGGACCCCCGGCGAATTCCGCCGCAGTCAGAACTGGATCGGCGGAACCCGCCCCGGCAATGCCCTCTTCGTGCCGCCGCCCCCCGAAGACTTGATGGGTTGCCTCGATGCCCTCGAGAAGTACCTCTACGACGACCGGCTGCCGCTGCTGGTCAAGCTCGGCCTGGTGCATGTGCAGTTCGAGTCCATCCACCCGTTCCTCGACGGCAATGGACGGCTGGGACGGCTCTTGCTCACACTTCTGCTCTGTGAAAGCGGTGTACTCCGCGAACCGCTGCTTTACTTGAGCCTCTATCTCAAGAGCAACCGCAGCCGTTACTATGAGCTCCTGCAAAGGGTGCGCACGGAAGGGGTTTGGGAAGAGTGGCTTCAATTCTTCCTCGAAGGGGTCGAGAGCACCGCACGCCAGGCGGCCGAGACGGCCATTCAACTGCGCCATCTTTTCCGCGAGGACAGCCTGCGCATTCAGGCGCAAGCCAAGTCAGCCGCCACGTCCCAACAGGTCCACAACTACCTGCAAGCAAAACCGGTTGCCTCAATTCGCTCCATCGCGACTGGCGTGTCAAAGACAGTCACCACCGTGGCCGCAATTCTTGCCAACCTGCAGCAGTTGAATATCGTGACTGAGATTACGGGACAGAGGCGCAACCGGGTTTTTGTGTACCAGCGTTGCCTCGATCTGATTGGAGCGGGAACCGAACCGATTCCCGGGATGCGGTAACGTACAGTCATCGATCCCGGCGCATCCATTCTCACAACAGCTGGCAGCGACTCCTACACATCGGCCAGTCTCCGGGCCCCCTGCAGCCGAATCGACACATGCACCAGGCTCAGCGCCGCCGGGGTCACTCCCGGCATGCGGCTGGCCTGGCCGATCGTCTGGGGGCGCACCCGCTCCAGCTTCTCCCGCATTTCCCGCGACAGGCCGCTGATGGCCGCGTAGTCCAGCCACTCCGGTATCGTCACCGCTTCGGCCGCTTTGAGCTTGGCGATCGACTTCTTCTGCTGCTCCAGGTAGCCGGCAAACTTGATCTCCGTCTCCACCGCCCGCGCCTCGTTGCGCATGCCGCTGCGCAGCACGGGCAAGCCCGCGTCGGGGCTTGAGCCGGCATGGGACGCGGAATCCTGGCCCAGAACAGCCCCCATCTCCCTCAGCTGCGGGTCCTCCCCGTCGGCCAGGATGCCGCGCAGGGCTTCGAGCACCGCGTCCACTCCCACTTCGGGCCGCTTCAGCAGTTGCGCCCAGGTCAGCCCCGCGGTCGCCGTCAGCTCGCCGAACCCCGCCTCCACCAGCCGTTCGCCGTCCACCTTGCGCGTGGTCAACAGGCGCTCGAGAGCGGCCATGCGCGCCTGTTTGCGCTCGTATTCCGCCCAGGCTTCGTCGTTGATCAGCCCCAGGGCGCGGCCATAGGGGGTCAGCCGCCGGTCGGCGTTGTCGATGCGCAGGTGCAGCCGGAACTCGGCCCGCGAAGTGAACATCCGGTAGGGCTCATTGGTGCCCTTGGAGATCAGGTCGTCGATCAGAATGCCGGTATAGCCCTCGCTACGGTCCATGGTGAACGGCGCCTGGCCCTTGAGCCACAGGGCCGCATTGATGCCCGCCATGATGCCCTGGCAGGCGGCCTCTTCGTAGCCGCTGGTTCCATTGATTTGCCCCGCAAGGTAAAGGCCCTCCATGCTTTTCACGCGCAAAGTGCGGTCCAGTTCGGTGGCGTCCACGCTGTCGTACTCGATGGCATAGCCGGGGCGCAGCATCTCCGCCCCCTCAAGGCCGGGAATGGAGCGCACAATCCGCCACTGCACCTCCATGGGCAGCGACGTGGACATCCCGTTCACGTAAACCTCGTGCGTATTCAGCCCCTCCGGCTCCAGAAAAAACTGGTGCTGCGTCTTGTCCGGGAACTTCACGATCTTGTCCTCGATCGACGGGCAATAGCGCGGGCCGATGCCTTCGATGCGCCCCGAATACATCGCCGACCGGTGTACGTTTTCGCGAATAATGCCCAGCGTCTCGGGGGTGGTGAAGGCGATGTGGCAGCTGATCTGCGGCTGCGCGATCTTCTTGGTCCTGAAGCTGAAGGGCGTCGGTTCACGGTCGCCGGCCTGCTCCTCGAAAGCCTCCCAGCGGATAGTGCGCCCGTCCAGCCGCGGCGGCGTCCCGGTTTTCAGGCGGCAGGTCCTCAATCCCAGCGCGCGCAGCGCCTCGCCCAGCAGCACCGACGCCGGCTCGCCGCTCCGCCCCGCCGGATAGTGCTCCTCGCCGCAGTGAATCAACCCATTCAGAAACGTGCCGGTGGTGATGATGGTGGCCCCGGCCAGCAGGTTGCGCCCATCGCGGAGTTTGAGCCCCAGGACGCGCCGCCGGGGCTGCGTGTCCGATTCCTGATCCCTGACCCCCGTCCCCTGATCCCTGCCCCCTAGTCCCTCGTCCAGCACCAGGTCCACCACCTCGGCCTGCCGGATGTGCAGGCCCGGCTGGGACTCCAGCACTTCCCGCATCTTCACCCGGTAAAGCTGCTTGTCGCACTGCGCCCGCGGACTCCACACCGCCGGCCCGCGCGAGGTGTTCAGCAGCCGGAACTGGATACCCACCGCATCCGCCACCTCGCCCATGATGCCGCCCAGCGCGTCCACCTCCCGCACCAGGTGGCCTTTGGCCACCCCGCCCACGGCCGGATTGCAACTCATCTGCGCAATCAGGTCCATATTCATGGTGATCAGGGCCGTCTTGAGCCCCATGCGCGAGGCCGCCATCGCCGCCTCGCACCCGGCATGACCGGCGCCCACCACCACCACATCGTATTGTTCGCTGAAAGCCATCCAACCCCATTCTACGGATTCTGCGATTCGGGCGCTGCGCCGCTCCCCCGGCCCAGACCAAGCCTCGCCCCGCGCCGCCAACCGGGCGCAACCCACATCGCCGGGGCGTGCCGTCCCATCAACCCTCAGTCCCCGGGTTCTGTCCGGAGTTTGGCCGCGCCGATGCCTCTTTCTTCGGTTTTCCACAGCCTCAAGGCCATCCCGCATCGAATGAACCAAGTCAGGTACCCGTTATCCACGGATTTTTTTGTTGCGGAGGGTCTCAGAGTCTGCTTATCCACGCCGACTCTTGGCATAATCCAAGCAAGAGCGGTTTCTCAGTAACTGTTCCAAGAGCCAAGTCCTGGGGGGCGGAGCCGGAATCCAGGGTACAGCACCTGAGTTCAACGACCGAGGCCTCGCCGGACCACCCACGGGAGCACTGAAGAGTGACCAGCTATAGCCGCCAGGACGTCATGCGCATCCTGCAGATCGGCCCCCGCCAGTTACAGGGGTGGGAGCGGGCCGGTCTTGTTTCCCAGCAGCAGAGCTATTCCTTCCAGGACCTGGGTCAGTTGCGCACCTTGCGCTCGCTGCGCGAGGAGTCGGTGTCGGCGGCCTCCATCCGGCATTCCATCGTGGCCATGAAGGCCGTGGCGGGCATGGCCAATCCGCTGCTCGAAGCCAGCCTGGTGCGCACCGGAACCCGCCTCGCCTTCCGCCACCACGGAGCCATGGTCGATCCCATCCGCCGTCAGTTGCTCTTCGACTTCGAGCGTCTGGAACAAGTGGACCCCATGGGACAGCCCGCGGCTCGGCGCGAACCCAGGCCCTTGCGCAAGCCGGAGACCGCGAATCCCCGCGGCGTGTACGGCCGCTTTCTCGCCGCCGTGCAGGCCGAGGAGGCGGGCGAAAAGCAGCGGGCCATTACGCTTTACCAGGAGATCATGGCCCTCGACCCGGGCTACGCTCCCGCCTATATCAACCTCGGCACCCTCCACTTTCATCTGCGTCAGTATGAGCGCGCCGAGCAGTTGTACCGGCGGGCCACCGAGGCCGACCCCGGATACGTGCTGGCCTTTTTTGACCTGGGAAACGTCCTCGACGAGTTGCAGCGCCTCGATGAGTCCATCGACGCCTACCGCCGGGCGGTCGAGCTGGCCCCCCGCTATGCCGACGCCCACTACAACTTGGCCCTGGCCCACGAACGCAAGAGCGAACGCCGGCCGGCCCTGCGTCACTGGCAGGCTTATGTCCGCCTGGACTCCACCGGTCCCTGGGCCGACCACGCGCGGGGACAGATTCGCAAGCTGCTCCGCGGCGAAAAGCTCACCATCGCCTGGCGCGCGCAAAGCTTTATGCCCCCACGCAAGGGCCGCGCGGCGCTCGAACTGGTCAGCCCGGAGACGATGGTTCCCTAGACCCGGCTCCGTGCCCTCAGCCTCCCCACCCCCCGAAATCCACCCAATGAGTACTTTTCTCCCCGCCAAACGTCCTTGGCAAAGAGAGACTTCGCCGTGGGCCACAACTTCGTTCGCTCTCCGGAGTCTAATGAAAAAAGAGCTGTGTCCCCAGACTCGCCTGGACACGGCCAGATCGGCGCGCCCCAGCGGCTCGCCTCAATTCCCCTACTGCTCCCGGATGCGGGGGCGGGTTCCTCTGCCGTGGTTCCGGATCGAGAAAACGCTCCTGCGGGTAACTGCATGCCTGGACACTCAACCCTTCAGTTTACGAGGATCGCAATGAAGACAAAGCTCTCACTCTCACTGCAAAGACGGCTACGGGCCTGCGGCTGGATCGCTGCCTGCGCGATAGCCGCAACCACTGTCGGGGCACAGTCGGTGGCTCCCCGCATCTCCTCCGAGGTCAGCAGCTCCGAACAAACCACCCTGAAGGGATCGCTTCACCCCCAGGCCCGGGCTCAATTCGATGCCGGACGCATGCCCTCGAATACCAGGCTCAACGGGGTCAGCATCGTCTTCAGCCGCACCGCGGCCCAGGAGGACGACCTGAAGGCGCTCATCGCCGCCCAGCAGAACCCCGCTTCGCCGCTCTTCCACCAGTGGCTCAACCCCGACCAGTTCGCCGCCCGCTTCGGCATGGCCCAGGCCGATATCGAAAAGGTCCAGGCATGGCTTGAGCAGCAGGGCTTTTCCATCGATTCGGTCGCCCGCGGCAGGAACCTGATCCGCTTCTCGGGAACCTCCCGCCAGGTCGAGCAGGCATTTTCAACCGAAATGCACTACTTCAAGGCCGATGGCGTGCAGCACTTTGCTCCCTCCACCGAGTTGAGCATTCCGTCGGCCCTGGCCCCTGTGATTCTCACCGTCCGCAACCTCGACGACTTCCGCCCCCGGCCGCAGGTGATCCTGCCCAAAAACGTGCAAGCGCAGCCCAGCTTCACCTCCAGCCAGAGCGGCCTGGTTTTCTTTGCCCCCGGCGACATCAAGACGGTGTACGGCATCACTTCACTGATCCAATCGGGCAATACCGGCGTCGGCCAGACCATCGCCATCGTGGGCCAGTCGGCCATTGTCAACAGCGACATCGAGAACTTCCAGAACGCCGCCGGCCTCACGGTGAAGGACCCCACCCCCGTGCTGATGCCGGGAACGGGAAGTTCCGCGATCAATCCCTTCGGCTCCACCTCCGGCGATGAGCTGGAGTCGGATCTGGACCTCGAGTGGTCGGGCGGCATCGCCACCGGAGCCGACATTGACTTCGTCTATACCGGCAGCGGCACCAACTATGG
>Ga0302319_10007614_pt1 | contig 21288 bp, 17 predicted proteins | sample Bog_T0_2_FD_203319 | JGI IMG/M metagenome (GOLD analysis project Ga0302319, IMG submission 203319) | Peat permafrost microbial communities from Stordalen Mire near Abisko, Sweden - Bog_T0_2 | ecosystem: Environmental > Terrestrial > Soil > Wetlands > Peat | place: Sweden: Abisko, Stordalen Mire... | reverse complement strand
TGGGTGATGCTGGACCAGGGTTCCGTTGCAGAGGGGCCAGTGGTCGCCGCAGCCGGCGCCGGAACTGGTGGCGCGCACCGCCGCTCCCCAGACGATGACGGCGACGTTGTACGCGAGCAAGCCCCAGGCAAAGCGGCGCAGGGCGGCCGGTGGCCGCTGGATCGCCGGACTGGTCGCGGGGTTGGCTGCAGAACCGATCATTGGAAACGTCCGAAGCTCGATTTTAGTCCCGGGAATTCGTGCCCCCCCGCAAACCCGGTGGCCTGCAACCGGGAATTGCATTGACAGGGAGCGCGACCATTCTTACGCTTGGACATGGAAATCATCCTGCCCGGCGATCTTGAATCAAAGTTGAGCCGTCTTGCCGCGGAGCAAGGGCGCGACCGTGGTTCGTTGGTTGTCGAGGCGGTGGAGCGAATGGTGGACCACGACGCCTGGTTTGTGGCCGAGGTCGATAAGGGTCTGGCGGATCTGGAGCGCGGCCAGGTCCTGAGCCACGAAGAAGTGGGAAGCCAGATCGAGGCTCGCTTGGCCCAGCGCCGTCGCGCTTGATGCGACTCCAATGGACGTCTACCGCCGCCGCTGACCTGGAACGCATCGATGAGTATCTGTCGGAGCGGACGCCTCTCCACGCCGCGCGTCTCATTCGGACGATTTATCAGGCGCCGGAAATCCTGATGCAATCTTCGTTAATTGGCCGACCGGGTAGAAGGCCCGGAACGCGTGAGCTGGTTCTCGCCCCGTTACCGTGGATCCTCGTGTATGTGGTGAGGGTCGAATCGAATCGATATTGTCCGCGTTCTGCACGGGGCCGCAGAGGTGGCCCTGAGGCAAAAGGAAGTCACTTTTTCCAGCAAAGACGCAACCGCACAGGCACAGGATGCCATCCCCCCTGACATGAGAAAAAATCGGCAGTGGGTTACAACACTGTTTGGGGCAGCGCTGATGCTGTCTCCGGCCTTTACGGTAGCGCGCGCGCAGAGCGACCAGGGCACCAGCGCAAGACAGGATATGAAGGACGCCGGTAGCGACACGAAAGCTGGGGCGAAGGACGCTGGTAAGGGCGTCGAGAAGGGGACGGAGAAGTCCTGGCACGCGACTAAAAAAGGAACGGGCAAAGCCTATCACAAAACAAAAAACACGACGAAGGGTGCGGTGAACGGCGGCAAAGAAGGCGCGAAAGAGCCGCCCCAGTAGAAGGGCTCAGAGCACAGGGTGGACTAGCGAAGAAATGAGGCGAAGCAGAAAAGAGCCGACGGGCCCACTTCCTGTTTAGCCGGCGGCCAGTTCTTTCGCGCGCTGCGTAGCGCGCATCACGGCTTTGATGAGCGTCACGCGCAAACCGCCTTCCTCGAGTTCAAGAATTCCATCGATGGTGCAGCCGGCGGGGGTAGTGACCGCGTCCTTGAGCAGCGCGGGGTGGTAGCCGGTCTCGAGGACCATCTTGGCCGCACCGAAGGTGGTTTGGGCGGCCAGCAGCGTGGCAATGTCGCGGGGCAGTCCGACTTTGACGCCGGCTTCGGCGAGCGATTCGAGAATGATGTAGATGAAAGCGGGGCCACTGGCGGAGAGGCCGGTGACGGCGTCCATGTGCTTCTCATCGACCACCACGGTGCGGCCGACGGCGGTGAAGAGGCTCTCGGCGAGCGCCATATGCCGTGGCTGGACGAAGCGGCCGCGGCAGAGCGCGGAGATGCCCGCGCCCAGCATGGAGGGCGTGTTCGGCATGGCGCGGATGACGGGGACCTCTTCGATGGCTGACTTTTCGATGGCTTCGGTGCGCACCGAGGCGGCGAAAGAGATGAGCAGCTTGTCCGAAGTGAGCGCCGGGCGGATTTCTTCGATCAGCGAAGGCACCTGGAAAGGCTTAACGCCGATCAGCAGGATGTCGGCCTGATTGGCGATGGCGACGTTGTTGGTCGAGACTTCGATGCCCCACTGCGAGGACAGCGCGGCGGCGCGTTCGGCATGGGCAACGGTAGCGAAGAGACGGTCGGTCGAAAGGATCTGCTGCTTGAGAAAAGCCTGGAGCAGGATGCCGCCCATTTTGCCGGCGCCCAGAACGGCAACTCGTAGGCGGGAAAGATCGGTGTCAGGCATGGTTGTTCGTCCTCTTTCGGGTTCTACTAACCAGCATACTGGCCCAACAACTTCAGCCAGAAAGAGGTTAGCTGAAAAGCGGCACCGAAACAGCCGTCAGCTAAAGATCGTCTACGCAGGCGTCGGCAAGACCTTGGCGCATCTCTTCGAGGATGGCGTGGGCAGCGGCGGCGGGATCGGGGGCCTGCGTGATGGGCCGGCCGACCACGAGGAAGTCCGCGCCAGCCGCGATGGCAGCGGAGGGCGTAGCGATGCGCTTCTGGTCGGCAATCTCGCTGCCAGCAGGGCGGATGCCGGGAACGACGAGGGTCGCGCCAGAAAAGCGGTGGCGCAGCGCGGAGACCTCTTCAGCGCTCGAGACGAAGCCCGGGATGCCGGCGGCGGCAGCGACTTCCGCCAGGCGCATTACCTGATGGGCGGGGGAGCGATCGATGCCGACGGCGGCGAGCTGCTCCTGATCCATGCTGGTGAGAACGGTGACAGCGAGAAGCTGAGGCGGGTGGGGAGTGGAGGAGGCGGCGGCCTCGGCGGCGGCCGCGAGCATGGCGGGTCCCCCGGCGGCATGGACGGTCAGCATGTTCACGCCGACGGCCGCGACGGAGCGCACAGCGCCCGCGACCGTGTTGGGAATGTCGTGGAGCTTGAGGTCGAGAAAGACTGGGTAGCCTCGATGACGCAGCTCGTGAATGATGGCGTTGCCTTCGGCGAGATAGAGCTCGAGCCCCACTTTAAACCAGCAGTCTGTGCCCCGGAGGCGATCGGCGAGCGCCAGGGCGGGAGCGGCGCCTGGGTAGTCGAGAGCGACGATCAGGCGGGCGGGCATGCATCCATGGTGCCACGAAATGGTGCGATGAAAGGGCCCATGAAAGTCGTTGAAGAGGGCCATGGCTACCTGAGATTGGAGGTCGGCGGCCAAAGAGCAGGTTTTGCACCGCACTGGAGTAATCGGAAGCGACGTTCAGATGGGAGCGATTCCCCGAAAGAGCGATCCTGTTCTGTCCTGGACCGATGTCTAATGTCCCTCAGACGAACGCCGAAGACGATGGCAGGGGGCCGAGGGTGAAGTCGACGACACACGCTGCAATCGAATCGCGTTTGCAGTACCTTCGGACCGGAACGGGGCCGACGAGCCACACCCGCGCGCCGATCGGCGGGCGCGATCCCTGGTTTAATTCGCTGAACCAGGCCGCCTACGAACCGGGGTTGGGCGACGCCGAGCCGGTCCTCGAGGCTGAGGCGGAAGAGAAACCCGCCGCGAACGGCCCGAGGGCGCCGGAACACCGGCCGCGAACATCCGAGGAACTGGGGATCCGCAGTACGATCGTCGAACATCTGGTTCTAAAAGCGCTCTACCTGTCGGGAGCGTTGTCGACGCGTGAGCTGGCGGCGCAGGTCCGGATCAGCGTGAATGTGGCCGATGAGCTGGTGGGGCGGTTGCGGACCGATCAGCTCTGCCAGGTGACGGGCATGTCCGGCAACATGCTGACGGTCGTTCTGACCGAACAAGGCAGAAAGCGCGCCCTGGAGCTGCTTTCGCATAACCAATACACCGGCGCGGCACCCGTATCGCTGGAGAGCTACGTCACCCAGGTGAAGAAGCAGAGTGTCCGGCACTTTAAGGTGCATCGAGCGGCGGTGGAGCGAGCATTTAGCGACCTTGTGATCGACAGCCGGGTTCTGGGACAGATTGGGACGGGGCTCAATTCCGGATCATCGGTTTTTGTACATGGGCCGGCGGGCGTGGGCAAGACCCTTATCGCCGAGACGATGTCACGGGTGCTGGCCGCCGATAACGTGTGGGTTCCTTACGCGGTGGAAGTGGACGGACAGATGATCGCGGTTTTCGATCCCATGATCCACAAACGCGTGGACGGACCGGAGACCGAAAATTGCGACGAGCGCTGGGTGCGCTGCGAACGCCCCTGCGTGCTGGTGGGCGGCGAGCTCACGATCGACATGCTGGATCTGCAGTACAACCCGACTTCGAAGTATTACAGCGGCCCGGTGCAGATGAAGGCGAATAACGGAGTGCTGATCCTGGACGATTTCGGCCGGCAGCGGGTCCGGCCGGAGGAGTTGCTGAACCGGTGGGTAGTTCCTCTGGATCGCGGGATCGACTTTCTGACGATGGCGGGGGGACGGAAGATCGAGGTTCCCTTCGAAATGCTGGTGGTCTTCGCGACCAACATGGATCCTTCGGACCTGGTGGACGCGGCGTTTCTGCGCAGAATGCAGACCAAGATCCGGGTCGACGCGCCCACCGACGATCAGTTCCGGCGAATCTTTCGTGCGGTGGCAGCGCGGCGGGGCCTCGACGTGGACGAAGAGGCGCTGACTGGAATGATCGCTGTGATTCGGGGGCTGCCGCAGGAATTGCGCGCCTGCCAGCCACGGGATCTGGTGAATCAGGTTTGCTGGTCGGCCCAATATGAGGATCGTCCTCCGGTCCTCGATCGCGCGTCGCTGACGTCTGCGGTGGGCGCGTATTTCCTGACGAAAAGCTAGAGCGGCGCACAGACTCCGGGGCGCAGGGCACAGTGCTGAATGAATGCGGCGCTGTGCTGCCAACGAGTTCCGTTCCGATGGAACTTCCCAATGTGACGCTCGATGCGACCCCTGTCGCCGGCTCGATGGTATTTAGCCTGCGGGTCCGTGCCCCATAACAGAACAACCCACACACAATCGGTGCATGAGTGCGTTGCCCACTGTCATTCCGCGGGAAGGCAGCCGTCCGCCAAAGCGGCGAATCCATCAAGGGCTCAAATTCCTGTGGTGCTACCACAGGTCTTATGGCATACTGCTGTGGTCATCGCACAGGAGACGGGCATGGGCGCCGTGAAGCTGGATTTGCTGCAGGGGACACTGGATCTGATGGTGTTGCAGACGCTGGCGTCGATGGGCGTGCAGCACGGGTACGGGATCGCACGGCGCATCGAGCAGGTGAGCGGGAATGAGGTACTGCTGAATCAGGGAACGATCTACGCCTCTCTGGTGCGTCTCCAGCAGCGGGGATGGATCGAGGCGGAGTGGGGCACATCAGATAACAACCGTAAGGCGAAGTTCTACTCGATTACAAAGCGCGGGCGAAAGCAATTGGCCGAGGATGCGTCGCACTGGCAGCGGCTGAGCGCGGTAATGGGGCGGGTGCTGAGTCAGCAGTGATCAGGTTACGGGTCACAGGTTACAGGGCCTTGGTCAGAGGGAGCGATGAAGGACGGATGGGTGCGGCGAAGCCGGGAGCGGGTGCGGGCGTTTTTCTGGAAGGCGCCACTGGATGCGGATCTCGATGCGGAGATGGCTTCGCATCTGGAGCTGGCGATGGAAGACAACGTGCGGCGCGGGATGACGCTGGATGAGGCGAGGAGACAGGCGATGGTGGGATTCGGTGGGGTGCAGCAGGCGCGGGAAAAGCAGCGGGAGGCGCGCGGGCTGCCTTTCCTGGATGTTCTGGGGCAGGACATGCGCTACACGTTGCGCACGCTGGGACGCGATGTGGGGTTCACTGTGGTGGCGGTGCTGATTCTGGCGCTGGGGATAGGCGCAAATGTCGCTGTGTTCAGCGTGGTGAACACGATCCTGCTGCGGCCCTTGCCGTTCCCGCAGTCAGAGCAGTTGGTGTGGATTGCTCCGCCACCGCAGAAGTGCGGGTTGTCGTGCGCGACGTATTCGGCCGATGCCCATGAGGAGTTCAAGGCGCAGACGCGCTCCTACCAGGACGTGACGGGCTATATGGCGTTCTCGAGCCCGGACAATTACCGGCTGACAGGGCGCGGGGAGCCGCAGCCGGCGACGGGGATGGAGGTGATCGGGAACTTCTTTGAGGTTCTGGGCGTGCAGCCGGCAATGGGGCGGTTGTTCACCGCGGAAGAAATGCGGCAGGGGTCCCATCCGGTGGCGCTACTGGAGTACGCGTACTGGAAACGGCAGTTCGCGGGCGATCCGTCGATTGTGGGGAAGGAGATCGATCTGAACGGGCGCCCGGTGACGGTGGTGGGCGTGCTGCCGGCGAGCTTCGATTTTGGGGCGGTGTTTTCGCCGGGGTCGAAGGTGGATTTGATTGTGCCGGAGATCCTCGACGACGAGCGGACGTGGGGCAACATTGTGACGATGATGGCGAGGCTGAAGCCGGGCGTGACGGTGGCGCAAGCGCAGGCGGAGGCGACCCTGGTGGTGCCGAAGTTGTGCTGGAGCATCAAGTATCCGCAGTCGTGCGGATCGTATGTGGACAAGCACGGCGTGTCGATGGAAGTGAAGACGCTGAAGGATTACGTGAGCGGCCGGCTGCGACGGTCACTGATCGTGCTGTGGTCGGCGGTGGGGATGATTCTGCTGATCGCATGCGTGAATCTTTCGAATTTGCTGTTGGCGCGGTCGGCGGCGCGGGGCAAGGAGTTTGCGATGCGGAGCGCGCTGGGCGCGAGCCGCGCAAGGATGGTACGGCAGCTGCTGACCGAGAGCCTGATTCTTTCCGCAGCGGGGGCAGTGGTGGGATTTGGGCTGGCGTGGGCACTCGTGATCTGGTTGGCGCATCAGGGATCGGTGGCTCTGCCGCTGCTGAGCACGCTGCATATCGACGGCGAGGTGCTGGGGTGGACGGTGCTGATCGCATTCGCGGCGGCGCTGTTGTTCGGGCTGGCGCCGGGACTGCGGATGGCCAGCGGGAATCTGCAGGAAGCATTGAAGGATTCCGGGCATGGGTCGAGCGCCGGGCGGAAGCACGAGCGGGTTCGCGCGGCGCTGGTGATCGCGGAAGTGGCGCTGGCTTGCGTATTGCTGGTGGGCGCGGGCCTGCTATTGCGGAGTTTCCTGAAAGTCCTGGATGTTGATTTGGGATTCCAGCCGGATCATGCGGCGTCGATGCGCGTGGAATACGACGACAGCGCGCCGACCGGAGACCAGAGTGCGGTCAAGCGGGGCGCGATTTTCCGGGAGATCCTGACGCGTGTCGATGCGCTGCCGGGCGTGAAGGTAGCAGGGATAGCGGATTACCTGCCGCTGGGGAGGAACCGCGCGTGGGGCACGCCAACGCCAAAAGGGAAGGTGTTCCCGGAGGGCGCGCTGCACGGGCCGCTGGTGTATGTGATCTCGCCGGGATATGTGGGGGCGATGGGAATGCGACTGCACGGGCGGGATTTTACCTGGAACGATGGGCCGGCGAGCGAGCGCGTGGTGATGATCAATGCGTCGGCAGCGCGGGTGTACTGGCCGGGCGAAGATGCAGTAGGGCGGATTTTGCAGGCGAATGGCGGAGACTGTCGCGTGGTCGGTGTGGTGGATGACATCCACGCAGATAACGTGGAGGGCGATCCGGGCTGGCAGATTTATTACCCGATCACGCAGCAGCGGCCAAACGATGCGGAGCTGGTGGTGCGGTCGAGCGTGGAACCTTCGTCGCTGGCGGGAAGTGTGCTGCGCACGCTGCGGGAGTTGAATCCGGGACAGCCAGCAGCGGAGTTTCGTCCGATGAAGGCGATTGTGGCGAGAGCGAATTCCCCGCGGCAGTTTTTTATGTTGCTGGTGGGAGTTTTTGCCGGGCTGGGTTTGGTGCTGGCTTCGCTGGGAATTTATGGCGTGATCGCTTACGGGGTGACGCGGCAGACGCAGGAGATCGGGATCCGGATGGCATTGGGGGCGAGCCGTGGGCGAGTGCAGCGGGCCGTGCTGTGGAAGACGCTGTGGCTGGTGCTGGTGGGGATCGGGGCGGGGACGGTGGCGTCGTACGGCGCGGCGCGGATGATTCAGTCGCTGCTGTTTGGGACCGAGGCGACCGATCCGATGACGTATGCGGGGATGTTGGTGCTGCTGATGGTGGTGGCTTTGGTGGCGGGATACTTGCCGGCGCGGCGCGCATCGCGAATCGATCCGCTGGTGGCGTTGCGGACGAACTGAATTCAGACTCGCATCGCGTTCAGGCTGCACCACCCGCCTGGCGCCAGCCCTCCCTGAGACCCCGACGCAGTGTTTCGGCGAGTAACAAATCTGCGTACAAAGGCCAATCGCTCCCCTTTCTCATGGCCGCTCTGGCCGCACGCTTAGAATGAAGTGCACGGATGCGATCCCTCCGCATTTTCGTCGTGCTTGCCTGCCTGGGACCGGTGGGCGCGTGCGCCCAGCAGGGCAATGCTGGACACGCTGGGGTGCCGCAGTCCGACGATCATCCGCAGACCACATTGTCAGTGCGATCCACGCTGGTCGAAGTGCCGGTTTTGGTGAAGACGAAGAAAGGGCAGGTCGTCTTTGAGCTGACAGCCGAAGATTTCCTGGTGACCGACGACGGCGTCCCGCAGCAGCTTCGACTCGAAACGGACACCGACGAGCAGCCTCTGGCGCTGGCTATTGTGGTGGAGACGGGAGGCGCGGGTGCGAGGCATCTGGCGGACTACGAGCAGCTCGACGCGATTCTCGACGCACTGGTGGGCAACGTGGAGCATCGGGTGGCGCTGATCGGCTTCGACAGCCGGCCGCATCTGCTGATGGCGTTTACGCATAATACCGAGGATGTCTCGAAAGCCCTTTCGCGGCTGAATCCCGGCGATGAAGGAGCGGCGATCCTCGACGGTGTGGCGAAGGCAGTGGACCAGTTGCGGGCGCAGCCGCCGCGTTTTCGGCGGGCGATTCTGCTGCTGAGCGAGACGAACGACCAGGGCAGCACCACGTCGCGTGAGGAGGCGCTGCGGCTGATCAGCGACGCCAACATCACGATGTACAGCTTTGGTTTTTCGAGCACGAAGGCGGCGGTATCGCATGAGGCGTCGAAGTTCGACCGGCGCGGCGAGCCGGGACCGGCGCACGGGTGCTTCAGCCGGGATGGGACCGATCCGGTGAGCACGGCGGAGTATGAGGGACACTACAGCCGGCAGGTGCTGGACTGTATCAGCGACCTGGCCCCGCCACTGCGGCTGGCGACGATGGCGTGGATCGCGGCGAGCGACGGTCTCAGGAAGAACACAGCGGCTTCGGTGGCGCAGCTGACGGGCGGGGAGTTTGCTCACTTCCACGATGCGAAGGATTTGAAGGCTGGGCTGATCGCCATGGCGAACGACGTGCCGAATTACTATGTGCTGAGTTTCCGGCCGACCGCGGTCACGCCGGGACTGCACGCGCTGCATCTGGAGATTCGCGACCGGCCGCAGTTGGTGTTCAAGGCACGGAGCGAATACTGGATCGACGGAGACTCCCAGTGAGAGGTGCGCTTAGCATCGAAGACCAGCAATGTGGTCGCACAAGTACTCCTTCACGATTGCGCTGACCGGCATCAGCCGGGGTTTGCTCCTGCGGGACCGCCTGCTGGGGCGGCTGCGGCCCGTGGTGGATGGGGTTGGGCCGGTCGCCGAGGTGACGCGGCATCGGATCGCGAGCGGCGGGAATGTTCTGGATGCGGCCTGGGTGCGGCCTGTAACGGGTGCGGGCGTGGAGCCAGCGCGAGCGGTAATCCTGGTCTGCCATGGGATCGGCGAAACGGTGGGGCATTGGGTCGCGGTACAGGAGCTGCTGGCGGCGCATAGGGCAGCTTCGCTGGTCTTCGACTACTCAGGATATGGCCGGAGTACGGGATGGATCCAGGCGGAGCAGTGTGAGCGGGACGCAATCGCGGCCTTCGAGTATCTGGAGCGCCTGGCGCCGCGCGCGCCCATTGCGATGCTGGGGTTTTCGCTGGGCAGCGGTATTGCCGCAGCGGTCATGGGGCGGGTTCGGGCGAGCCGGCTCGTGCTGTGCGCCGGATTCACGTCGTTCCGGGCGGCAGCGCATTCAGTGGGCGTTCCGGCGGCGCTGGGTCCGCTGATTCCCCGGCTATGGCATGCAGAGGAGTCCCTGCGCGACTGCCGGGTGCCGATCCTGGTGGTGCATGGCGAGCGCGACCGCGTGTTTCCGGTGAAGATGGGCTCTGAGCTAGCGACTTGTTGCGGGGCGGAGGAGCGGATCGTACCGCTACTCACACACGCCGAGCCCTACTACCGGCCGAAGGCGGCTTATTGGCAACCGATCATCGAGTGGATCGAGTGCGGCGCGTAGGTAGGTTGATGAGCCTCTGGTATCGTGGTGCCCTTACCGTCTGACCATTACCGATGGGGGAGGAGCGGACCGGTCCCCCACCGGCATTCGCCGCGCAGTCTCAAACCCATGTCCCAACTTGGGACATGGGCAGCCACGACCATCCAATGGCCCAGTGCGGGCTCAATCAAGGAGTGGAAATCGCGGGGAAAAGGACGCGGCTAGCGCGGAGACTCGAGGCCGGCCGGCATGAGCAGCTGGGCCAGTTCGGCGCTGGGGCCGATGAGCTCGACCTTCACAGGCGCAAGGCCGCGATCGCTGAATCCAAGGGCGTTAGCGGCCGCGTGGGACAGGTCGATCACGCGGCTCTCGGGAACCGGGCCGCGGTCGTTCACGGTCACGATGACCGAGCGGTTGTTCTCGAGATTGGTGACGCGAAGCACCGAGCCAAGGGGCAAAGTGCGATGCGCACAGGTCAGTTGGTTCTCGTCGTAAGGAACCCCGCTGGCGGTGGTGCGTCCCTGGAAGAACTTGCCGTACCAGGAGGCAGTTCCCAGCTGATACCAGTGGTGGTGGCTGACGATGATCTGCGGGTTAAGGTGTTCGGTTGGGGAAGCAGCCTGGGCGCCGGCAACTCCCAAAAGAGTGGCAAGGACTACGCCGGCAAAAGTCGAGAAACTTCGAGGATGGCTGGCGTTATCTGATCGTCGGATAGCGTTCATGTTCCTCCTTCATTCATTGTAGGAATCTGGAGGCCGTAAGTCAAACATCCAGAACCATTTAATGCAACACAGTGCTTGCAGATCGCCCTGTTCTGTGGTAGTCCGAATGGTGCCTTTTGGACCGCCAAAAAACGAACAAGTCTTTTCTCCGATGCTGCTGTATCGGCACAACCGGATAAAGGACCTAACAAGTACGATGGCAGAAAGGGGCAGGGTGCTGCCCTGAATGAAAGAGTAGGGAAAGTCTCATGGAGAAGGCTAGTGTTGTCAAGGACTTGGCCAGGAAGTCAATAGCGCTGACGATAGCGGGATTTGACCCCTCATCGGGAGCGGGGGTTACCGCAGACTTACAAGTCTTTAGAAATCATGGAATTCATGGGGTCGCATCGATTGCAGCGATAACGGTGCAGTCAACACGGAGCGTGCGGCGTATAGAACCGGTCAGTAGGGCATTACTGCAGGAATCCCTGGACTGTCTGGTGGGGGATATGGGAATCGACGCGGTGAAGATCGGGATGCTGGGGACGGCGGAGGCCGTCGGGGCAGTGGCCGATTTTCTGCGGCGAGCCGGCATTCCGAAGCAGCGGGTGGTGCTTGATCCGGTGATCCGTGCCAGTTCTGGCGCGGAGCTGCTGGAGTCGGCGGGGGTTCGGCGGCTGGTTGCGGAGATGTTGCCCATGGTGGGGTGGGTCACTCCGAATCTCGACGAGGCGGCCGCGCTGCTCGGGGAGGAGGTTGCCGGGCGGGACGGAATTCCGGATCAGGCCAGGCGAATCGCGGCACTGGGCGGGACGGGCCAGGGTGGTTCGGGCTTGAATGTCGTGGTGACGGGGGGGCATCTCGATCCTCCCGACGACTTTCTGCGGACGGCAGGGGGCGAGGAGCGGTGGTTTCCGGGGGTTCGGATGGAGAGCCGATCGATTCACGGAACGCATGGGACGGGGTGCGTGTTCTCGTCGGCGCTGCTGTGCCGGTTGCTCCTCGGCGATGGGGCGGCGGAGGCGGTGGCTGGGGCGAAGGCTGCGGTGGTCCGGAGGCTGCAGGGGGAGTAGGCGTCCAAACCAGGGGCCGGCCAGCCTGATAACGCCCACCCGTTCCATCTCGGAGCTGTTTGCGAGCCGTCACAGGCCCCGCAGTTTGGCCAGAAGCTCTTCGGGGTGGATGGGTTTGGGGAAGAGCTCGAAGGTGTAGCCTTCGGCCTGAGCTTTGCGCATCAGCTCGCTGGTGGCGGCTTGTCCGGAGAAGAGGAAGATGCGGGCGTCAGGAAATTCCTGGCTCAGCCGGATGCCCAGCTCGACGCCGGTCATCTTCGGCATCAGGACATCGCTAAGGACGATGTCGGGCTGAAGTTTCCGGGCCGCTTCGAGAGCGGCTTCCCCGCTAAAGGCCTCGACGGCTTCGAAGCCATTGTCGTTCAGGATGGCTGCCACGGTTTGGGCGATCAGGCGCTCGTCGTCGACAACGAGGACGCGGCGGCGAGAAAGGCCGCGGGTTTTGCGGGAGGTTTGAGGCTGTTCTGAAATCGGGAGGGACTGCCGATCCGAGGGCAGGAACTCCGGGGAAAAGCCTGGAATGCTCTGCAACAAGATACGGGTCTCCTGAAGGAATTACATGAGCCGCTGGGACGGCGGATTCGACTTCTTCGCGTCCGATACCGCCACCCTGGGAAGGAACAGGGAAAACTTCGTGCCGTGTTCCTGGGTGCCGGTGCTACTAGAGAGGTCGATGGTACCCCCCCAGGACGCAACAAACTGGCGAACGACCCAGAGACCCAGGCCGGTGCCGGCGGCGGGCTTGGTGGTGAAGAAGGGCTCGAAGAGGCGGGGAAGATTCTCCGAAGGGATGCCGATGCCGGTGTCCTCGATGGTGACAAGAAGACCGAGTTCCCCGGTATTGGCTGGCTCGCGGACGGAAATCTTGAGCTGGCCGCCCTCGCGCATCGCGTCGATGGCGTTGGAGACGAGGTTGGAGAAGACCTGATGCATCTCTCCCCGGAGGCCGCGCACGGCGGGAACGATGGCATAGTCGCGGACGACGGTGATGGAAGAAGCACGGAGACGGCTCTCGTAAACGGCGAGGACCTCGTCGATGAGCGCGGGGAGATCGATGTCGGAAGGAACCGAGGTCTCGCGGTAGAAGCCCAGGGTGTGGCGGGCGATGTGGGAGACTCGGTTGAGCTCTTTCTCCGCGGTTTCGAGGTATTCACGGATCCGGGCCATCGCGGCGCGCGAGGTGCGCGCGAGATAGATGAGGTTCAGGACGGATTCGAGGGGGTTGTTGATCTCGTGGGCGATGGTGGCGGCCAGGCGGCCGGTGGCGGCGAGCTTCTCCGAGACCAGGAGCTTCTCTTGCTGCATGCGGCGCTCGGTGACGTCCTGGGCGAAGATCGAGAGGCCGTCGGAGGAAGGGTAGGCGGTCGCCTGGAGCCAACGGCCTAAGGGCTCGAAGAAGTCTTCATTGCTGCGGGGCTGGCCGGTTTCCATGGCTTCGCGATAGATTGCGCCGAAAGTGGTTTTGTCGATGCCGGGAAATATCTGCCAAAGATCATGGCCAATGAGGTCTTTCGGAATGAAAGATGTCATTTCGCTTCCGCGGCCGTTCAGATAGCGGATGCGCCAGTCGCGGTCGACAAACATGAAGGCCTCGGAGATGCTTTCGAGGATTTCGATGTACTGGCGCTCGGCGGTTTCGGCTTTGGTGCGTAGAGCGTGCTCCTTTGCGGTGAGCTCGATACGAAGCTGGTGCATCGCGATGTGGGAGCCGACGCGGGCCATAAGCTCGCGGGCGGTGAAGGGCTTGACAAGGTAATCGTCGGCGCCTGCTTCGAGGCCTTCGGACTCGGCTTCTTCACCGGCCCGCGCCGACAGCATGATGACGGGAATGGCGGCGGTGCTGGGATCGGCGCGGAGGTTGCGCATCAGCTCAAAGCCATCCATGCGGGGCATCATGACGTCGGTGAGAACAAGGTCAGGGTGATGCGCGCGGGCAGCGGCCATCGCCTGCTCTCCATCGGCGACCGCGATCACCTCGTATTTGCGGCCGAGGAGGCGCTGCACGTATTCGCGCATGTCGCGGTTGTCGTCGGCGAGGAGAACGCGCCCCCGCCTACCGCCGGCGGGCTGTTTCGGATCGAGCAGTGGACCCAGGTCCTCGTTCGCCAGGTCTTTGACCATTGGCTCTTCGCCCAGCACACTGCCGGGCAGCCAGCGCAGGGCTTCCTGAACGTAGGGTGCTGCACCGAGGGTGACTTCCGCCAGGCGGCCGTCGGTGGCGATGCGTTCGGGCGGAAGATGGGCCGCGCCGAAGGGAATGCGGACGGTAAATGTGGTTCCCTCGCCCAGCTTGCTTTGTGCAGTGACGGTTCCACCGTGCAGGCGGACCAGCTCATCGACCAGGGCAAGGCCGATGCCCGTGCCCTCGTGCGTGCGCCCGGGAGCGCCTTCGATGCGATGGAAGCGCTCGAAGACGCGGGGCAACTCGGATTCAGGAATGCCGGTGCCCGTATCGCGCACCTGGAGTTCCGCCTGCCCATCGACGGAGCGCAGTGTCAGTTCGACTCCACCGTCGAGCGTGAACTTGAAGGCGTTGGAGAGAAGGTTGAGGACGATCTTCTCCCACATATCGAGGTCGATAAAGACCGGTTCGGGGAGGGTCTCGCAAAGAATCGTGTAGCGGAGGCCGGCGCGATCCATCGCGGAGCGGAAGACGCTGGCCAGTTCGGCGGTGCGGGCTGCAAGGTCAACCGAGCGGTAGAGAGCCTGGATGCGGCCGGCTTCGATACGCGAGAAGTCAAGAAGCGTATTGACGAGCCTAAGGAGGCGCAGGCCGTTGCGATGGACAGTTTCCACCTGGTGCAGGTCTTCGGGAGGAAGGTTCCGGCCGCCCTTGCTGAGAACATCTTCGAGCGGACCGAGCATCAGGGTGAGGGGCGTGCGGAATTCGTGGCTGACATTGGAGAAGAAGATGGTCTTGGCGCGATCGATCTCCGCGAGGGCCTCGGCGCGACGGCGTTCCTGCTCGTAGGCGCGGGCGTTGGCGAGGCCGGCGGCTATTTGTCCGGCAACCAGTTCGATGAAGCCGGCGTATTCGGTGTCGAGCTGTCGGTACGGATTAAGGCCGGCGACAAAGAAGCCTGCGGGGCGGTCCTGACCCTGACTCTGCAGGGGAACGATGGCGGCCCGCACCGGTGGGTGATCCCAGGCGCTTGAGGGCAACCGGCCGAAGCGGCGTTCGAGATTGTCCACCGTAAGGAGGGATTTTTCGGCGAGCAGCTCCGCGACCGGCCACGGAGATTGCGCGGCGTTGATGGCAATCTGCGCGGGGGCGGCGGGGTGTCCGGCTTCGATGCCGCTGCAGCATGCGAGGCGAGCGTAACCATCTTCGCTCAGAAGATAGGTGAGCGTGAAGGGAAGGTCGCGCTGGCTCTGGCTGAGACACCTCTCGATCGCGGCAAGAACTTCGGCTTCCTGGATGGCCGTGCCGAGAGCGGAGCCGAGTGCGCGCAGGAAGCCGAGGCGCCGTTCGCCGATGACCCGTTCCGTTTCTTCCGTGACGACGCAGAGCATGCCCAGAATGCGGCCGTCGTCTCCGCTGAGCGGGCTGTAAGAGAAGGTGTGGTAGGTTTCCTCGCGATAGCCGCTGCGTTCGAGGAAGAGCAGAAGCGCTTCATCCCACGTGGCGCGGCCGCCATCGAGGACGCGTTGAATGCGGGGGCCGATGTCGCTCCAGATTTCGCTCCAGACCTCGCGCGCAGGTTTGCCGAGAGCCCAGGGATGCTTCTTGCCCAGAGTCATGCGGGCGTAGGTGTCGTTATAGAGGAAGGTGAGGTCGGGACCCCAGCCCATCCACATGGCGTAGCGCGAAGTGAGAAGAATCCGAACGACAGTGCGGAGACTCTGGGGCCAGGCGTCTACGGGACCGAGCGCGGTTTCTGACCAGTCGACCCTGCGCATGAGAGCGCCGAGCTCGCCGCCGCCGGAAAAAAGGCCATCCGGAGAGAGTGGGTCGGCGGAACCGGGCGGCCGCTCCGGTCCGCCAGGCAGGTCTTCCAGAGCCTCATCTACCGCGCCCCGATCTCGCGAATCCAAGGAACGACCTCAAAAGGGATTTCAGCAAACCAAAGCCGCTCGCCCGATGAGGAAATTCCGAAAAACGGCGGCGGACTCTCCAGATTCTGGATAACTCGGACCAAAGATGCGGGGGGCGTGGCGCAGGTTGGCCGGTGTCGCAGGAAATTTTTTAAGAGCCCCGAGGATGTTCGGCGGCAACCTGAAAGGCGCCTTCGAGGGCGATTCCGGCCGCGCCCAGGGTGCCTTCGTCAAAAGGGCGGGCGAGGAGGGTGACACCGTGGGGGACGCGGCGGGGAAGTTGAACTTTGGTAGAGGATGAGCTTAGGCGGTTTCGGCGCGATGATGCTGGGTCATTTCGAGGCGGACCAGCAATTTCGGCTTCAGCGAACCTCGCAGCGGAGACTCCTGTGTCCAGCCGGTAGCCAAGCCAAGGTAGTAGACAAACTACATCCAAGGGGGTAGATTCCCTACATCATGAAACCGGAACGCGAAAAATATCGCAATCGGATTGACCTGCTGCAAGGGACGCTGGACATGTTGATCCTGCAGGCGCTGCAGTGGGGAGCCCAGCACGGGTACGGGATCAGCCAGGCGCTGCGGAGCCGGTCTGGCGAGGTGTTGCAGGTGGAGACGGGGTCGCTCTATCCGGCGCTGCACCGCATGGAGCGGCAAAAGTGGATCGCGGCAGAGTGGCGGCAGACCGAGCAAAATCAGCGCGCGCGTTTCTACAAAATTACAGCCGAGGGACGGCGGCAGCTGGCGCATGACCGTTCGAAGTGGGAGACGATGGTCGCGGCGATCAGTTCGATTCTGGAGGCGTAGGTCGGAGCACCAGGCCGGGCAAGGAGGGCACGATGGGATCGTGGCGTGGTTTTGGGACCAGGAAGGCCGAACTGGATGCGGAGATGGAGGCGCACAAGCGCATGGCGGTCGCTGATCGCGCCTCTCGCGGAGACGCGGAGGCAGACGCGCGCGCGGCGGTTGATCGCGAGATGGGCAACCTGCCCCTGGTCAAAGATGTGACGCGCGATATGTGGGGCTGGGTGTGGCTCGAACGGCTCGGACAGGATGTTCGCTATGCGCTGCGCCAGATGAAGCGATCGCCAGGGTTTGCGGCGTCGGTGATCGGCACGCTGGCGCTGGGGATTGGCGCGGCGGCTGCCATGTTCACGGTGGTGGATCATGTGCTGCTGCGGCCGCTGCCTTACAAAGATGCGGGACGGCTGGTGCTGCTCGAGGAGGGCGGGCCCGACGCGAAGATCTTCTTTTTTGCGCCGTGGGCGGACATCGAGCAATGGAAGTCGCAGAGCAGGTCGTTCGAGGACATCGCGTTCTCTTCCGGGCTGGAAGGCCGCACGTATCTCGAGGGAAAGAGTGCGGCGGTGCAGGTGGACGCCAACGCGGTCAGTTCGAATTTGTTCGAGTTGCTGGGAGCGACGCCTGCGCTGGGGCATGGTTTCCTCGTCGAGCCGCCGAGTTTTGCCGCAGGGAAGAACACGGGCACGATCATACTGAGCGACACGATTTGGCGGGAGGCGTTTGGGGGCGACAAGGGCATCGTGGGCCGCGTGGTGCGGGTAAACGACACGCCGTACGCGGTAGTGGGGGTCATGCCGCCGGGTTTCCGGTATCCGGAGGGCACCTCCGCGGTGAGCGGGCAGGTGTGGACTGCAATCCGACTGGGCCCGAAGGATCGCGAGCGCAACTTCGACTCGGACTATGGGGTGATTGCGCGGCTGCGGCGCGGCGTGAGCGTGCAGACGGCGACAGCGGAGATGGCGACCATCCAGAAGCGGGTTGCCGTGCAATATACCGACGCGGAGCAGCGCGTGGATCACAGCGTGGTGCGGGTGGAGCGGTATGGCGATTCGCTGATCGACGCGGATGTGAAGAAGGCGTTGCTGGCGCTGCTGGCGGCGGCGGGCGTGCTGTGGCTCATCGCCAGCGTGAACGTGACGAATCTGCTGCTGGCGCGGAGCATGGCGCGGCAGCGGGAGATTGCCATGCGCGGGGCGTTGGGCGCGAGCCGTGGACGGGTAGTGCAGCAGATGGTTGTCGAGGGTCTGGTGCTGAGCGGATGCGCGGCGGTGCTGGGCATTGGCCTGGCGCTGGTGGCGATTCGGCTGACGCGGAGCGTGGCGCCGATCCACCTGAATGTGGATTTTTCGACGCAGGTGGACTTTAGGATTCTGGCTGCGCTGTGCGGGCTGACACTGCTGTCGGCGGTGTTGTCTACGGCGTGGCCGGCGTTGATCGCGGTGCGCGCTCCGATTGAGCCGGTTCTGAAGCAGGGCGGCCTGCAGACGGGAGCAGGGCGGCGGCATAATCGGCTGCGGAGCGGACTGGTCGCGGTCGAAGTGGCAATGTCGCTGACGCTGCTGGTGGCCTGCGGGCTTCTGCTGCGGACAATTTACACCCTGCGGCATGTCCCCCTCGGCTATCGCACCGATCACATCATCGTGGCGAATTTATCTATCCCGTCCTATCGGTACGTGGAAAAGAGCGTGACCGCGAGCTTGTACCAACCGCTGCTGGAGCGGGCACAGCAGCTGCATGGCGTGCAGGCGGCGGGGCTGATGAGCGAAGTGCCGCTGGGGCAGACGTTCAACATCGTGCTCTCGCTGCGCATGAACGGGAGCAATATTTCGGCGATGCTGAAGCCGGTGACGCCGGAGATCCAGCCGATCTTTCGCATGAAGATGCTGGCGGGTCGCTTCTTCAGCAAGGACGACACGCCGACCTCGGAGGGGGCGGCCGTGGTGAACCCGGCTTTCGCACGGCTCTACGCGCCCAACAAGCACGACTCGTCTTCACTGCTTGGGATCAAGGTCTGGAATCTGCGCAAAGATACGCCGGCGCACATCATTGGCGTGCTGGACGATGAACGCCAGTCTTCGGTCGCGCAGCCCTCCCAACCGGAAGTGGAGATTTGTCTTTGCCAGATCACGCCGGGGAGCAACATTTACCAGCCGTCGACGATTGCAATGGACCTGGTGGTACGGACGGATCGGCCAACGGCGCAGATGATTCCGGAGTTGCGGGATTTGTTACGCCAGGCGAGTCCTGAGCTGGCGAACTCGACGTTCTCCACGATGAACCAGATTGTCGAAGATTCGTTTGGAAGCCAGCGGCTGGCGGCGCATCTGCTGGAGATTTTTGGCGGGGCGGCATTGCTGTTGTGTGTGGCAGGACTCTACGGATTGCTCGCGTATGTCGTGACGCAGCGGACGCGGGAGCTGGGCGTGCGCATCGCGCTTGGGGCACAGCGGGGCAATCTGCTGTGGCTGGTGATGCGGCAGGCAGGCGGGATGCTGATCGTCGGCGTGGCGGCGGGGATTGGGCTGGCGCTGGCATCGGGGTGGTTGGTCCGCGGATTCTTGTATGGCGTTCAGGCCCACGATGGGTGGACGCTGGCCGGAGCCGCTGTGCTGTTGCTCTTCAGCGGCTTGGTCGCGGCTTATTTGCCGGCGCGGCGAGCAGCGGCTGTGGATCCGATGATGGCGTTGCGAAGCGAGTAGCTCAGCTTTCGGTAGTAGCGAGCGCGTGGCCCTCTTCGGGCCGGTAGCCGCGGAGTCCGAAGTAAAGCACGAAGCAATAGCAGACCAGCGGAACCAGGAACGCCACCTGGATATTGGTGGCGTCGGAGATGCGTCCCATGAGCGCGGGGCAGATGGCTCCGCCGATGATGGACATGACGAGCAGCGAGGAACCTTTGCGCGTGGCCGGACCGAGGTGGCGGATGCTGAGCGCGAAGATGGTTGGGAACATGATGGAGTGGAAGAATCCCAGCAGTACGATGCCGGCCAGTCCCGCGGGTCCGCGATTAGTGAGGACGAGCGCCACGGAGAGCAGTGAGCCGACGGCAAAGGTGGCCAGCATGGAAGCGGGGGCGAATCGCTTCATGAAGGCAGAGCCTCCGAAGCGTCCGATCATAAAGGCCAGCAGGTGCAGCTTGAGGTAGTTGGCGGCCTGGACGTCGGTTGTGCCGGGGCGGGTGTACTCCACGAAGCGGATCACGAAACTGGCGACGCCGACCTGGGCGCCGACGTAGAAGAACTGTGCTGCGACTCCCTTCAGCAGATGGGGAAAGTGGAGTACGTGCTTTGCGGCGATGGGGTCCCCATCGGCGGGAGCTTCCTCCGAGATTTTTGGCAGGTGCGAAAAGCCGATGAGCAGCGCCATGCCGAGGAAGATGCTCACGATGATGAGGTAGGGGAGCCGGACCACGGCGGCTTCAGCCACAGCGGCGTTGGCGCCCGCGGCGAGTTTGTGGGTGCGGGCAAGAATTAATGCGGAACCGAAGACGGGCGTCAGCACGGCGCCTAAAGCGTTGAAGGACTGCGCGAGGTTCAGACGCCGCTCGGAGGTTTCGGACGGTCCGAGAAACGTGACGTAAGGGTTTGCAGAGACCTCAAGAAAGGACTGGCCACAGGCCATGATGAAAAGGCCGAGCAAAAATGCGTAATAAACGTGGATGTAAGCGGCAGGGATGAAGAGGAAGGCGCCGGTGGCGCAGATGAGGAGCCCGAAGACGATGCCGCGCTGGTAGCCCAGGCGCTCGATGATCCACCCGGCAGGCCACGCGGCAAGAAAGTATCCGCCGAAGAAGGCGACCTGCACGAAGGAGGACTGGAAATCGGTGAGGTGAAACGCGCCGCGCAAGTGGGGGATGAGGATGTCGTTGAGATTGACGCCAACGGCCCAGAGGAAGAAGAGGCTGGTGACCAGGATGAGCGGCCAGACGTAACGGCGCTCTGTAATGGGCGCGTTGATGGAACCGGGGGCCCGGGGCGCGATGATCGGTCGGGGTGATTCCATTATTCTCCCGCCACGACCGGATTGATGAGCCGGCCGAGACCTTCGATTTCCGCGATCATTGTTTCTCCTGGGCGGAGCCAGCGTTGCGGCGTACGGCCGAGACCGACGCCGGCCGGCGTGCCGGTGCTAATCATATCTCCGGCCTGCAGCGGCGTGATGGAGGAGATCCACGCGATCAGATCGGGCGCTTTGAAGATGAGTTCGCGGGTGTTCGAGTGCTGGAGCACTTCGCCGCCGATCGACAGCTGAATATCGAGGGCGTGCGGGTCGGGGATTTCGTCGGCGCTGACAATGGCGGGGCCGATCGGGCAGAAGGTATCGAAGCTCTTGGCCATGGTCCATTGGGAAGTGGCGAGCTGCAGATCGCGGGCGCTGACGTCGTTGAGGATGGTGTAGCCGAAGACGTGCTCGTGCCATTTTTCCTTTGCGATGTTGCGGCCCGGCTTACCTATGACGATGGCGAACTCGACTTCGTAGTCCGGCTGTTGGGTGAGAGAAGGGATACGCACCGGTTCTTCAGGACCGATCACCGCAGCGGGCAATTTGGGGAAAACGGTGGGGAGCTTGGGAATCTCCATTTTGGATTC